>Ga0153954_1000235_pt1 | contig 49439 bp, 45 predicted proteins | sample TSFL038MetaG_FD_102277 | JGI IMG/M metagenome (GOLD analysis project Ga0153954, IMG submission 102277) | Attine ant fungus gardens microbial communities from Florida, USA - TSFL038 MetaG | ecosystem: Host-associated > Fungi > Mycelium > Unclassified | place: USA: Florida, Wekiwa Springs State...
GCGGAGCGACGGCCGAGGGCCGGCGAAAAACGGCTTGCCGCGGCCCAGCACGACGGGGTGGAAATAGAGTCGATATTCATCGATCAGATGAAGATCGGTCAGGCTTCGCGCGAGTTCCGGTCCCCCGACTTGAATCTCGCCAGTGCGCTCGGCCTTCAGCCTCCGCGCCGCCGTTGCGAGGTCCTCCGCAATCAGCTGAGCGTTGGGTCCGACGGATGTGAGCGAATGCGAGACGACCCATTTCGGCTGGAGCTGCCACGCCGCGGCGAAGTCCCGTTCGTCGGCGTCCCACTCAGGACGCTCGTCGTCCCAATAGCGCATGACCTCGTACATGCGCCGGCCGTAGAGGCTGCCGGCCAGGCCCCGCACCTCTTCGATGAAGTGGCGAAAGAGCGAAGGGCCGGGCGCAAAAGCCTCGTGGTTGGCGTAGCCGTCCAGGGAGACGTTCAATCCGAAAACGAGCTTCGCCATGGGTTCTCAATCCCGCCCGACGCGTTCCGCACGCCTCAGGGAACGAGCGCCGCGGCGCCCTCGAGCTTGCCGTTGCGCAAATCGTCGAGGGCCTCGTTGGCCCTGTCGAGCGGATAGGCCGTGGTCGCGGTCCGCACCTTGGCCTGCGCCGCGACGCTTAAGAACTCGTGACCGTCAGCGCGGGTCAGATTGGCGACCGAAACGACGCTGCGCTCCTCCCACAGGAGTTCATAAGGAAACGAAGGGATGTCGCTCATGTGGATGCCGCCGCAGACCACTCGGCCGCCCTTGCGCAATCCGGCAAGCGCAGCGGGGACGAGCGCTCCGATGGGCGCAAAGAGAATGGCGGCGTCGAGCGGCTCGGGCGGCTTTTCGTCCGACCCGCCGGCCCAGTCGGCGGCCATCGAGAGGGCGAACGCCTGCCCGGCCTTGTCGCCCGGCCGGGTGAAGGCGAACACGCGCCGCCCCTGCCAACGACAGACCTGGGCGATGATGTGCCCGGCGGCGCCGAAGCCATAGACGCCGATCGTCCGCCCCTCCCCGGCGAGCTTGAGCGAGCGCCAGCCGATGAGGCCCGCGCAGAGCAGCGGCGCCGTCTCGACCGGATCGGCGTCGTCGGGAAGGGAGAAGACGAAATCGGCGTCCGCGATCGTGTGGGTGGCGTAGCCGCCGTCGCGCGTGTAGCCGGTGAACAGCGGCGCATCACACAGATTTTCGCGTCCCGTACGGCAATAGGGGCACGACCCGTCGGCATGGCCGAGCCACGCTGCGCCGACGCGGGCGCCGACCTCGAGGCGCGCGCCTGCGCCGACCGCCTCGATGCGGCCGACAATCTCGTGTCCCGGCACGATCGGCAGCCGCGGATTCGGCAACTCGCCATCGACGACATGCAGATCGGTGCGGCAAACGCCGCAGGCCTCAACCCGCACGCGGATCTGGCCAGGCCTCGGGGTCGGATCAGCCCTCTCCTCCATCGCGAGCCGTTCGTGGGCGCGATGGAGGACCATGGCGCGCATCGGAGCGATGCTCCTCGGTCAGGCGCGCCGGGAGCCGGCGAGGGAGCGCCTCAGGAGCGCGTAAAGGCTGCCGCCGGACAGCGCCCCCAGCACATAGACGACGAACGCGAGCGCCGCGAGCGGCAGCGTTACGCCGAATGAGAGGAAGGACATGCTGACCCTCTGCGTGTTCTGAAGGACGAAGATGATCAGAGCGGCGATGAACAGCACGACGATCGCCAGATAAAGCCAGCGCATGCATCGCTCCTTGGCTCAAAAGATGGCGGGCGGGTCCGCCGCTTCGCCCCAGACCGGGCGGGCGCTCGTCGAATGACGCGGGCGGACCGTTCTCGTCGTCAGGCCGCCGCTTGCCGCAAACCCAGGCCAACCGCGATCCAGCTCACGCCGGCGATGACGAGATCGACGCCGAGAAAGATTCCGAGCGTCCAGAGCGACGAGACCGGCCAGTGAATCAGGATGATGATTCCGAGCAGGAGGGTGATCAGGCCCGAGACGACGACCCAGACCCACGGCGTTCCGCCCTTCATGTTGAAGCCGAGGAAGACGCGCATGATGCCGGATGCGACGAGCGCCGCGCCGAGAATGAGGGTGAGCCACACCGCCGTCAGCAGCGGATTGTCGAACGCGACGAACCCGGCGATGATGTAGAGGACGCCAAGAGCGAGCCAGAACAGGAACCGTCCCCAGGTCTTGATCTGGAACGAGTGGATGACCTCGAAGACGCCCGCCAGAAGCATCATGATGCCGACAACGTAGACGCTGGCGATGGTCGCCATCACGACGCTGCCGAGGGCGATCACGCCTGCGATGAGATAGACAACGCCGAGCGCGACGATCCAGCCCCATTTGGCCTTGAGCGGCGCGATCCCGGCTCTCGGTCCAAGCCCTAGCGCCGATACTGTATTGGCCATGGCGTTCGTCCCTAATTCATGCGGCGTGCGGCGGCGGCGTTTGAAACCGCACGCCTGCGTCGTTCGCGCAGCAATCTATCACAACGCGCTTTAATGAAAAGCGCCGCGCTAACGTGGGTCGAGAGCGGACAAACTTCGGAAAACGCGCCCGCTGCGAAAGCCTGCCTCCCGCCTCCTCACGCCATGCCGGCTCTCCAGTCCCTCAGCCGGCTCATGAGCAGGAACGAAGCCGCCTCCTTCGAGTCGGCGAGATAATCGTGGGCGGCCCGTGAAAGCCGCTCGACCAACGATTTCTTGTAGCCCTTCTCATTCGGCTCGAGCGGGATTGTGGTGACGATGACGAGCACGCGCTGCTCGGCGCCGTCTGGCCCCCTGGCGGTCCAGACTTTAGCCCCTCTTGCGAGCGGATGAGAGAATGCCATTACAGATGCCCCACGGATAATATCCCGCCGGCGTAAGGAATCAGCGCCGCCCTGGCGCGTCAAGCCCTTCGTTCCGGTCTCGCGTGTGTGTCTTCTCGATCATCGGGCGTGATGCGCCCTATCGCCTGCTGGAGTCGATCAGCCTTAGCACGATCCAGACCGGAACGACCACCATTGCCCCAGTCAGAAGGATGCGCCCCACCCGGTTCAGGTCGCTGAACCCAAGCTCAACGATGTCCCGCACTGTGCGCACGGCTTCGTTCAATAGGGTCGCCGGGTCAAAGCCGAATGTCTCAAGCACAAACCCCACGACAAACGACACGACGACGAGCCGCACCGCGACCATCGCCGGCGAACCGCCGAGAAACCGTGCGGCCGTGTTGCTCACGCCACGCCCCGGTCGATCGATGACGTGACCGGCGGCCGGCGGTTGAAACCGCCGGCCGCACGCTCGACAATCGGTGGAGACGAAAGCCGCACCGATCAATTCTTCGGGAACTGGACGACCGACGGCGCTTTTGGCTGCGCCGACGGCTCCGATTCGCCGCCGACCTCCTTGCCATTGATCGTCAGCCGCCCATTCGAGGCGCCGAGTTTGACCGCGCCGCCCTCGCGGATCTCGCCGGCGAGCAGCATCTGCGCCAGCGGGTCCTGCACCCATTTCTGGATGACGCGCTTCAAGGGACGCGCGCCATAGGTCGGATCGTAACCCTTGTCCGCCAGCCAGGCCCTTGCCTTGGCGTCGAGGCTCAAGCCGATCTTGCGGTCCTCGAGCAGCCGGTTCAGACGCTTGAGCTGGATGTCGACGATTTCGCTCATGTCCTCGCGCCGCAGGCGGTGGAACAGGATGATTTCGTCGATGCGGTTCAGGAACTCCGGCCGGAAGTGTCCGCGCACCACGCCCATGACTTCCTTCTCGACCGCCTTCGTATCCTCGTTCTCGCGTAAGTTGACGAGATATTCGGAGCCGAGGTTCGAGGTCATGACGATGAGCACGTTGCGGAAGTCGACCGTGCGGCCCTGGCCGTCGGTCAGCCGCCCGTCGTCGAGCACCTGCAGGAGGACGTTGAAGACGTCCGGATGCGCCTTCTCGATCTCGTCGAAGAGCACGACCTGATAGGGCCGCCTGCGCACCGCTTCGGTCAGCGCGCCGCCTTCCTCGTAGCCGACATAGCCGGGCGGCGCGCCGATCAATCGCGCAACCGAGTGCTTCTCCATGTACTCGGACATGTCGATGCGCACCATCGCGCTCTCGTCGTCGAACAGGAAGGCGGCGAGCGCCTTGGTGAGTTCGGTCTTGCCGACGCCGGTCGGCCCCAAGAACATGAACGAGCCGATCGGCCGGTTCGGGTCCTGCAGGCCGGCGCGGGCGCGCCGCACCGCGGTCGAGACCGCGACCACCGCCTCGCGCTGCCCGACGACGCGCCGCGCGACCTCTTCCTCCATCTTGAGGAGTTTTTCGCGCTCGCCTTCGAGCATCTTGTCGACCGGCACGCCCGTCCAGCGCGAGACGACCTGGGCGACATGGTTGGCCGTCACCTCCTCGTCGACGAGCACGCTGTTGCTCTGCGATTCAGCGTCCTGGAGCTTCTTCTCAATCGCGGGAATCGTCTCGTAGGTCAGCCGTCCCGCTTCCGCGTAGTCGCCCCTGCGCTGAGCCTGCGCGAGCCCGTTGCGTGCGGCGTCAAGCTCTTCCTTCAGTTTGGCGGCCTGGCCGAGCTTGTCCTTCTCGGCTTTCCATCGAGCGGTCAGCGCGTCCGACTTCTCCTGCAACTCCGCAAGCTCGCCGCCAAGCTTCTTCAAGCGCTCCTTCGACGCCGCATCGGTTTCCTTTTTCAAGGCCTCCTGCTCGATCTTGAGCTGCATGATGCGCCGGTCGAGTTCGTCCAGCTCCTCGGGCTTCGAATCGACCTGCATCCGCTGGCGGGCCGCCGCCTCGTCGATGAGGTCGATCGCCTTGTCCGGGAGGAAGCGGTCCGCGATGTAGCGATCGCTGAGCGTCGCCGCGGCGATGATCGCGGGATCGGCGATGCGCACGCCATGGTGAGCTTCGTATTTGTCCTTGAGGCCTCGCAGGATCGAGATCGTGTCCTCGACCGTGGGCTGGGACACGAACACCGGCTGGAAGCGCCGCGCCAGCGCCGCGTCCTTCTCGACGTGCTTCCTGTATTCGTCGAGCGTCGTCGCGCCGACGCAATGCAATTCGCCCCGCGCCAGCGCGGGCTTGAGCAGGTTCGATGCGTCCATCGCCCCGTCGGCCTTGCCGGCGCCGACCAGCGTGTGCATCTCGTCGATGAAGAGAATGATGCCGCCCGCGGCGGCGGTCACTTCGTTGAGCACGCCTTTCAGGCGCTCCTCGAACTCGCCGCGATATTTCGCGCCGGCGATGAGCGCGCCCATGTCGAGCGCGAGCAGTTTCTTGTCGCGGATCGATTCCGGCACGTCGCCGTTGACGATGCGCAAAGCGAGGCCTTCGACGATCGCGGTCTTGCCGACGCCGGGCTCGCCGATCAGCACCGGATTGTTCTTCGTGCGCCGCGACAGCACCTGAATGGTGCGGCGGATCTCCTCGTCGCGCCCGATCACCGGATCGAGCTTGCCGATCTTCGCGGCCTCGGTGAGGTCGCGGGTGTATTTCTTCAGCGCGTCATACTGGTTTTCGGCGGAGGCTGAGTCGGCGGTGCGGCCTTTGCGGATATCGTTGATCGCGGCGTTGAGAGTCTGCGCCGAGACGCCGGCGTTCATCAGGATCTTGGCCGCCTGCGTTCCCTTCTCCATGGCGAGGGCGAGGAGGAGGCGCTCGACGGTCACGAACGAGTCGCCGGCCTTCTGAGCGATCTTCTCGGCGTTGTCGAACAGCCGCGCCGTCATCGGCGACATGTAGAGCTGGCCGGCCCCCGATCCTTCGACCTTGGGCAATTTCGCGAGGGCCGCTTCGACCTCTCTCAAGGCTTCGCGGGAATTGCCGCCCGCCCGGTCGATCAGGCCGGCCGCGAGCCCCTCCTCGTCATCCAAAAGCACCTTGAGCACGTGCTCGGGGGTGAACTGCTGATGCCCCTCCCGAAGGGCGAGCGACTGAGCGGCCTGCACGAACCCGCGCGCCCGCTCGGTATATTTCTCTAAATTCATGTGTCTGACCCCTTCGGCGCAAGCTAGCGCCCCGAAGCGACGCCAACGAGCCCATAATATCGGATTGCCGCGATTTTGCGGTTACGACTTCATGTAGGGGCGGCCGGCGCGGACGGAAGGGCAAAACGCGAACAGAGATACGAAAACCGACGATTTAGCGCCGGCCGCCTGCTTCCTTTCACGGCTTGCCCTCAGGGCTTGGAGGTCGCCCGCTTGAAAAACTCCTGCAGCCAGTCGGCGTTCATGCCGGCGATCGGCAGCCAAGCCTTGAACAGCGACTCCGGCGAGTAGCGCTCGATCTCGGCCAGCATGCGTTTCTCGATGTCCGCCATGACGGCCTTCTGCATCGGCTCGACATCCGGCAATCCCATGAACTGACGCGCCTCGAGAGGCGTGCAGTCGACATCGACGGTGATCTTCATCAGGCGCATCTCTCCCTTCTCCGGCGGCGACCGGAATGACTTGGCGCAGAACGGCGCGTATGAAGGCCGCTCGCGCTCTTTCGGATCCCGTGACTATCGCAGGTCTTTGCAGTGTGAGCCAGTCTTGAGCGGGACCAAAGCCTTCATTCTCCATCTGGATCGCGCGACTTCGCGGGCGCCGACGGTCGAGGCGCTGCGCGCCGCTCTGCCGATCGCGAGCGAGGTTCTGGCCGCGGTGGACGGCGCGCGCCTCTCGCAAGCGGAGGTCGACCAGGCCTACGCCCGCCGCCGGTTCCGGCCGGCTTATCCATTCGCGCTGTCGAGGACCGAGGTCGGCGTTTTCCTGAGCCACCGTTCGGCGTGGCGCCGCATCGTCGATGACGGGCTCGACTTCGCCTTCATCTTCGAGGACGACGCAGAGATCGAGCCCGAGGCCTTCGCGGCGCTGACCGCTTTCGTCGCCGCCGAGCGAGGGGCGTGGGACTATGTGCTCATGCCGGCGACCTCGATCCGCAACGGCGCGATCGTCGCCAGCCGCGGCGGCCTCGCGCTTCTGCGTCCCGACGCACCCCCCTTGCGGGCGATTGCCCAGATCGTCTCGGCCGGCGCCGCCAGGCGCCTCATCGACCGCACCCTGCCCTTCGACCGCCCCATCGACACGACCTTGCAGATGACCTGGGTCACTGGCCAGCCGCTGCTGGTCGCCTCGCCCTCGCCTGTGCGCGACGTGTCCTCCGAGACAGGCGGCACGACGGTCCAGCGCAAGACGATGGGGCTCCTGGACCGGCTCCATCACGAAGTGATGCGCCCGATCTACCGCGCGCAGGTGCTGGCCCGCTACCGGCGGGATCTGAGCGAAGCGAGACGATAACCAACTGGAGGAGCAGCGGCGGCGAAGAGACTGGCGCCCGAAATGCGCCGCCGCTCAAACGCGCCGATCTGGCGCCCCAGCTCGCTACGCGCTTGCTTGGACCGCCACCAGCGGAGCTTGCGGCTGAGTGTTAAACAAAATCAATATGTATAAAAGAGACCTTCGGAGCAGAAAGCGCAATTTTGAAGCACGGAACTAAACGGGGTCGTAACCCACTGATTGCGTTAGGGGGCGCCGGTAAAATTGCGGCTACGTGCTTGGCGCCCGCCCTCCCCTCCGGGCGACGGGCACTTTCAATTCCGCCGCCCTGCCGGTCAAACCGCGGAACGCTTCAGGCGGCGGCCGCGCCCATCAGTTTTCGCGCCGCCGCGGCGTTCATGGGCTGGCCGAAAGCCGCCCCTTGCGCGAACTGACAGCCGAGCTGAGCAAGCTCGACCGCATCCGACTCAGTCTCAGCCCCCTCGGAGATGACATCCATCCCGATCTCCCGGGCCATGGCGACGATCGAGCGCAGGATCGGCGAGCGGGAGCCGAACGAGTTGGGGCGGACGAGCGAGGCGTCGATGCGCATGGCGTCGAACCGATACTGGGGCAGGTGGCCGAGCGAAGTGTAGCCCGCGCCGAAGCGGTCGAGCATGAGCGCCGCGCCGATTTCCCGCACCCGCTGCAAAAGCGCCGCCGCGTATTCCGGGTTCTCCATGACCAGGCTCTCGGGAGCGGCGAGCTTGAGCGAGCCGCGCTGGACGTAGTGGCGCCCGAGAGTCGAGCGCACGTCGAGCAAGAGGTCGTGGCTCAGCATTTGGCGTGAAGAGGCCGCGACCGTCGCGAAGATGGGCGGGTTGACCTCAAGCGCCTTCTGCCACGCGGCCAGCTCCCTCGCCGTCGCCTCCAAAGCATAGGCGCCGATATCGACGATTGCGCCGGTCGTCTCGGCGGCCGCCCGGAATTCGTCCTCGCCCAAAACGCCGAGCCGCGGGTGGCGCCAACGGGTGAGCGCCTGGAATCCCGCGACGGTGCGATCCTCGAGACGCACGATCGGGCGGAACAGGATCGAGATCTCGCCGCGTTCGAGCGCCCGGCGCATGTCGTTCTCGAGCGTCTGCCGGTCGGTGCGATGCGAGCGCATGGCGGGAGCAAAAATCACCACACGGTCGCCGCCCGCCTTTTTGGCGTTGGCGAGCGCGAGCTGAGCATCGGCGAGGAGATCTCCGCCTCGATCGTGCAGCTTCGGATCATAGTGGGCCGCGCCGACCGAAACGGACAGCGTGATCTCGCTTTCGCCAAAGCTGATCGGCGCGGCCAGAGCCCGATGCAGGGTGTCGATCCGTGCTGGGCCGTCCAACGATGTCGGGTCGGCGAGGACGATCACGCCGAAGGCGTCTCCGCCGAGGCGTGCGAGCGTGTCGCCTGGCTGCAGACCGCGCGCGAGGCGCCGAGCGACCGCGAGCAGCGCCGAGTCGCCGATCGACAGCCCGTAGGAATCGTTGACCGAGCGAAATTCGTCGACATCGATCACCATCACGGTCGGCGCGACGCCGTCAGGCTTTTGCGCCAACAGAATTGCGGCGCTCAGGCGATCGTTGAACAGCTCCCGGTTCGGCAGACCGGTCAGATTGTCGTGGACGGCGTCGTGAAGCATGCGCTCCTCCGCCGACTTGAGCTCGGTCACGTCGGACAGCGAGCCGACCACGCGCACCACCTCGCCGTCGGCGCTCACCACCGGCCGCGCCTTCAGAACGTACCAAAAATAATGTCCATCCGATCCGCGCAGCCTCAGATCGTGATTGATGCGTCCCGAGCGCTGATGCAGGAGCCCGTCGAGGGCGAGCGTATAGCGGTCGCGATCGAGAGGGTGCAGAACATCGAGCCACGTCGCCGCCGGCCCTTCCAGCGCCCCGCGCTTCAAGCCAAGCTGGCTTTCGATTCCCTCGCTGCCGTTCACTTCGTCGGTCAGCACGTTCCAGTCGAAAATCGCCTCGCCCGAGCCCGTCATGGCGAGCGAGCGACGCTCGGCGTCGGGGCCGCTGTCCATGCGCCCGCCGGAGCCCGAGAAGGCGAATTGCATGACGGTGAAGCCGATCAGCATGACAATCAAGACGAGCCCGCCGACCAGCCCGGGGGCGGCGAGGTCATTGGTGAGATAGCCAAGCGCGGCGGCTCCCGCCGCTACGACCCAGACGGCAAGCAGATACCAGGTCGGGATCAGCATCACGGCGCGGTCGGACCCACGCGCGGCGAGGCTCAGGATCAGGAGGAAGCCGACGCCCGCGACCGTGGCGATCGAGATTCGCGCCACCCCGGCGGCGACCGGCGGGTTGTAGACCGCAAGCCCAACCACCGCCGCCATGAGGACGAGCCAGGCGAGCGCAAAATGGGTGTAGCGCACGTGCCAGCGGCGTAAATTGAGATAGGCGAACAGGAAGATGATGAGCGTCGCGCCGATCGTCGCCTCGACGCCGGCGCGCCAGATTCGTTCGGAGGCGTCCTCGAGGCCGAACATCTTGCGCCAAAATCCGAAGTCTATACAGACATAGGCGAACACCGCCCAGGCGAGCGCCGCGGCGGCGGGAAAAATCATCGCCCCGCGCACGACGAAAACGATCGTCAGAAAGAGAGCCAGAAGACCAGCGATGCCGATCAGGATCCCTTCATAGAGGGTGAGGCTGGTCGACTTGTCCTTGAAGGCGTCCGGCTCCCACAAATAGAGCTGCGGCAGGTTTGGCGTTCGCAGCTCCGCGACATAGGTCACCGTCGTTCCCGGATCGAGGGTCAGGCGGAAGACGTCGGCTTCCGCGTTGTCTTCGCGCTCCGGCGCCGCGCCTTGGCTCGCGGTGATGGTGGTGATCCGCGATGAGCCGAGATCCGGCCAGACGAGGCCCGAGCCGACGAAGCGAAAATGCGGCGCGACGATCAGCCGGGTCAGCTGCTCCTCGGAATCGTTGGTGAGCGCGAAGACGATCCACGCCGGCTGCGCGCCTGCCTCGAGCGCGCTGACCTCGATCCGGCGAACGATGCCATCGGCGCCGGGCGCGGTCGACACTTGAATGCGATCGCCCTGGGCGCTGTGGCGCTCGACTGCTTTCGTCAGGTCGATGGCGTCCGAATCGGGCGAGACCCTGACCGATTGAACCGCCCAGGCGGGGCGCGAACACGCCGTCAGCGCGGCGGCGAGGGCCAGAACCCCGATCAAGATGCGCCAAAAGCTCACGGCGCGCTTCGCGGAAGCCCCGCCCACGAGGGCGCCCACACAAGGATTGCTGAGCCGTTCAGTCAAGATGGGTCCACGCCAGTCGCGGACGCGCGTCGCTGTCGACCAGTCCAAACAAGACATGGTCGCGCCAAGCCCCGTTGATTTTGAGAAAACCTCGCGCAAAGCCCTCGCGCTCAAAACCGTTGCGTTGCAGCAAAGCGATCGAGGGCGCGTTCTCCGGGATGCAGGCCGCTTCGATCCGATGCAGCCTGAGCCGCGAGAAGGCGAATTCGACCGTCGCCGAGACCGCGCGCGTCATGCGCCCTTTGCCCGCATGGGGCGCGCCCATCCAGTACCCGAGCGTTCCGCTCTGGGCCACCCCGCGCCGGATCCCGCCCAGCGTGATCCCGCCCAGGAGTTCGTCGGAGACGGTGTCGAACATGAGAAACGAATAAGCCTCGTCGCGCGCCACGTCTTCGTCCTGGCGCCTGAGACGCCGCCGAAACGCCGGGCGCGTCAAGTCGTCGTCCGGCCAAGTCGGCTCCCAAGGCTCGAGGAAAGCGCGGCTTGCGGCGCGCAACCTCGACCAGGCCGAATAGTCGGTCGGCGCCGCCGGACGCAAATAGAGGCCGTCGCCGCGCAACAGCGGCTCCGGACTCGTTGGTCGCGTCAGGCCGAAAAGCGCCATCACAGCCCTTTCAAAGCGCAGGCGACCTTCGCGTGGCCTGGGACCTTGCCGGTCGCGCCGATCGCCACCACGGCGGGGGATGATCTAAGCATGGCGGCGCCGGTTTTGCGAACGTCTTCGATGGTGATGGCCTCTAGGCGCGCCAGCATCTCATCGAAGGAAAGCGGCCGTCCGTAGATTTGCATCTGGCGCGACAGCTGGTGAATCCGGGCCCCCGGCTGCTCAAGCGCCGTCACCAACGAGACCTTCATCTGCGCCTTGACGCGACGAATCTCCGCTTCCTCGAGGTCTTGCGCGGCCTCGCCAAGACAGTCAAGCGAGGCCGCGACGACCTCGGCCGTGTCCTGGTCGGCGCAGCCCGCATAAAAGCCGAACAGCCCCGTATCGATGAAATCCCAGTGAAATCCATAGATCGAATAGGCGAGGCCGCGTTTTTCGCGCACTTCCTGAAAAAGCCGCGAAGACATACCCCCGCCCACGGCCGCGGCGAAGACTTGGGCCGCGTCGTGATCGGGCGCCCCGGAGGGCCGGCCCTCGAAGCCGACCACGACATGCGTCTGCTCAAGGCGACGCCTGACCTTGGTTTGGCCTCCCCGATACGCGGCTCGCCCCTCCGCCGGCGGCGTCACGTGGGGCAGCTTTTCCAAGCGAGACTGGACGAGGTCGAGGAAATGCTCATGCTCCACCGCGCCCGCGGCCGCGACGACCGTGCCGGCCGCCCCATAGCGGCGGCCAAGATAGCCCTCGATCGCCGCTCGGTCGAACCCTTCGACGCGCTCGCGGGTGCCGAGAATCGGCCGGCCGATCGGTTGGTCCGGCCAGGCGGTGGCGGTGAGAAGATCGAACACCAAATCGTCCGGCGTGTCTTCGACCGATCCGATCTCCTGGACGATCACATTCTTCTCTCGTTCGAGTTCGTCAGGATCGAACGCGCTCTCGGTGAGAAGGTCGCCAATAACGTCGACGGCGAGCGCGGAATCGGCTCCGAGCACCCGGCAGAAGTAGCTCGTTCGCTCGACGCCGGTCTCCGCGTTGATGTCGCCGCCGACGTTCTCGATGGCCTCAGCGATCTCGCGGGCGCTGCGGCGGCGAGTGCCCTTGAACGCCATATGTTCGATGAAATGCGAGAGCCCGTGTTCGGCGACGTGCTCGTAGCGAGATCCCGCGGCGACGAAAAAGCCGATCGCCGCGGTCTTCACGTGGGGGGTCGACTCGGTGACGACGGCAAGGCCCGAGGGAAGGGTGGCGACCTGAACGCTCACGCCGCGGCTCGCGCTGTCTGACGGATGTAGTCGGCCACCGCCTGGCGATCGTTGGGCAGGACGGCGATCGTTTCCTTGCGATCCATCAGGTCCTTGAGGCGCGCCGGCAGCGCCGGCCGCACGCCGGTCGCGCGTTCAACGGCGTCAGGAAATTTCGCCGGATGGGCTGTCGCCAAAGCGATGACCGGCGTCGCGCGCGAGGCTTGAAGCGCCTGCCGCGCGGCGTGAACGCCGACTGCGCTGTGCGGATCGATGATGACGCCGCTCGCGCGGTGGACGCTCGCCATCTCCTCGGCGCAGGCGGCCTCGTCCACCCGATAGGCCTCGAAATCCGCGCGGATGCGTGTCAGCGTAGCCGCCGGAATCGTGAATGAGCCCTCGTTGCCAAGCTCGCTCATCTGCGCGACCACCTCCTCCGGGTCGCGGCCCGACGCCTCGAACAACAGGCGCTCGAAATTCGATGAGACTTGAATGTCCATCGATGGGGACTGAGTCGCCTTGACGGCATGCGGCGCGTAACGTCCGCTCGCCAGCGTGCGCACGAGAATGTCGTTCTCGTTGGTCGCGATGATCAAGCGTTCGATCGGCAATCCGATGCGCTTGGCGTAATAGCCGGCCAGAATGTCGCCGAAATTGCCGGTCGGAACCGCGAACGACACCGGTCGGTCGGGCGCCCCGAGCGCGACGGCGGCGAAGAAATAATAGGCGATCTGCGCCAGAATCCGCGCCCAGTTGATGGAATTGACCCCCGACAGGTGCATTTCGTCGCGGAAAGCGAGATCCCCGAACAGGTCCTTGACGATGCGCTGGCAGTCGTCGAACGAGCCCTTGACCGCGAGCGCATGGACGTTCGGGCGAGCGACGGTCGTCATCTGCCGCCGCTGGACGTCGGACACGCGGCCGTGCGGATAGAGGATGAAGACTTCGACCTGGGATTGCTCTGCGAACGCCTCGATGGCGGCGGCGCCCGTGTCGCCCGAAGTCGCCCCGATGATCGTCGCCCGCGCGCCGCGCTGACCCAAAACGCGGTTCATCGCGCGGCCCAACCATTGCATGGCGAAATCCTTGAACGCCAGCGTTGGTCCGTGGAACAATTCGAGCGTGAACAGGTTGTTGTCGATCTGCCTCAACGGCGCGACCGCAGCATGATCGAAACCCGTGTAGGCCGCAGCGGCCAGCGACTTGATTTCGTCCGGGCCGAAATCATCATCGATGAATGGCGCCATGATCCGGGCGGCCGCTTCCGGGTAGGGTGCGCCCCTCAGCGCCCGGATGGCGTCCGGCGACGCCTGGGGAAGGGAGAGCGGCACGTAGAGACCGCCGTCGCGCGCAAGCCCCGCGAGAAGCGCATCCGCGAAGCCGTGCGTGGGCGCCGCCCCGCGCGTGGAAACATAATGCACGATGAGAGAATCCTTGGCTGAACTGGTCCCCTAGCGCAAACCGCGCTAAAACGAAATGCCGGGCGCTTGAAGGCCGGGCACTTGGCCGCCGAATCGGGCCAAAGCAAGACGCGTCCGGTGAGGATTTGCACGTTCGGAATGACCGAAAAGCCACATTCGCACTTGAAAACGCCACGCAACCTTCCGTAACGTGACACAATCACAACAAAAGGTTCGGCCTGACCGCCGAGCCCGTCGATTTGGGAATCGCGAGGGATGAGCGCGGCGTTCAGGGCTTTTATAAGGAAGCTGGTTCGCAAGGGCCGGCTTGAAGTGGAGACGGCCGACGGGGTCGTGGAGAGTTTCGGCGACGGCTCGGGGCCGCCGCTCGGGCTGAAACTCACGGACGCAGCGGCCGAACGGCGGCTGATGCTCAATCCCGCGCTGGCGCTGGGCGAACTCTACATGGATGGGCGCGCCGTCGTCACCAAGGGCGGCCTTTATGACCTCCTGGAGCTCGGAGCGCGATGTCTCCGCGACTTCGAGGATCAGCCTTGGGCCAAGGTGCTCGCCAAGGCGCGCATGTCGCTGCGGGGCCTGCACCAGCGCAACAACCGGGTGCGCGCCAAGCGCAATGTCGCCAGCCACTATGACCTCGATCAGCGGCTTTACAGTCTCTTCCTCGATCCGGACCGCCAGTATTCCTGCGCGTATTTCGAATATCCCGGCCAGTCGCTCGAAGACGCGCAGATCGCCAAGAAGCGCCACCTCGCCGCCAAACTCCTGGCGAAGGACGGTGTGACCGCGCTCGACATCGGCTGCGGCTTCGGAGGCCTCGCGCTCTATCTCGCCGGCGTTGCGGGGGCGCGGGTGACCGGGGTCACGTTGTCGGAGGAGCAGTTCGCGGTCGCCACCGCGCGGGCTCGCGAAACCGGGCTCGATAACAAGGTCGAGTTTCGGCTGCAGGACTATCGCGACGTTCCCGAAAAATTCGACCGCATCGTCTCGGTCGGAATGTTCGAGCACGTCGGCGTGACCCATTATGACGAGTTCTTCACCCAGGTCCGCGGTCTGCTCAAGGACGATGGGGTCATGCTGCTCCATTCCATAGGCCGCAATTCGGTTCCGGGCGTGACCAACCCTTGGATCCGCAAGTACATCTTCCCGGGCGGCTACATACCGAGCCTCTCCGAGGTGCTCCCGGCGATCGAGCGGGCCGGCCTTTATGTGACCGATATCGAGATTCTCCGCCTGCACTACGCCGAGACGCTGCGCGCCTGGCGCGAGGGTTTCATGGCGCGCTGGGAAGAGGCGAAGAAGCTCTACGACGAGCGCTTCTGCCGGATGTGGGAGTTCTATCTCGCCGGTTCGGAGACTTCGTTCCGGGTCGACGCCCACATGGTGATGCAGATTCAGCTCGCCAAGCGCCAGGAGGTCGTGCCGCTGACGCGCGACTACATTCTGGAGCGGGAGGCGGAGCTTCGCCGCCGCGAGGCGGCGCGCTCCCAGATGCGGCACGCGGCGGAATAGGTCAGGCCGCTCCCGCTCGGGGGCTCCGAATTTGGTCTAGCGGTAATTTTACCGGCGCCCATCAACGTTTTCAGGGTGTTAAGACCCCGTTTAGTTCCGCGCCCCGGTTCGGGGCGCTCTTGCGCTGCTTATAAACATATTACAATTGTGCTATATTTATAACGATTGAGCGCTGGCGGCGCATGAACCCTGCCCAAGCCAGTCGTCTCAGCGGCCCAGAATTGACGAGCGACGCGACAGGCGCCGGCTTCAGGCCGCCTCGGCCAGCCGAACCGCCAGGCCCGTCGCCGTCACCCGCTCGAGGCGAACGCCGCCGATGTCGCCGCCCTTGCAGCCCTCGACCTCATAGCGCGCCTCGACGACGCCATCGGCCCCGTATTCCTCGGCTTCGCGCCTCAAGGCCGCGATGACCGTCTGGCGGTCGGCTTCGGCTCCGGGGTCGCCCGCGGCCCGCCATGGTCCGGTCGCCCGGATACGCCCGATCACAATTGTACGCCGGCCGTCGCCGAGCGCGGCCGCAAAACTCACTTGCATGACGTTCAACCCGTTGCTGAAGCGCGCAGACTCCATATCGCGCTTGGCCTTTCTGGGCCGTTAACAAGCCGTTACGGTCCAGAAATTAACCCGCGCATGGATAGCTGGCGAAACGCTGCGGCGCTGTGATGCGCCGCACGGTATGTAGGCTTCAGCCGAGATTTTGCTACTCGGCGGTCGCCGCAGGCTCCGGCGCAGGATTTTTTTCGAGATCCGCGCCGGTTTGCTGGTCGACCACGCGCATCGACAGCTTGACCTTGCCGCGATCGTCGTAGCCCAGCACCTTGACCTTGACCCGGTCGCCTTCCTTGACGACGTCGGTCGTCTTGTTGACCCGGGCCTTGGCAAGCTGGGAAATGTGGACGAGGCCGTCCTTCGAACCGAAGAAATTGACGAAGGCGCCGAATTCGACCGTCTTGACGACGGTGCCATCGTAGATCTGGCCGACCTCGGGCTCGGAGGCGATCGACTTGATCCAGTTGACGGCGGCCTTGATCTTCGCCCCGTCGCTCGAGGCGATCTTCACCGTGCCGTCGTCCTCGATGTTGATCTTGGCGCCAGTCTTTTCGACGATCTCTCGGATCACCTTGCCGCCTGAACCGATGACCTCGCGGATCTTGTCGGTCGGGATTTTCATCGTCTCGATGCGCGGCGCGAATTCGCCGAGCTCGGCGCGCGCTCCCGTAATCGCCTTGCTCATCTCGCCCAGGATATGCATCCGCCCGTCGCGCGCCTGAGCCAGCGCCTGACGCATGATCTCCTCGGTGATGCCGGCGATCTTGATGTCCATCTGCAGCGAAGTGACCCCTTCGCTCGTGCCCGCGACCTTGAAGTCCATGTCGCCGAGATGATCCTCATCGCCCAGAATGTCGCTGAGCACCGCGAAGCGCTCGCCTTCGAGGATGAGGCCCATCGCGATGCCGGCGGTCGGGCGCTTGAGCGGGACGCCGGCGTCCATGAGCGCCAGCGACGATCCGCACACCGTCGCCATCGACGACGAGCCGTTCGACTCGGTGATCTCCGAGACGACGCGGATGGTGTAGGGAAACTCGGCCGCCGTCGGCAGCATCGGATGGATGGCGCGCCAGGCGAGCTTGCCGTGGCCGATCTCGCGGCGGCCGGGCGAGCCCATGCGGCCGGTCTCGCCAACCGAATAGGGCGGGAAATTATAGTGGAGCAGGAAACGCTCCTTGTAGGTGCCGTCGAGCGAGTCGATGAACTGCTCGTCCTCGCCCGTTCCGAGCGTCGCCACGACCAGAGCCTGCGTCTCGCCGCGGGTGAAGAGCGAGGAGCCGTGCGTGCGGGGCAGGACGCCGACCTGCGCCAGGATCGGGCGCACGGTCGTGAGGTCGCGCCCGTCGATCCGGCGCTTATGGTCGAGGATGTTCCAGCGGACCACCTTGGCCTGAGCGTTGTGGAACGCCTCGGCGACCTGCTCGGGCGGGAACTTGGCCTCGCCGCCCTCGGGCGCAAGGGCGGCTTTGACCTTCGCCTTGGCCGCATCGACGGCCGCGTAGCGCTCCTGCTTCTCGGTGATCGAATAGGCGGCGCGCAGATCGGCTTCGCCGACCTCCAGAACCGCCTTCTCGACGGCCGAGCGGTCCTGCGCCGGGAGGTCGCGCGGCTCCTTCGCCGCCTTCTCCGCCAGGCGGATGATCGCCTGGATGACCGGCTGGAATGCGGCGTGACCGGCCATCACCGCTTTCAGCATCGTCTCTTCGCTGAGCTCCTGGGCCTCGGACTCGACCATGAGCACCGCGTCCGCGGTTCCGGCGACCACAAGATCGAGCGTCGAATCCTTCATCTCCTCGACGGTCGGATTGACCCTGACCTCGCCCTTGATGACGCCGACGCGCGCCGCGCCGATCGGACCCATGAAGGGCACGCCCGAAAGGGTGAGCGCCGCTGAGGAGGCGACCATCGCCAGAATGTCGGAGTCGGTCTCGAGGTCATAGGAGAAGACCGTCGCGACGACTTGCGTCTCGCAGCGGAAATCCTCGGGAAACAATGGGCGGATCGGGCGGTCGATCAGGCGGGAGGTCAGCGTCTCGCGGTCCGAAGGGCGCCCTTCGCGCTTGAGATAGCCGCCGGGAATGCGCCCCGCGGCGAACGCCTTTTCCTGATAGTGAACGGTGAGGGGAAAGAAATCCTGGCCCGGCTTCGGCGCCTTGGCGGCGACGACGGTCGCGAGCACGGTCGTTTCGCCCCACGTGGCGAGCACCGCTCCATCCGCCTGACGGGCCACGCGGCCTGTCTCCAGCGTGAGCTTGCGACCGCACCACTCGAATTCTTCGCGTTGTATGTCAAACATCTTTCTTCATCCTAACATGAGTTGAGGATGCGAAAGCCTGCGGCCCGGTTCTTCATTGTCCATGTGCCGCCCGTCGATCGGGCTCGTCATCGGCAAGACGGCGAGCGGCTGGGCGCACGCCAGCCGCTTGCGATCCTGCCATGACGCCAGGCTCTCGCATTGGGTAAAAGGCTTCGGCCGCGCCGTCGCCCGGTCTTAACGTCGGGACGCGCTGAATCTGGCGCCCCGTTCGCGTGGGGCTCGGCCTCAGCGGCGGATGCCCAAGCGCTCGATGAGGGTCTTGTAGCGCGCCTCATCCTGCTTCTTGACATAGTCGAGAAGCGTTCGCCGCTGCGACACCATCTTGAGCAGGCCGCGGCGGGAATGGTTGTCCTTGACGTGCGTCTTGAAGTGGCTGGTCAGGTTCGCGATGCGTTCGGTGAGGATCGCGACCTGAACCTCGGGCGACCCCGTATCGCCGACTTTCAAAGCATATTGATTGATGAGCGCGGTCTTGCGCTCGGCTGTTATCGACATCGGCTTTTCCCTGATGTGGAGCGCGAAACCGCGCATTCAATAAGCGGCCGAACCGGGATGTCGTCCAGGTCGGTCACGACGGAATCCGGGCGCCAACCGGCGCCGGGATCGCGCGCTTATACAGATTTCGCGCGGCGGCGCCAGGGAAATTTTGGCGCGCGCCAAAATGTCTGTGACCGACGAATGTGTTAGAGACGCCGGCGAGAGGTTTCTGACAATGCATGTTGCAGTGCTGAAAGCCGGTTTCGATGAAGACGCCCACGTCTTGTACGTGGAAAGCTCCGACATCGAAGGCCTTCATGTCGAAGGGGACACGTTCGAGGCGTTCCGCCGCAACGTGGCGGACGCCGCCGTCGACCTTCTGGAGGGAGACGGGGCTGCGGAAATCCACATCGAAATCATCGCCCACGCGTCCGTCCGCGCCCACGTCGTCGCGTGAAGGACTTCGGCAAGCCGGGCCGTGACCGATTGAGCACACTATCGGATGCTCTTTCCTTCGCCATAGAAAGGGCGACCACGACGTCTGGATAACCCCGCAGGGCAAGCGGATCGTTGTGCCAGTCCAGATCAAATCGCGACATACGGCGAACGGAATTTTGGAGGAAGCGGGCCTGTCCAAAGCGTTTTAGGCGCCCCCGCAAAGGTTCGCTCCGCGCAGCCGTGCGGCGATCTCGTCACGCCCTCGAGATAGACCGGGAAAGCCAAAAGTCGTAGCGTCCAGCCCATGTCGGTGAAAAGCCCGCTATACGATCGCGATTTCTACGCCTGGAGCCGCCAGCAGGTCGAACTGCTGCGGAAGGGGAACCTGGGTGAGGCCGACATCGAGCACATCGCCGAGGAAATCGACAGCATGGGGCGGACGGAGAAGCGCGAATTGATCAGCCGTCTCACCGTGCTGTTGCTGCATCTCCTGAAATGGCGTCACCAATCCGGCAGGCGCGGCCCGAGCTGGGAAGCGAGCATCGCGAACCAGCGCGACGACATCGCCGATCATCTCGACGACAATCCGAGCCTCAAGCCCCTCCTGCCGCAGGCGTTGGCTTCGGCCTATCGAAAGGCCTCGCGGGAGGCGGTGGCCGAGACGGGGCTGCCGGGCGCGACGTTCCCCGATAAGTGTCCATGGACGGTCGAGCAGGTGCTGGACGGTGGGTTCTGGCCAGAGTGAGGAGAGGCAGCGAATGGCGGACCCTCGGACAGTGCTGAAGTTCAAGCGTTCATGCCGGCGTTCACAAAGCTGCCAACCTATTTGGAGTCGGAGCGCCGCAGATTTTCATCCGCGCGGACGAGTTTCTCGTCGAGCGTGACAAGCTCCGCGTCGAGAGCGCGCGCTAGCCAAAGGTAGCTTGCCTCGTAGAGCGAGAGCTTCGGTTGCTCAGCAAGGACCAGGGCGGCTTTGAGATCGACCGCCTCCAGCGAGATCGAAAACGCCTCGAAAAAGGAAAAGGCTTCGAGCAGCGCCGTTCTTTCGTTGGGGGCGGCGCGAATCTTCTTCAAGCACGCGTTTGCGACTTCGAATCTGATCAGCCCGGGGCCGCAAAGGTTCGCTCCGCGCAGCCGCGCGGGGATCTCGTCACGCCTGAGTTCGTTGAAGAGCAAAGCGACAATTGCGGACGCATCGACGACGTTATCGGTTACGGTCTTCGCGGATCAGGCGCACGGTTTCGTCTCGCCGCGTCAAACCGAGACCGCTCACTTTCGCGATGATGTCATCCACGGTCAGGGCGCGGGGTCCCCGTCGCCTCGTCGATCAACGCTCTCAACTCGCCTTGCAAGGACCGGTGATTGGCCTTTGCGCGATCGCGCAGCCGCCTGACCTGATCCTCCGGCACGCCCTTGATCGAACGGCCCATGGCTCGCCCCAAAACAGCTCCATTATGGAGCGTTTCTGGATTGAGTGACACGCAAAGAGCGTCGAGCGCCCTGCGACCTAGCTCCCGGTTGCCGCCCGCGCCGGAAGCGGCTACCAAGCCCGGCCCTCCCACCCGTTCCCGCCGCCCAATGCCCGCCTCCCCGGACGACCTCCTCGCCTATCTCACCGACCTCGGCGTCGAAACCGAGACCGTCGACCATCCGCCTCTGTTCACGGTCGAGGATTCGCGGACCCTGCGCGGCGAAATCCCCGGCGGCCACACCAAAAACCTGTTCGTCAAGGACAAGAAGGGCCGTCTGTTCCTGCTTGTGCTGGGCGAGGAGGCCGCGGTCGACCTCAAGCGGGCGCACGAAAAGATCGGCGCCCAAGGGCGCGTTTCGTTCGGATCGGCGGAACTCCTGGAAGAAGTCTGGGGCGTTCGGCCAGGCGCTGTGACGCCGTTCGGCGCGGTCAACGACAAGGACGGTCGGGTCTCGGTCGTCCTCGACGAAGCGATGATGCGCCACGAGCGGCTCAACTTTCATCCGCTTGTCAACACCCGCACCACGGGCCTCAAGAGCGCTGATCTCGTGAAATTTCTCCGCGCAACCGGACATGAGCCGCTCATCGTCGCGCTTGGGCAGGATCAGCCCGCCGGTTGAATAAAAAGCGCGGGGGCTCCATTTAGAGCGCTAAATTAGACGCGGGCAGGGGCCTTAACTCGGGGCCGCTCGGCTGGAGATGATGGATATGGCGAATGTGAGCGGCGCGGTCGCGCCCCAAACCAAGGCAGGTTCGGTCAAGGAGGTCACGACGGCCTCCTTCCGCGCCGACGTGCTCACAGCCTCGACGCGCCAGCCCGTCCTGGTCGATTTCTGGGCGCCGTGGTGCGGGCCCTGCAAGCAGCTCGCGCCGGCGTTGGAGAAGGCCGTCGCCGATTCCGGCGGCAAGGTCACGCTGGTCAAGATGAACATCGACGATCATCCCCAGATCGCCGGCCAACTCGGCATCCAGTCGATTCCCGCCGTCATCGCCTTTGACAAGGGCCAGCCGGTGGATGGATTCGTCGGCGCGCTGCCGGAAAGCCAGATCCGCGGCTTTATCGAGCGCCTCGTTGGCCCACTGCAAAGCGAATCCGCCGCGCTCCTGACGGAGGCGGAGGAAGCCGTCGCCAGGGGCGATCTGGAGGGAGCGGCCGCCGTCTATGCCGAGATCTTGGCCGACGACCCGGGCGAAGCCAAGGCGATCGGCGGTCTAGCCAAACTGCATATTGCGGCCGGGCGGCTCGACGAAGCGAAGGCCTTGCTGGAGACCGCGCCCGCGGCCGCCCCCGGCAAGGAGCAGGAACCGGCGATCGCCGCAGCTCATGCAGCGCTGAAACTCGCTGAACAGGCCTCGAACGTCGGCGAGCTCGCCCCGCTCGAACAGGCGATCGCCGCCAATCCGGACGATCATCAGGCGCGCTTCGACCTTGCGGTTGCGCTGTCGGCGAAAGGCGATCGGGGCGGCGCCGCGGACCAACTTCTTGAAATCATTCGCCGCGACCGGAAATGGAATGACGAAGCCGCGCGCAAACAATTATTGCAGTTCTTCGAGGCCTGGGGTCTGATGGACCCGGAATCGGTCGCGGCGCGGCGCAAGCTGTCGGCGATCTGGTTTTGACGACGGGGCGCCGCCAAAAGCGGCCGAAGAGTGAGGAGCGAGCGATGAAGCTCAATCGCACCTTCGCCGGACCGGCCGATATGCCGGAATCGATTCCGTTGTTTCCGCTGTCGGGCGCGCTTCTGCTGCCGCGCAGGCCGATCCAGCTCACGGTGTTCGAGCCGCGCTATCTCGAGATGCTCGACGATGCGCTGAGCGGCGAACGGCTGATCGGCGTCATCCAGCCGGCTTCGGAGGAAGAGACGTCGAACCCGTCCCCGGAGCTTTATCCCCTCGGCTGCGCCGGGCGCATTGTTCAGTACGCGGAGATTGGCGACGGCCGCTGTTTCTTGACGCTGATGGGGGTGGCGCGCTTCCGCGTGACGGGCGAGGCGCCGAGCGAGCGCCCCTACCGGACGGCGGTCGCCGACTATTCGCCGTTCAGCGAGGATTTTCAGGAGGGCGCAGGGGAGGCGGCGGTCGATCGCGACGACCTGATCGCGGCGCTCAAGCGCTTCGCCGAGGTCAACGAGATCAAGGTCGTCTGGAGCGACATCAAGAAGGCGTCCAACGAAGCCCTGGTCAATGGGCTCTCGATGATGAGCCCGTGCGGGCCTAGAGAAAAGCAGGCGCTGCTCGAAGCGCCTGACCTAAAATCTCGCGCGGAAATGCTGGTCGCGATCACGACCATCGAGCTGGCGCGCGGCCAGGACGCAGCGACCCAGATTCACTGATCCGACCCCGGACCGCGAGGCGCCATTTGCGAGCCGGTTTCGAGCGATTTCAACGGCTTCAGTCGCCTTTTTGCAAGCCTCCGGGCGTTTGCCGGCCCTCGAACTAGCGGCGCGCCGACCGGTCGTAGGCACGAGGGATCGTGGGCTTAGCCGACCCGCGCTGGGGCGCGGCCTCATCGAACCCCACCGCGCGCTCGACCACATAGAGCGGCCGGCCCTTCGCCTCGGCGTAGATGCGCCCGACATAGAGCCCGATGACGCCGGTCATCAGCATGTTGGCGCCGCCGATGGCCGCGATGACCACGATCGTCGAGCTCCAGCCCCGCTCGAGGCTCGGGTCGCCCATCGCCGACCGCACGATGACGCTCAGTCCGTAAACGAACGCGAGCGCCGACACCGCGGCGCCCGCCCACAACGCCAGCCGAAGCGGAGCGTCAGAGAACGAGATCACGCCGTTCATGGCCAGCCCGACCATTTTGCGCAGCGAATACTTGCTCTCCCCCGCGGCGCGCGGCGGGCGGTCGAACGTCACCGTTCCTTGACGAAACCCGATCCAGGTGAACATGCCGCGCACGAACCGGTCTCGCTCCGGCATGGCGAGGAACCAATCGAGCGCCCGACGATCGACCAGGCGGAAATCCCCGACATTTTGGGTGGTTGAGACCTCGCCCAGCCTTCCCATCAGGCGGTAGAAGAGATGCGCCGTCGTCCGCTTGAAACGGCTTTCGCCTCTGCGCTCGGTGCGCTTGGCCGAGACGACGTCGTAGCCTTCCTTCCATTTGGCGATCATCGCCAGCACCACTTCGGGCGGGTCCTGCAGGTCGGCGTCCATCACGACGACCGCCTGGCCCCGCGCGTGATCAAGCCCACTTGTGATCGCTGCCTGATGGCCAAAGTTGCGCGACAGTTTGATGAGGCGATAGCGGTCATCGACGCGCGCCTTGGCCTCGATGACGATCGCGCTCGTATCGCTCGATCCATCGTCGACCACGATCACTTCGCCTGGCCCGTCGAGCGCCTCGAGCAAGGCGTCGAGCCGTCTCAGCAAAAGAGGGATGACGGCCTCTTCGTTGAAGATCGGCACGACAAGGGAATAGGTCGGGGCCATGGCGACACGAGCGTTGTCCATGAGGGCCGAGTGTTTCGCAAATGCATCAACAAAGGCTTGCGGGTGTTTTCCGTGGCCTCGGCGCTACTCAGCCCGTGCGTGGTCTGCTAAAATAGTTAAAGCCTGTTAACCGGCGTTCAGCCGCGTTGGAGCCCGCCATGGAATACGACAACATGCCGACCTCCTCGAATATCGAGGATCGCCGCGGGCAACGCGGCGGGGCCGTGGGCGCCGGCGGGTTGGGGCTCGGCGCCATCGTCGTCATTTTCGCGATCAGCTATTTCACCGGCATTTCGCCGCAGGTGCTGATCAGCGGCGCGGAGATGATGGGGGTGGGTCAACAACAGAGCGCGCCAACGCAGACGACGCCCGTCGATCCGAACGATCCGGCGCGCGTCTTCCTCTCCAAGGTGGTGGGCGGCACGGAGGCGGTGTGGTCGGAGGTGTTGCCGGCGCAGACCGGGGTGCGCTACGAACCGGCGACGCTTGTCATCTATGACGGCGCCACGCGGTCGGGATGCGGCGGCGCACAATCCGCGATGGGCCCCTTTTACTGCCCGATCGACAAGAAGGTTTACCTCGACACGTCGTTCTTCCGCGACATGCAAACCAAGTTCGGCGGCGGCGGCGATTTCGCCTATTCCTACGTGGTCGCGCACGAGATCGGCCATCACGTCCAGGACCTGCTCGGCATTCTCGACAAGGTCGACAATTACAAGCAGCGCGTGAGCCAGACGCAGGCGAACGCGGCTTCGGTCAGAGTGGAGCTTCAGGCCGATTGCCTGGCCGGCGTCTGGGCGAACCATGCGAACGAGAAGTGGAAGATTCTCCAGCCGGGCGACATCGAAAAGGCGCTGGCCACGGCCCAGGCGATCGGCGACGACCGGCTCCAGACCGCCTCGCGAGGCTACGCCGTGCCGGACAGTTTCACCCACGGCTCATCGGCGCAACGCCAGAAGTGGCTGACAGCGGGTCTGAAGAGCGGCGACATCAAAGACTGCGATACGTTCTCGAACTGACGGACGAGCAGGCGAGTGGAGCGATAGGGCGCGCCCGAGCGGCCGCCCTTTTTCGAGTGCGTCGTCGCTGGCGGCGGGTGTTGGGCGCCATCATCTTCGGCAACGCCTTGTCTTGAAGGATGCGGCCCTCGTGCTTCGAGCGTCGTCTTGAACGGGCGCTCTTGACGCGCGGAAGGGGCCGGCCTATCTCATGTTCATGATTTGTTCCAAATCTTCGATTACGGAACAGGCCCATGAATCCCAACGTGACCCGCGCCGCGGTCTCTGACCCGCGCCACCGCCCCGAAGCTATCGCCCAGCGTATTCTGCCGTCCGAGCTCAGGCGCGGTCGCGGCGCCGCGACCAACGCCTCGGGCCGTTTCGAGCTTCAGAAGCGCGAGGATTTCGACGACGGCTGGACGCAGGACGAGGCGCCGGAACCGCTCGCGACCGAGATCACGTGGGAAAAGCCCAAGGCGATGATTACGCGCAACGAGTCGCCCGATATTTCCTTCGACCGGTCGATCAACCCCTATCGCGGCTGCGAACACGGCTGCTTTTATTGCTACGCGCGGCCGAGCCACGCCTATATGGGGCTCTCGGCTGGGCTCGATTTCGAAACGCGCCTGTTCGCCAAGGAAGGCGCCGTCGAGCTCCTCGAGCGCGAACTGACCGCGCCGAAGTACCGGCCGGCGCCGATGGCTTTCGGCGCCAACACCGACCCCTACCAGCCGATCGAACGGCAATACCGCATCACCCGGTCCCTGATCGAGGCGCTGGCGAAAGCCCGGCATCCGCTCAGCATCGTCACCAAATCGAACCTCATTCTGCGCGATCTCGACCTCCTCAAGCCGATGGCGCGCGACAATTTGGTCAAGGTTTTCGTCTCCGTGACGACCCTCGATCGCACGCTTGCGCGTCAGATGGAGCCGCGCGCGCCGACGCCGCAAAAAAGGCTCGAGGCGATCGCTGCGCTCAACGACGCCGGCGTGCCGGCTGGCGTCATGGCCGCCCCGATCATTCCCGCGATCAACGACGAGGAATTGGAGACGATCCTGACCCGGGCCTATGCGGCTGGCGCGCGCGAGGGCAGCTATGTCGTGTTGAGGCTGCCCGGCGAATTGCGCGACATGTTCCGCGAATGGCTGCAGGTCAACTATCCCGACAGGCTCAAGCGCGCCGTCTCGCTCATGCAGTCGATGCGCGACGGCAAGGACTATGAAGCTCAGTGGGGCCGGCGGATGGCGGGCTCCGGCCCCTACGCCTGGATGATCGGGCGTCGGTTCGAGATGACGGCGCGCCGGCTCGGCTACAACGAAACGTCGCGGGCTTTGCGCACCGACCTGTTCCGTAAGCCGACGCCCGCGGCGCGCGACGCCGGAGCGCAGCTCAGCCTGTTCTGAGGGCTGCGGCCCGCGCCGATCTCACGCGCGAGCTGGGCGGTGACGGCGGTCGCCGCCCAAGCCCATGCCGACCCTCGTCCGCCCCGTCTCCGTCCCAGGCGGTCGGCGGCGCCGGGAACGCATGCGCTTGGCGATCGCGCGCTCGCTGGGCGAGGAACACGGTCGGATCGCGGTCGAGCGCCAGCGCCGAGGCGTCGCGCAGGTCGCTCGAGTTGAGGCCGATATCGGCGAGTTCGCGGCGATCCATGGCGGCGAGCGTCCGCATCGTCGCGCGCGCGGCCGCGACGCGGAACGGCCAAGACGCCGCCCGTCTCGCTCCAACGCCGATTGTTCGCCAAACGCCTCTCTCGGGAATCATGGGATCCGGTCCTTTCCTGCCCCTCAAGATCGGACGCGAAGGCTTGTCGCGCCAGAGACAGTTCGGTACAGTCCGGCTAAACTGTACTGCATTGGGAGCAGGACAGTTCGGACGACATTCATGGACGATCGACCTGCCTCTCGCGTCGAGACGACCGCCGCGTTCGTTCGCGGCCGCATCGCAAGTCGCGCGCTTGCGCGCGGCGCCCGCCTTCCTTCGGTGCGGGAGCTTGCGGCCAAGCTCGAGGTCTCGAAATCGACCGTCGTCGAAGCCTACGATCGGCTCGCGGCCGAAGGCGCAGTCGTGGCGAGACGGGGCTCGGGATTCTTCGTCGCGGGGTCGGAGCGCCCGCTCTCGCTCTCGACGGCCGACCCGCCGCCTGAGCCCGCGATCGATCCGTCGTGGATCAACCGGCACGCGATGATCGGCGCGCCCGATTTCCTCTGCCCTGGGGCGGGCTGGCTGCCCGATTCATGGGTGCTCGATCTCGGGGTGCAGCGGGCGTTGCGCTCGGCCGCGCGCGAGGATCTTGGCGGCAGGCGGCAATATGACGAACCGCTGGGCTACGCCCCCTTGCGGCGCCTCTTCTCGGTGCGCCTCGCCGAGCGCGCGGTCCTGGCCGATCCGGACCAGATTGTCGTCACCGATTCCTGCTCCCAGGCGCTCGATTTCGTCTGCCGCTTCCTTCTTGGTCCAGACGACACGGTCGTCGTCGACGATCCCTGCTATTTCAATTTCCATTCGCTCCTGAGCGCCAATCGGGTGCGCAGCGTCACGGTTCCGATGACGCCTGACGGCCCTGACGTCGTCGCGCTTGAGCGCATCTTCGTCGAGCATCGCCCGCGTCTCTATCTCACCGGCGGGGGCCTGCAGAACCCGACGGGCGTCACGCCCTCGGCGGCGGCCGTCCATCGGGTGCTGCGCCTCGCCGAGGAGCACGATGTTCTCATCCTCGAGGACGACACGTTCGCCGACTTCGAAGCGGAGCCTTCGACGAGGCTCGCCGCACTCGACGGCCTGCGCCGGGTCGTGCAGGTCGGCAGCGCCACCAAGGCCGTCGGCGCCGCGATGCGCTGCGGCTATATCGCCGCTCGCGAGGACTGGATCGCGCCGATTGTCGATCTCAAGCTGGCGACGACCATGGGCAATAGCGCGACGGGCGCCCACATTCTGCATCGGGTGCTGACCGAAAGCGGATATCGCCGCCATCTCGATGGCCTGCGCCGGAAGCTCGCCGACGCGATGGGCCGGGCGCTGCAAAACCTCGGCCGCCACGGCCTCACCCCGTGGATCGAGCCGCGCGCCGGCATCTATCTCTGGACTCGCCTGCCCGAGGGAGTCGCCGCCGCCGACGTCGCCCGTCACGCTCTGGCGCGCAAAGTGATGTTCGCGCCGGGCCCGGCGTTCAGCGCCTCCGACGGGGCGCGCGGCTTCCTGCGCTTCAATGTCGCCCGCTGCGGCGACCCACGCGTCTACGAGGTGCTCGACGAAGCGATCGCCGCAGCGCCCCGCCGAGAATCCGCTTCGGCCTCGAATGCCGCGCTTTAAGCTTCTCCTCGAATATAACGGCGCGCCGTTCGTCGGATGGCAGCGGCAGGAGAACGGCCTTTCCGTCCAGGAGGTTGTCGAGGGCGCGCTCCTCGCCATGACCGGGGCGCGGGCGACGGTTCATGGCGCCGGACGCACCGACGCCGGCGTGCACGCCTCGGGCCAGGTCGCGCATGTCGACCTCGAGCGCGAGTGGGAGCCGTTCCGGCTCAGCGAGGGGCTCAACGCGCTGGTTCAACCCCATCCGGTCGCGATTGTCGGCGCCGCGCGCGTGGACGCCGATTTCGACGCACGTCACAGCGCGATCGCCCGCCACTATCTCTATCGCCTCGTCAACCGCCGCGCGCCCTTGACCTTCGAGCGCGGCTCAGCCTGGCGGGTGAAACCCCGCCTCGACGCCGAGGCGATGCAGGTTGCGGCGCGCGTGCTCATCGGCAAGCACGATTTCTCGACCTTCCGCGATTCGCAGTGCCAGGCGAATTCGCCGATCCGCACGCTCGATAGGTTCGATGTGCGGCGCGAGGGCGATGCGGTTCTCATCGAAACGAGCGCGCGCTCGTTTCTGCATCGGCAGGTGCGCTCGATGGTGGGCTCGCTCGTCGAGGTCGGCGCCGGGCGCTGGAGCGCCGAAACGTTCAGGTCGGCGTTCGAGGCCGCGGACCGCAGCCGCTGCGGTCCGGTCGCGCCGGCGCACGGCCTCTATCTGGCGAGGGTGGATTATCCGGCTGAAACGCCCTTCGAGAAGGCGACCGCCGACTACGCCGAGGGGCGAAAATAACGATCGAGCGCCCGTTCATAGATCAGCGACAGCGCCTCGAGATCCTCAAGCGCCACCCGCTCGTTGACGGCGTGGATGGTGGCGTTGACGAGGCCGAGCTCGACCACCGGACAGGCGTTTTTGATGAAGCGCGCGTCCGAAGTTCCACCGCCGGTCGAAAGCGTCGGTTTCCGCCCGGTCACGTCTTCAACGGCGGCGGCGACAAGATCGGTGAACGGTCCGGGCTTCGTCAGGAACGCCACCGCGTTGCTCGGTTCGAAGCTCAGGGTCGCGCGCCCGGCCGGGTCGGCCGCCGCCACCCGGCGCCGGATCTCGGCGGAGAGCGTATCGAGCGTCCAGAGGTCGTTGAAGCGCACGTTAAACGTGAGCCGCACTTCGCCCGGAATGACATTGAAGGCCGGATTGCCGACATCGACCGAGACCACTTCGAGGTTGGTCGGCTCGAAGTCAGCGTTTCCCTTATCGAGCGGCGGCGAAAAGAGCGCTGTCAGGACAGGCGCGAGCGCTCGGACCGGATTGTCGGCGATCTGCGGATAGGCGGCGTGGCCCTGGCGGCCGCGGATCGTGATCCGTCCGTTGAGGGAGCCGCGGCGGCCGTGCTTGATGGTGTCGCCGACCGTCTCGACCGAGGTCGACTCGCCAAGGATGCAATGGTCGAACGCCTCGCCTTTGGCGAGCGCCCAATCGATGAGCTTGACGGTGCCGTTGACCGCCGGGCCCTCCTCGTCGCCGGTCAGAAGAAAGCTGATCGAGCCTGTGAACGCGCCCTTGCCGATGAAGCGCAAAGTGGCGGCGACGGCGGCGGCGACGCCGCCCTTCATGTCGCACGCGCCGCGCCCCCAGAGTTCGCCATCGGCGATTTCGCCTGAGAACGGATCGAACCGCCAGCGCGCCTTGTCGCCCGGCGGCACGACGTCGGTGTGGCCGGCGAAGGCGAGGTTGGGCTTGGCCGCGCCGAACCGGGCGTAAAGGTTCAGCACGGGCGGGGTTCCCGGCGCCTCGAATATGACAAGCTCGGTCGCGAAACCGCCCGAAGCGAGCAGATCGCGCAAATAAGGGAGCGCGCCGGCGTCGACCGGCGTCACCGACGGGAAACGGATGAGCGCGCGCGCGATGTCGAGCGCCGCGGGTGATAGAGCCATCGTCAAACCCGCCGAGCGCGCCGCTACCTCGGGCGCATTTCGCGCACGGGCGCCGCCCAGTCGAGGCCGACGTCATAGATCGGCGGCTCGGTGTTGGACAAAAGGTTCCACAGGCCGGTTTGCGGGCTGCGCTTCACGGACTTGATCAGCACGCGCCCGTCCGTGAGGCCGCAGACGCACATTCGGCCGACAAGACTGTCGTCCGGCGGATTGCGGATATCGTCATAGAAGACAAGCCAATTGTCGAACAGCACGCCCAACGAATGGCCGCGGATCTGCACCGCAACCGTTGTCGGCTTCGAGTCGAGAGGCGCGTCGACGTCGTCGAACGGCCCCTGGCCGTCGGCGTAAAAATGCGCGACCGCGCCCGCACCGACATAGCCGATCAAGGGCGCGCTCGGCGGTCGCGGCGGTCCCCCGCCGATAAGGCGCGGCGGCTCGACGCCGAGATATTCGGAAACGATCGCAATCTCGTCAGCCCGCAGCCGGCGATGGCCATTGAGAAGATCGGTGACCGCGGAGGGCGAGCGGCCGAGAGCCTTGGCGAGGCCGCTGCGCGTCTTGCCGGTCCTTTTGAGCGCGATGCGGATCCAGTCGACGGTCAAAGCTGAAACCCTCCAATGATCGATCGCCGGGCGAATGGCGGCTTGACGACGACCTGCTCCGAGCCTGCCGACTCGCCTCGTTTTTCGAAATTAACCTAATTTCCGAAAAACAGCAATTCAAAATAACAGAAGATCGTTGACAACAAATTCTGTTTTATGCAAACTAGAACATATAGGGAACATAACGCTTCAAGAAGGAAAGAGCAAGCTCCGTGAGCCCATCTCCACCCCGCCGCCGGCCCCCGAGAACCGACACGGAGCGAGCGCTGAGCACGCGCGCCTGCCTCCGCCATCTCAGAGATTTGCAGCGCGCCCACCGCCGCCCGCCGCCGGACGTCGAGGTCAACGAGCGCGGTGTTCCGAAATTCGTCCCCCCGATCATCGAGCAGTCCTACTGCACCTCGCCCGCCGCCTTGTGCGTGGAATTGGGGGAACAGCCTCGCGACCGAACGCTCGAGGCGGAACAGGAGGAGCCGGTCGAAGACCTCGGGCCGGACGCTGAACTGGAGGAGGAGATTCTATGAGCGGCCCACGCAAGAGCGCCAAACGGACGCGCAAATCACCCCGCGAATTGGTCGACGCCGTTCAGGAGCGGCTCGATGCGACCCCCGAGCGGCTGGCGCGCGCCCGAGAGGCGGGGCAGACGCCGGTCCTCGACGAGGAGCGGAAGCGGCGGATGCTCGATCCGTTCGACACCATGCGCGCCAACCGGCTGCTCGCCCCGAACGATCCGAAGCTCAACGATGTCCGCTGGCTGGTCGGGGAGGCGCTGCGCCGGACCCATCAGCGCGCAAGGCTCGATCAATTGCGGGCGGTCGCGCCTGACCGGCTCGGCTCCACCGGCTTCGGTCCGCGTCCAGGTCTGCCGCAATCCGAGGCCGCCCTGCACGCTCGCGACAAGATCCGCGAAGCCGAAGACCGGGCCGGCCCGCACGCGTGGCCGATCGTGACGCGGATCGTCATCGAAGGCGCCGGCGTGCGCGACTGTCGCGGCTTTGTCCCGGAACTCGCGACGCCCTGGCGCGCCGACGCGGTCGTCTCCGATCGCTTGCGCGTCGCGCTCGACATGATCGGGGGGCTCATGGGGGTCACGGCCCGCCGGGAGAAGCGAGGCGTCTAGCGTCGCCCGCCACGCATCCCGGCCATTCATGAAAAGACCTGCGACAGGAGCCTAAACCTCATGACTTTCAACATCGTCGCCATGATTTGCGTCGCCGGCATGAGTCCGGGCGATTGCGGGCCGCAGCCCGGCTTCTCGCGAGACGTCGCGGTGATCGGCCAGGTCGATAACGAGCTTTGGTGCTTGGGCGAGGCTCAGATGGACCTCGCCAAGTCCGCGCCGTTCCGCAACCTGGCGGAGGGCGAATTCATCAAGGTCATGTGCGTCAGAAGCGGTTGATTGGCGCTCAACCGAATCCCGCCCGGATGGCGGCGCGGACCTTTGGCTTAAGAGAGCCCAGGGTCGCTCCGCCGGGCGGAGCCTTACGCGGGACGCTGTTCAACATGAGCTTGGCGGATGACAACTGACCGATCGCCGATCTGGATCGGCCTTGCCGATCTTCTCTCATGCATCCTTTCGCCTCAGCTCGCGATGGGCCCGCGCATCGTCTTGAGCGCGGCTTCGACGCGCCGCCAGGTGCTCGCCTCTTCCTCACGATCGTCGGATTCTTCGCATTCGACAGCGCGTTGAGCGGCCTCGGCGATTGCGCGCTGACCATGCGCCTCCATGAGCTGGCGCGCATATTCGTTGATCATCGTCTCTTCCATCGGGCGACCTCCTCGATCGAGGCGCATTTCATCGCGCCCGATGCAACATTCCCCCCGAGGCCGGACTGTTCCAAAGAAATGCAAATAGCGGCGCGCGGCGTCGCCCCTCTCCAAGTTCATTGTACGCGTCAAGCGCGTTGTAAGTGTTGAAATGGTATAATTTCTCTCCTAAAGCTCGTGCGTGGAGTACGAGTTCGACCCCGCAAAGAGCACAGCCAACAAATCCAAACACGAGATCGATTTCGTCGAAGCCCAAGCCCCTTGGCTGGATGACGCGCTTATTGAAGCGCCGGCGAGAACGGATGACGAGCCGCGCTTTCTGGCCATTGGCCGCATCCGCGACCTTTATTGGTCAGCGGTTTGCGTGAGACGCGGAAAGCGGACGCGCATCATCTCGGTTCGGCGGTCGCGCAAGGAGGAGATCGAGGCTTATGAAAGCGCATGATTTCGATAAGAAATTCGACGCGGGCGCGGACGTCTCCGGCGACGTCGACTGGTCGAAGGCTCGCCGCCCCAACCTCGAGCTCAAGCGCGTCAACGTCGACTTCCCGGCATGGGTCGTGGAGGCCCTTGACCAGGAGGCTCGGCGCCTTGGCGTAACCCGGCAGGCGCTGGTCAAGCTGTGGATCGCCGAACGTCTGGAGCGGGCGGCCTAACACGCGCCTCGACCGCAGCCGTCATCTCACGCGTGTCGAGATTGCCGGGAAAGAGGCAGGCGCTTGCCGCGCCGGATTGGCGCGGGTTTTTGTGCCCGAAGGCGCGGCGCCCATGGCGTTCGCTATGAGCCGAGCAGCCCCTCACCCCGCCTCGGCGAATTCCTGCGCTTGCGCCAGTTCGACCGACACGAGCTGGCTCACCCCCTTCTCCGCCATGGTGACGCCGAACAGGCGGTCCATCCGCTCCATGGTGATCGGGTTGTGGGTGATGGCGACGAAGCGGGTGTCGGCGCGCTTGCGCATCGCGTCGAGGAGGTCGCAGAAGCGCTCGACATTGTAGTCGTCGAGCGGCGCGTCGACCTCGTCGAGCACGCAGATCGGGGCCGGGTTCGTGAGGAACACGGCGAAGATGAGCGCCATCGCCGTGAGCGCCTGCTCGCCGCCGGAGAGAAGGGTCAGGGTCTGCGGCTTCTTGCCGGGCGGCTGCGCGAGAAGCTCGAGACCCGCCTCAAGCGGATCGTCCGACTCGATGAGCTGCAATTCAGCCTGCCCGCCTTCGAACAGGGTCGAAAACAGCTCCTTGAAATGCCCGTTGACGACATCGAAGGCGGCGACGAGGCGCTCCCGCCCCTCCTGATTGAGCGCGCCGATTGCGGTGCGCAAGCGCTTGATCGCTTCGGTCAGATCGTCGCGCTCGGAGGTGAGCTTGTCGCGGCTGGCGAGGACCTCGACCAGTTCGTCGTCGGCGCGCAGATTGACCGCGCCGAGGCGCTCGCGCTCCTGGCGCAGATTCTCGAGCTTGCGATCGACCTCGACGCCACCGGGCAGCGGCGCATCGGCCTTGTGTTCGGCGAGGGCGGCCAAGCCCGATGGCTCGCAGTCGAGCTCGCTTGCGATTGCGTGCTTGAGTTCTTCGCCCCGGAGCTTGGCGCCTTCGAGGCGCTCTTCTGAAGCGGCGCGCTGCTCGCGCGCCGTGCTCATGGCTTCGCGGGCCTGGCGGTCGGCGCGGTTGGCGTCGGCGAGCGCCGTTTCAGCCAACGCCAGCGCATCGGCGGCCTCTTTGCGCGCGGACTCGGCCTTGCCATGCTCATCAGCGAGCGCGCGGCGCGTCCGGGCGAAGTCGGTCGGCGCGTCGTCGAGCGCGGAGCGCTCGCGCTCCGCCTCCGTCCGCCGCTCGGCGAGTTCACCGATCCGGCTTTGCGCATGGGCGAGCCGCTCGCTCCAGGACGACCGCTCGGCGACGATTGCGGTGCTGCGGGCCGCGCGCGCCGCAGTTTCGCGCGCGATCGATTGCGCCGTCGCGCGCGCTTCGGCGAAGGCGGTCCGCTCGCGCGCAGCGTCCGCTCGCGCGGTCTCGAGGCTCCGCGCGACATCGTCGCCCGGTCCAAGCTCTTCAAGCGCGGTTTCGGCGGCGGCCTTGCGCTCCGCGGCCTCATTGCGGGCGGCCCCGGCGCGCGAGAAGGCCTCCTCGATCGCCGACAAGCGCGAAAGGGCGCGCGCCCGCTCGCGCTCGAACTGGGCGAAAGCGTCGCGCGCGGCGTCCGACGCGGTCCGCGCGGCGCGGACCCGCGAACGCCATTCGGTCTCCGCGGCGCCCGCTTCGCGGACGGCGCTCGCCACATTCGCCGCTTCGAGGCCCAGCGCAGCCGCCTTCTGGCGCGCGGCCTCAGCCTCGCGCTCGAGATCGCCCAATCTGTTCTTCTCCGCCAGACGGCGCGCGGCGGCGGTCGGGGCGTCGGCGGCGGCGACGAAGCCATCCCAGCGCCAAAGGTCGCCTTCAAGCGACACCAGCCGCTGACCGGGCTTGAGCTCTTGAGCGAGCCGCTTTCCCTCAGCCCGCGCGACCACGCCGACCTGAGCCAGCCGGCGCGCAAGCGCGGGGGGCGCGGAGACACGCTCGCCGAGCGGATCGACGCCCGCTGGCAGCAAGGGGTCGGGGCCGGCTGGCTCGATCAGCGACCAATGGGCTGGCGCGGCTTCATCGACCGAGGCTTCGAGATCATCGCCGAGCGCCGCGCCGAGCGCCGCCTCGTACCCCCGCGCGACGCTGATCGCGTCGACGGCGCGCGTCCAGGGACCGCTGGCGTCGGAGCCGAGCAGCTTCGCGAGCGTGCGCGCCTCCGTCTCCAGCTTCTGCGCGGCGCGTTCGGCCTCGGCCAAGGGCCCGCGATGGCGGGCCTCAAGCTCACGGGCCTCGACATGGCGCGCCTCGGCCGCGTGCGTCTCGCGCTCGGCGGCGGCAAGCGTCTCGCCAAGCTCCGCGACCGATCGAGCGCGAGTCTCGCGCTCGCTCTCTTCAAACCCAGCCGCGCTCAACGCGGCGCGCTCGCGCTCGATTCCGGCGCACTCCGCCTCCAATCGTGCGAGGCGGCGCCCCTCCTCCTCGAGCGTCGCGACCAGCGTGCGGCGACGAGCGGCGGCATCCGAGGCGGCGGCTTGGCTTTCGGCGAGAGCGCTCTCGGCGACGGCGAGGCGACGCTCCGCGCCTTGCTCCGCTTCACGCGCCTCGGCCGCGTCCTCGTCCGCGCGCGCTCCTTGCTGCGCGAGCGCCGCCTCCTCGGCCGTGAGCCGGTCCGTGACGCCGGCCGCGTCCGCAATCAACGCTTCCTCGCGCTGAAGATCGCCAGCGAACTGCGCGATGCGCCGATCGAGTTCGGCCTCGCGCTCTCTCGCTCGCTTCTCTTCCGCCTCAAGCTGCTCGCGGGCGACCGCGATGCGGTGCAGGGCCGCGCCTCGCCTAGCCTCCTCCTCGCGCAAAGGCGGCAAGGCGACGGCGGCGATCGCCTGCAGGCGCGCGGCTTCGCCCTGTGCGCGCGTGCGCTCGGCGACCTCGAGAAGGTCGGCGTCGAGCCGCCGGCGCGCCTCGGCGAAGGCCGTCTCGTGCTCACGCCAGGCGATGAGGCGCGCCAGCGCTTCGTGCCGGCGGATCGCGCCAGCCAGATCGCGGTAGCGGTTCGACTGTCGCGCCTGACGCTTGAGGCTGTCGACCTGCGCGTCGATCTGCTTCAGCACATCCTCGACGCGGGTGAGATTATCCTCGGCGCCCTTGAGCCGCAGTTCCGCCTCGTGCCGGCGCGAGTGGAGGCCGGAGACTCCAGCGGCCTCTTCGAGGATGAGGCGCCGCGACTGAGGTTTTGCGGAAATGATCTCGCCGATCTGCCCTTGGCGCACGAGCGAAGGCGAGCGCGCCCCGGTCGAAGCGTCGGCGAACAGGAGCTGCACGTCGCGCGCGCGCACTTCCTTGCCATTGACGCGGTAGGTCGAACCATTGTCGCGCTCGATGCGCCTTGTGACTTCGAGCGTATCGGAATCGTTGAAGGCCGCGGGCGCGCGCCGGTCGGAATTGTTGAGAACGAGCCCGACCTCGGCGTTGTTGCGCGACGGACGCCGGCCGGAGCCGGAGAAAATGACATCCTCCATGCCGGAGGCGCGCATGTTCTTGAATGAGCTTTCGCCCATCACCCAGCGCAAAGCTTCGACGAGGTTCGACTTGCCGCAGCCGTTCGGCCCGACGACGCCGGTCAGGCCGGGCTCGATCCGGAACTCTGCGCTGTCACAGAAGCTCTTGAAGCCGGTGAGGCGCAAGCGCTCGAATTTCATCGTCGCGACCCTTCGCTGGGGCTCCAGCGGCTTTCGACCGCCTTTCGTCAAAAGGCCCGTCGCGAATCATTTTTTCGCAAGGCCGGGACAGGGTTTAGCGGCCACATCGGAGTGGCGCAATCAACCCGGGGCGCCGACAAACTTGTGCGAAACCCGCGATTGGGAGACGAACGACACCCTCGCCGGCTCGAAAACCGGGAACGGCGCGCGGCCCGGGCAGGCAAACCGCGCCGCCCCTCGGGCGGGCCCGCCCGCCCTCGACTCCGGTCTCCCTTTGCTATATGAGCCGCGCCTCAACTGAAAACAGCGCGCCGAAGCGCTTCGCTTGGGGTTCACCCCGGCGACACGGCAGGAGTTAAGTCCATGAATGTCATCGAGCAAATCGAAGCCGAGCACGCGGCCCAGTTGCCCGGCTCAAAGATCCCCGAGTTTCGGCCCGGCGACACGGTCATCGTCAACGTGAAGGTCGCCGAAGGCGAGCGCACCCGCGTTCAGGCTTACGAGGGCGTCTGCATCGCCCGCAGCGGTCAAGGCCTCAACGAGAACTTCACCGTGCGCAAGATTTCCTACGGCGAGGGCGTCGAGCGCGTTTTTCCGGTCTATTCGCCGCTGATCGACTCGGTGAAGGTCCTGCGCAGGGGTAAAGTTCGGCGCGCGAAACTCTATTATCTGCGCGATCGCCGCGGCAAGTCGGCCCGCATCGCCGAGCGCACGGACACGAGCCCCGCCGCGAAGGCCGCGGCCAAGGAATAGTCCGGCCACGACCTCCCATGTCGAGGGCGAACAAGGCCGGCGGCGATCCCGCCGGCTTTTTTGTCTCCGCTCCATGACGAACGCGCGCGCTGAGGACCCTGGCGGCGCGTCGTCACAAGTCGTCGACGTGCTAGCGCCGGTCGCCGTCGACACGGCTTACAGCTACCGCGCGCCCTCCGGAGTGAAGCTCGAACCCGGCGCCTTCGTGCGCATGCCGCTCGGCGCGCGCATGGCGACCGGCGTCGTGTGGGCCTCAAGTCAATCTCCGGGCGGCAATCTCAAACCGATCGCCGAGGTCCTCGATTGGCCAGCGCTCCGTCCGGCTCTGCGCGGCTTCATCGATTGGACGGCGCGCTGGACATTGGCGCCGCGCGGCATGCTGCTCCGCATGGCGATCCGCGCCGGCGAGACCGCCGAGCCGGCCGCCCTGAAATTCGGCTTCGTCGCGACGGGCAAGCAACCGACGCGCATGACGGAGGCGCGGTCGCGCATCCTGGCCGCGCTCGCGGAGAGTGGCGCCCCGTGGCCCAAGTCCATGCTCGCCGCGCGGGCGGGCTCATCGACCGGCGTCATCGACGGCCTTGTCGCGGACGGCGCGCTCGCGGCCGTCGCGCTTCCGCCGGAGAGAGGCGCGGCGCCGCTCGATGCGGATTTCCGCCCCGCGCGTCTCAACGCCGACCAGCGCGTCGCGGCTGACGATCTCATCCCCCTCGTAGCAAAGCGCGCGTTTTCGACCACCTTGCTCGAGGGCGTCACCGGCTCAGGCAAGACCGAGGTCTATCTCGAGGCGGTCGCCGAAGCCTTGCGACAGAAGCGCCAGGCGCTCGTGCTTCTCCCCGAGATTGCGCTCACCGCCCAGTTCCTCGACCGTTTCGCGGCGCGCTTCGGCGCGCCGCCCGCCGAATGGCACTCCGGCTTGACCGAGCGACAGCGCGCCCGCGTTTGGAGCGCGACGGCAAGCGGGGAAGCGCAAGTCATTGTCGGCGCGCGCTCGGCTTTGTTTCTGCCCTTCGCCGATCTGGGGCTCATCGTCGTCGACGAGGAGCACGAGGGCGCCTACAAGCAGGAGGAGGGCGTCATCTACAATGCGCGCGACATGGCGGTCGTGCGCGCGCGTTTCGAGACGGCGCCGATCGTGCTCGCCTCCGCGACGCCGGCGATCGAGACCCGCTTCAACGCAGAGAGCGGACGCTACCGCTGGCTTCGCCTCCCGGCCCGCTTCGGCCCCGCGCGGCTGCCCGACATCGAAACTGTCGATCTCAAGCGCCAAGGTCCGCCGCGCGGCCGATGGCTTTCGCCCCGCGCGATCGCCGGCGTCGAGGAGGCGCGAAGCCGGGGCGAGCAGGCGATGCTGTTCCTCAATCGGCGCGGCTATGCGCCCCTCACGCTCTGCCGAGCGTGCGGGCATCGCTTCGAATGCCCCAATTGCTCGACATGGCTGGTCGAACACCGTTTCCGCAGCGTCCTCGTTTGCCATCATTGCGGCCACAGTGAGAGCCGGCCGCATCTCTGCCCACAGTGCCATGAGGCCGACACGCTGACCGCCTGCGGACCGGGCGTCGAGCGCCTGGCTGAAGAAGCGGAAGCGCTCTTTCCCGACATCCGCACCCTCGTGCTGTCCTCCGACACGCCGGGCGGGATCGAGACCCTGCGCGGTCAGTTCGCCGCAGCGGCGCGCGGCGATTACGATCTGATCATCGGCACGCAGCTCGTGGCCAAGGGCCACAACTTCCCGCGCCTGACATTCGTTTGCGTGGTCGACGCCGATGTCGGTCTCACCAACGCCGATCCGCGCGCAGCCGAGCGCACTTTCCAGCTCCTCCGCCAGGCGACGGGGCGGGCCGGCCGCGGCGACAGGCCAGGACACGCCCTCCTCCAGACCTGGCAGCCGGAGCATCCGGTCATCGCGGCGCTCATCTCAGGCGACGCCGAACGCTTCTACGCTCAAGAGACGGAGCAGCGGCGGCTCGGCGGCCTGCCGCCATTCGGACGCCTCGCGGCGATCATCGTCTCCGGCGAAGACCGCGGCGCGGCGGAAGCGCATGCGCGCATACTGGCGCGCGCCGCGCATAACCTGCCCGGCGCCAAAACTTGGCGCGTCGCTCCGCTCGGCGGCGAGCGGCGCGAGGACGAGATTGTCCTGCTCGGGCCCGCCGAGGCGCCGATCGCGGTCTTGCGCAAGCGCCATCGTTTCCGCCTCGCCGCCAAGGCGCCGCGCTCAGCCGACCTGCAAGGTTTCCTGCGCGCCATGCTGGCCGCGGCCCCGGAGCCGCGCGGCGGCGTGCGCGTCGCGATCGACGTCGATCCGCAGAGTTTTCTCTAGTCCTTGCCCGACTTCAGCTTGGACGAATGATCGCGGCGATAAAGATCGCGCAATTCTCGCTTCAAAACCTTGCCGATCGGGCTGCGCGGCAAGGCGTCGAGGACGACGAGATCGGACAGGCGCTGGGTTTTACCGAGCTTCGCATTGACCCAGTCCATGAGCGCAACGCCGTCGATCGCCGCGCCCTGGCGAAGGGCGACGAAAGCGACCGGCGTTTCCCCCCAGCGCTCGGAATCCGCGCCGATCACCGCGGCCTCGGCGATCGCCTCGTGGCGGACGAGTTCGCTCTCGATGTCGGAGGGGTAGATGTTGAAGCCGCCCGAGATGATGAGGTCCTTGCTGCGGTCGAGCAGGATCAAGAACCCGTCCTCGTCGAAGCGGCCGATGTCGCCGGTGCGGATGAAGCGCCGGCCATTCTCGTCGCGCCATTCCGCTTCGCGCGTCTTCCCGGGCTGGTTGTGGTAGCCGGTCATCATCATCTCCGACCGGCCGACGACCTCGCCGATTTCTCCCTTCGCGACCTCATGGCCCTCTTCGTCAATCAGGCGCAGCTCCGAGCCCGGCATCGGCTGGCCAACCGTGTGCAGTTTATGGGGAAATTCATGGGCGACGAGACGCGTCGCGCCGCCACCTTCGGTCATGCCATAGACCTCGACGAGGCCGCCAGGCCACCGTTTGAGCACATCGGCCTTCAGCGAGGCGGGGAAGGGCGCGCTGGTCGAGAGCTTGACCACGTAACTCGAAAGGTCGTAGTCGCCGAAATCCTCGCGCTCCATGATCCGGCGATATTGCACCGGAACGAGCATCGCATGGGTCGCGCGGTGCGCCTCCGAAAGGCGAAGGAACTCTCCGGCGTCGAATTTCGGCATGAGGATTGCGGTTCCGCCATGCGCTAGCGTCGGCAAGAAAACAACCAGGGTCGTGTTCGAATATAGGGGCGTCGAGACGATGCTCACGGCGCCTTTATAGGAAATGCGGGCGAACTGTCCGAAGCGCATGCGGTGCGGCTGCACGATGCCTTTGGGCGCGCCGGTCGTGCCGGACGAATAGATGATGTTAAAGGCGTCATCGGGGGCAATGACGACATCGGCTGGCGCCGCGCCTTCCGCCCCGATCCATCGTGAGAACGGTTCGCCAGCCTCGCTGTCGTCGAGGGCGATGGGCTTCACCTCCTGATAGTCGGTTCCTTTGAGGGTTTCGGCCGTCTTCCGATCGAGCAGAAAAACCTTTGCGCCGCTGTCCTCGAGCATCATCGCGAGACTTGTCGCGGTCGAGGACGGGGAAAGCGGCGCGACCGCGGCCCCCGCGGCAAGGGCGCCGCAGAAAGCGGCTGCGTAGTTGATCGAGCTCCGGGCGCAGATCGCGACCGCCTCGCGCGAGCGCACGCCGTCGCGCTGCAGAGCGAACGCGATGCGGTCTATGAGCGCGGCGAGCCCGGCGTAGGTCAGCCTCTCGCGGCCCTCGACCAGCGCCAAGGCGTCCGGATGCTCCACTGCATGCGCACGGATAATATCGGGGAGCGCGGCGAAGGAGCTCGCGAGAAGAGCTTCTGTGGACAATGGGGCGGCCTTCGTCACGTCAAACCCCGATCCGCCTCGAGCTCTCGGTTCCCACCCCTCGATCCGGCGGGCGATTCCTCTGCATCGGCTTTCGACCCATTCATGCTCGTGTCCAGGCCGATCCCGCTTGGCCCGCCGCCAGTCAGCGTCAGGGGATTTCCATCCCGTCCTCGAAGCGCGCATGGGCCGAGCGCATGGTGACGAGTTCTTCGGCGGCGGTCGGGTGCACGGCCACGGTGGCGTCAAAGTCCGCTTTCGTCGCGCCCATGGTCATCGCCACCGCGATGAGCTGAATCATCTCCGCCGCGTCGCTGCCGAGAATATGGGCCCCCACGACGCGTTGGGTTAAGCCGTCGACAACGAGCTTCATGATCGTGCGCTCGGCGCCGCCGGACACGGTCGCCTTCAGTGGCCGGAAGTCGGTCCTGTAGATGTCGACCTTTTTGAACCGCTCCAAGGCCTCACGTTCGGTCAATCCAACCGCGCCCAATTCGGGCGTGCCGAAGACGGTGCTGCCGATCGTGTCATAGCGGATCGGCGGGGCGCCGGGCCCGAACAGCCGGTCGGCGAGCGCGTGCCCCTCGCGAATGGCGACCGGAGTTAGGTCGACCCGATGGGTGGCGTCGCCAATGGCGTGGATCGAGGGCACGGTGCTGGTCGAATTCTCGTCAACCTTGACCGCGCCGTGGGCGGCGCTGAGTTCGACGCCCGCAGCCTCGAGGCCAAGGTTCTTGGTGTTGGGGTTGCGGCCGGTCGCGAGCAAAACCTGGTCGACATCGAGGACGGACTCGTCGGACAGCGTCACTCGCAAGGCACCGTCCGGTTTTTTTTCGATCGCGGTCGGAAGGCAGCCAAATCGGTGTGTAACGCCGGCCTTCGCCATCGCGTCGCGCATCCCATTGCGCATGTCGTCGTCAAAGCCGCGCAAGAGGTTCGCCCCGCGCAGGGCCATCGTGACCTCGGAACCCAGACGCTCGAACAAGGAAGCGAACTCGACCGCGATATAGCCCCCGCCGATCACGAGAAGCCGGCGCGGGAAGACCGGCAGATCGAAGACCTCATTCGAGGTGATCGCGTGGTCGATGCCCTCGATCCCGGTTGGCCTCACCGGCCACGAGCCGCAGGCGATCAGGATGTGGCGCGCGGAGATCTCGCGCCCATCGGCGAGCCGCACCCTGTGGGGGTCGACGACGCTCGCCCGCTGCTCGATGAGCTTCGCGCCGGAGCGCGCCAGATTCTGGCGATAGGCGTCGGAGAGCCGGCTGATCTCCTTCTCCTTGGCCGCGACGAGGGTCGGCCAATCGAACTTCGGTTCGCCGACATCCCAGCCGAACCCGGCGGCGTCGCGGAAGTCGTCGGCGAAGCGGCTTGCGATGACATAGAGCTTTTTCGGCACGCAGCCGCGGATCACGCATGTCCCGCCGATCCGGCTCTCCTCCGCCACGACCGTGGTCGCCCCGTGGCCTGCGGCGATGCGCGCCGCCCTGACGCCGCCGGACCCTGCGCCAATCACGAAGAAATCGACGTCGAACGCCATCGGTTGAGTTCTCCGTCGCGAGGCCCTTTTAGAAGTCGATCCCCTTCTTCTTCATTTCGCCGCGGGCGCGCGTCATGATGTCCGTCGACAGTTTTTCGCGCCACGGCCCGGTGACGTCCGAGAGCTTCTGCAGGAAGATCGGGGTGACTTCGACATATTTCTTGCCCGCCGGGCTCTCAAAAAACGCCGCGACCGCGACGATGTCCTTCTCGGACATCAACGATGCGAGCAGAACGGCCGCCTGGTCGTAAGTCTGTTTCGCCGTGTTATCGAACTCGGGTTGAATCGCTTTCAGCGTCGCGCGCAATGAATCCCGGATCTCGGGCCGCGTGCGGGTGACGTTGACCTCAAGCTCCGTCATCATGCCGGGGACGACAAGCGCGATGGATTGTTTGAGGCCGATGACGCCCAGAACCGTGTCCGCGGCGGCGAGCGCGGCCGGCGTGGGCGCAGAGGGGGCCGCAGCCGCCGGCGCTGCGGGGGCGGCCGGGGCCGGCGCGGCAGGCGGCGTGTTTTCGGCCGCTCTCGCCGAGAGGCTGAGCGCGGCGAGCATGATGAGGGCGAGGCGGCCTTTGGCGATTCCGGCGCGTGCGGGCATAGACGACTCCAGCGAGAGTGGCTTCACTATTCGGTCCGATCGCCGAGGACTTCGACGCCCTCGGCGCCGGCGATAATCGCGGCGCGCGCAAGGCCGATGAACAGCCCGTGTTCGACGATGCCGGGGATCGGCGACAGGATCGCGCTCAACCGTTCGGGCTCCGCAATGGCGCCGAGCGAACAATCAAGAATATAGTGTCCCCCGTCGGTGACGAATGGCGAGGAATCGCCACGCAGACGGATCGTTCCGGCAAGCCCGAGCTCTTTGAAAGCGCGCTCGATATGGCGCCGCGTCGCAGCGAGCCCGAAGGAGACGACCTCGATCGGCAATGGAAAGGCCCCGAGCTGCGCGACCCGCTTGGCCGAATCCGCAATCACGATCATGCGCCTCGAGGCCGACGCGACGATCTTTTCGCGCAAGAGCGCCCCGCCGCCGCCTTTGATTAGCCGGAGCTTGGGGTCGACCTCGTCGGCGCCGTCGACCGTCAGGTCGAGCTCAGGAAGCTCGTCGAGCGTCGCAAGCGGAATGCCGAGCCCCTTGGCCTGCGCCGCCGTCGCTTCCGAGGTCGCCACGCAGCGAACCGCGAGACCGGCCTTCACCCTTTCGCCCATACAATCGACGAAAAAGCGCGCGGTCGAGCCGCTGCCGAGGCCGAGCTTCATGCCCGGCTTGACCCACTCGAGCGCGCGCTCAGCCGCTTCGCGCTTTCGTTGGTCCCTGTCCTGCGTCGCGGCCATTGCGCTCATTCGCTCTCGTTCGCCAAACGCCGCCAGGCGGTCCCCGCCCGCGCCGCCGCGCGGCAATTGAGGGAAAAGCCGCTTTACCGGCTGACGCAAATGAAGGCAAATCCCGAGCCGCGCGACGGTCGGCGCCGCGCCCCCTTTATCTCCGCGCCGCGTCGAGCACGTCCTCGAACGTGCGCAGTCCCGTCGTCGGCGCATTGACGAGCACCGCCATGTTGCCGGGCTTGTGCTCGTTCTTCCACATCTTGGTGTGGGCGGCGGGAATCTCCGTCCAAGGGAACACTTCCGACATGCACGGATCGATCCGCCGGTCGATCACGAATTTGTTGGCCGCCGAGGCCTGCTTGAGATTGGCGAAATGCGAGCCCTGGATGCGCTTCTGCCGCATCCAAACGAAGCGCGCGTCGAAGGTGATGTTGAAGCCCGTCGTGCCGGCGCAGAACACCACCATGCCGCCGCGCTTCACCACGAAGCACGACACCGGGAACGTCTGCTCGCCCGGATGTTCGAAGACCGTATCGACGTCCTTCTTCTCGGTGATGTTCCAGATCGCCTTGCCGAACTTGCGCGCCTCCGCCATGTACGCGCCGTATTCCGGCGAGTTCACCTTCGGCAGTTGCCCCCAGCACTTGTAATCTTTGCGGTTGATGACGCCCTTTGCGCCAAGCGACATCACGTATTCACGCTTGGTCTCGTCCGAGATAACGCCGATCGCGTTCGCCCCGGCCGCCGCGCAAAGCTGAACGCCGAAGACGCCGAGCCCTCCCGAGGCGCCCCAGACGAGAACGTTGTCGCTCGGCTTCAGGCGATGCGGTTCGTGGCCGAAGAGCATGCGATAGGCCGTCGCGAGCGTCAGCGTGTACGAGGCGGCCTCCTCCCAGGTCAGGTGCTTCGGGCGGGCCATGAGCTGACGGTCCTGGACGCGGCAGAACTGGGCGAAGGAGCCGTCCGGCGTCTCGTAGCCCCAGATGCGCTGCGAGGATGAGAACATCGGATCGCCGCCGTTGCACTCCTCGTCGTCGCCGTCGTCCTGGTTGCAATGGACCACGACCTCGTCGCCGACCTTCCATCGCTTGACCTTGGAGCCCACCGCCCAGACGATGCCGGACGCGTCGGAGCCAGCGATGTGATAGGGCGCCTTGTGGACGTCGAGCGGGGAGATGGGCTCGCCGAGCGCCGCCCAGACCCCGTTATAGTTGACGCCGGCCGCCATCACGAGGACCAGCACGTCGTGGCTGTCGAGGGTCCAGGTCGGGACGACCTCGACCTGCATGGATTGTTCCGGCGGCCCATGCCGGTCCTTGCGCACGGCCCACGCGTACATCGACGCCGGCACATGGCCGAGCGGCGGGATCTCGCCGATTTCATAGAGATCCTTGTTGTGCGGCGCGCCAGGCGTCTCGGCGGCCCGGGGGTGAGTCTTCATAGCTCCCTCAAGGGTCATCGCGGCCCGAACAGAGCTCAAACGGGCTTCTCTGCTGCGCCGCACAATCAACCATTGCGCGGGAACACGCCAAAAATCAATCCGACTTTTGCCGCCGCAGAGCATTTTGCGTGGTTTCGCCGGAATTTACGCCACAGCAGGAAATCCCGCGTAAACCGGGTGGATCGACAGCGGAGGCCTCCGTGTCGAGCGGACGAGGAGCCGCCGCGATGTCGGACTGGCCGTTGTTGCAATTCATTGAGGATCTCGAGGGTTTCGACTTCGCCGCCCTCGTCCTGGGCGCCGCCGTCGTCTTCTTTTCTATCGGCTTTGCAATGGACTACATTGTCGGGCGTTACGGGATGGGCCCGTATTGGAACGCCTTCTACGCGACGCTCGGCGCCTATCTGGGGCTTTGCGCGCGCGACTGGTGGCTCGAGCCCTATGCCGCCTATGACCCTTACTTGACGATCATGGCGATTGCCGGCGGATTGCTGGCGGCCGTGGTCGCAGCGAGCGCGATCGCGAAACGCTGAATTCAGGATTCGAGGCGGCGCGGGGCCGCCCGATAGCAAGAGCCTCGACGGGTCCGCCCGCGAGGCGGGCGAAACGCGCCCTTGACCACGGGTGGCCTTGCGGGCTCTTTTCTGTGATTGTGCTGTGCACAATTTTTCCGGCGCCGCAGGGGCGCCGCGGCAACGCGCCCGAAAGCGAGCAAACCATGGCGCAGGCAAAGGAATCCTCAGAGGCGGGGCGCCGCGACAAGCCGTGGATCTTCCGCACATACGCCGGCCATTCGACCGCGCGCGAATCCAACCGGCTTTATCGGCAAAACCTAGCCAAGGGCCAGACGGGACTGTCGATCGCGTTCGACCTGCCGACTCAGACCGGTTTTGACAGCGATCATATTCTGGCCCGCGGCGAGGTCGGCAAGGTCGGGGTCGCGATCTCGCATATCGGCGACATGCGCGCCCTGTTCGAGGGCATCCCGCTCGCCTCGATGAATACGTCGATGACCATCAACGCCACGGCGCCGTGGCTGATGGCGCTCTACATCGCCGTCGCCGACGAGCAGGGCGCGCCCCGCAGCGAGCTGCAAGGGACGACCCAGAACGACATCATCAAGGAATATCTGGCGCGCGGCTCCTATGTCTTCCCGCCCGAAGCCTCGCTCAGGCTGACAAGGGACATGATCCTGTTCGGCGCCAAAGAGACGCCGAAGTGGAATCCGATGAACGTCTGCTCCTACCACCTCCAGGAAGCCGGAGCGGCGCCGGTTCAGGAGCTTTCCTATGCGCTCGCCACGGCGATCGCCGTGCTCGACCGAGTCCGCCAGTCCGGCGAAGTCGATGAAGACGGATTCGCCGAGGTCGTCGGCCGGATTTCGTTCTTCGTCAACGCCGGCATGCGCTTCGTGACGGAACTCGCCAAGATGCGCGCTTTCGTCGAATTGTGGGACGAGATCACCCGCGACCGGTTCGGCGTGCGGGATCCCGCCAAGCGCCGCTTCCGCTATGGCGTCCAGGTCAATTCCTTGGGCTTGACCGAGCAGCAGCCAGAGAACAACGCCTATCGCATCCTCATCGAGATGCTGTCGGTGGTCCTATCCAAGACGGCCCGCGCCCGCGCCGTGCAATTGCCCGCCTGGAACGAGGCGCTGGGTCTCCCCAGGCCGTTCGACCAGCAATGGTCGCTCCGCCTGCAGCAAATCATGGCCTATGAAACCGACCTCTTGGAGTTCGGCGACATTTTCGACGGCAGCAAGGAGGTCGAAGCGCTGGTCGCCAAATTGAAGGCCGAGGCGAAAGCGGAAATCGCCGCCATCGACGCGATGGGCGGCGCGGTCAAGGCGATCGAGACGGGCGCGCTGAAGGCGAAGCTCGTCGAATCCAACACACGCCGCCTCGAGCGAATTGAACGCGGCGAGCAGATCGTCGTCGGCGTCAACGCCTTCACCAATTCCGAACCGTCGCCGCTCATGGCGGGCGAGAATTCGATCATGGTCCCTTCAGCGGAGGCTGAGGCCGAGCAGGTGGCGCGGCTCGAGGCCTGGCGCGCGAGTCGCGATCCCGCGCGCGTCCGCGCAGCGTTGCAGGCGTTGCGCTCGGCCGCGGCCAGCGGCGTGAACATCATGCCGGCCTCGATCGAGGCGGCCAAGGTCGGCGTCACCACTGGAGAATGGGGTGACGCGCTTCGGGCCGAGTTTGGAGAATTCCGGGCGCCGACCGGCGTGTCTTCAAGAGCGCGCCAGGAATCCGCCGATCTGGACGCGCTGCGCGGCGAGGTCGAGCGGGTGTCGCTCAAGCTCGGACGCAGGCTCAAATTTCTCATCGGCAAGCCCGGGCTCGACGGTCATTCGAACGGCGCCGAGCAGATCGCGACGCGCGCCACGGACGCCGGGATGGATGTCGTCTACGACGGCATCCGGCTTACGCCGGCGGAAATCGTCGAGGCCGCGAAGGCTGGAGTCCATTGCGTCGGCCTGTCGATCCTGTCGGGTTCGCATATCGAGCTCGCCGAAGAGGTGCTCAAGCTCTTGCGCGCGGCGGGCCTCGAAAGCGTGCCGCTCATTATCGGCGGCATCATTCCGCCCGCCGACGCCGATCGCCTCAAGGCTGCGGGAGTGGCGGCGGTCTACACCCCCAAGGATTTCGCGATCAACGGCATCCTGGGCGCGATCGTCGGCGAAGTCGAAGCGCGACACAACGAGAAAGCGCGCGCCGCGCAGGAAGACGAGCCCCCAACTCGACGGTGAGGCGATGGACTCGTCAAGCGCCGGCCCCGCAGGTTCAGCCGCTCTTGCGGCCACCCCGCCGCGGGTCCGCCCCATCCTCGGTTCAGGCGAACTGAATCACGGTTGGGTTGGCGGCGATCGTAGAGGCGCTCACGCCTGCGAACGTCAGGGTGTCGCCCAGCGAGTCGGTGATCGTCATGCCAGACGCGCCATCGACGGCGCGGGCCAACACCGCTGCGAGGTCCTGAGCCTGAGTCATTCCGGCGGTCAGATACGAGAACGACGACGCCGACAGCTGAACGGAGTCCGCAGTCGCGCCCGAGGCGACAAAGCCTTTGATCGTTTCATTGCCGAAACCCGCGCCGAAGATGAAATGCTCGTTTCCGCTTGTCATCGCGTCGATGGTCTCGACGGCGTGATAGCTCAGTGAATCTGAGCCCGTCCCCATCTGCAGGCTTTCGGCGCCGCCGCCCTTGGTGATCGTCAGATTGGGGTCGAAAAGGATGAGATCGTTTGCGCCCGTGCTCAGATAGAGATCATCCGCCGCAAGGTCCCCGAAGGTGGAGCCCCAGAACGATCCGTACGACGTATAGCCTTGGCCCTGAATGCTCGAATAGGCGTACTCGGAGGGCGCCCCCGCGGGCGTCGGAATCTTGGTCTCGGTCGCCGCCGCGCCGGCCGCCAGATCAGCTGACGACTGAGCCGGCGTGAGCGCGAAATTGGCCGCCGTCAAGGGCTTCAGTCCTTGAAGCGTGAGGCTGAAATCGACCGTGTTGTCGCCAGCGAGGGCGGCCTGAACGGTCGTGGTGTTGTTCGAATTCAGCTGATAGCGCACCTGGGCCCCGCCGCTGAACGGAGCCGTGCCGATGAACGTGAAATTCTGGACGCCCGGCGTCGTGATGTCGGCGTCGATGCGGCTGAGATCGATGA
>Ga0153954_1000236_pt1 | contig 49295 bp, 35 predicted proteins | sample TSFL038MetaG_FD_102277 | JGI IMG/M metagenome (GOLD analysis project Ga0153954, IMG submission 102277) | Attine ant fungus gardens microbial communities from Florida, USA - TSFL038 MetaG | ecosystem: Host-associated > Fungi > Mycelium > Unclassified | place: USA: Florida, Wekiwa Springs State...
ATTCCTTTTGGTAGGGTGGGCATTGCCCACCAAACTGTTGGCCTCAGCGAAGATCGGTGGGCAATGCCCACCCTACGGCAGGCCGTCTGCACCCGTTTTCTTAGGGTTGACAAAGCACTAGACCCAGCCATTGCGTTTGCGGAGCCACCACTCCAGCGTCAACAGCGCGGTGAAGATGAGGAAGAACGGCCAGTTATCCCAAATCTTGTGTTCGGTTTGGGCCACGTACTCGGTGTAGATCTTGCCGCTGAGCGTCCTCAGAAAGTCGTCGAGCTTTTCGGGAGCGAGGAATTGGCCTCCGGTCGTGGTGGCGATGTCGCGTAGCAGACCGAGATCGGCGGCGGGATTTTCCATCTCTCGATCGTCTTGGTAAACCAAGAATCGCGCGTCATCGTGGCCGATCTCCTTACCTCCTCGAGTCGCTCTGACGGTGATCTTGTACTCGCCAGGCTGACCCAACGCGAGATAAGTACCGCGCCAGTCATCCCCTTCATTGAAGGTTGGGATCGGTTCCGGTGGGGTCTTGCTCCCTTCTCGCGTGATCTTCGTTTCGATGTTCACATCGGTTAGTGGAGCATTCTTGGCGTCTCGGGCCGAGATTTTCGCTTCAAGTTTTTGCCCGACGGCAAGCCGTCGCCGGTCGAGCGTCAGGTTGACTTTGTTGTCGCCCTGATCCTCCTTGTGGGAGAGCCAGAAAATGATTTGCCGCCAGAATTTTCGGTGCGCCTTGCGTCCGACCTCCGACGATCGTGCCCAGCCCCAGGTTTCACCACCGAAGGCAAGGACGCGGCCGCTACCGGTCGAGCCGCCGATCATCAGGGGTTCGGACGGGCGACCCGGTGACTGAGCCAGAACGAAGGCGTTCGGTTTGGGCGAACCGAACTGATTGGTCCCCGTCAGAGGCGGAATCGTTTGCCAGATCTTGAGGCTCTCTGCGCGGTCCGAGCCGACCTGGAAGAGGAAGTTCTCCGTCGCGTTGAGGTTGGGCACGAACTTGATCCCCCCTTCCGGTTCGAGCTGACCGTCGCCGGGGTGGACGTCGACCGGAAGGATCTGGGCCAGGGCGGTCTGTCCCCAGCCCCCTGGGCCGAAGCTCGAGCGGCCGCCCAACATGATCAATCCCGCTCCCTTTTCGACCGCATGGGTTAACAGTTGGTGTTGTGTGGAAGTGAGATAGTCGGCAGGCACGTCACTGAGAACATAGACGTTGAACTTTCCCTGGGCGAAATCGGCGTCGCTCAGGTTCGGGTTCTGCTCGCTCGCCGGCCGACGCAGGATCACATCTTCGGCCTGGATGTCCGGCGACGCCTTGATGGCCCGCACGAAGAACTTGTGCTCCCAGGGGGAATGAGGGCCTTGGATGAACAGGACGTTCAATCCCCCCGAAAGCACCGTAATGTATGTCCCGACTTCATTGTTACTGCGGATCAATTCACCGTCGCGCGGCTTCACCTTGAGGGTGAGCTTCTTCTCGCCGGGGGTCTGAGGAACGTACTTGAGTCCCGTGATCGGAACAACCTCCGTCCCCTCCGGGGCCTTGAGCGTCGTTCGGGCCACGGGTTCCGACTGGTTGTCAACAAACATCTCGACTTCGACCGGCTGATTCGGAAAGCCGCGAACGACGAGCGAGCCTCGGATCTGGAGCTGATTCTTGACGAAAACCGTGGGTCCGGCGACCAGGTCTCGAATGGAAATGTCGCGTGAAGCAGGGCCCGCATTCGGGGAACCGAATCCCACGGTCGCGACTTTGATCTGCTGGCTGCTGAGTCGTTTCGCTTCCACCGAGGGACTCAACCCCTCGTTGTTGGCTCCGTCCGAGAGCACGACCATGACGGCCACGCCGGTTCCGGCCTGGCGCTTGACGGCTTCTTGAAGGGCGGCGCCCAGCGCGGTGGACTGACCCTCGGGTTCACTCTCATCTTCGGGGGCCTGGTCACGGATCGTCTTCGAGAATCGGTAGGTCTTCACATCGAGATTAGGTCCCAGGCCCTGCGCCACGGGGCGCGCGTGAGCCAAGGTCGCCAGGGCTCTTGTCCATCGGCTCTTTCCACCGGCCTCGTCGCGGAGCTTCATGCTGCTCGAATCGTCGATGAGAAAGATCACCGACGTCGGCTGCTTCTTCTTCTCCTGGATCACGATCGAAGGCCGAAGTGCGGCCAGGACACAAAGGAGTACGGCCGCGAGCCGCAACCCCAGGGCAATCCAGCGCCAGCGGCCGGAAGTTCCTCGTAACCGCTGCTGATAGGCCCAGATCGTCAAAACCGTTACGACCGCAGCGGCGACCACCACCACGGGCCACGGGCCGATCGGGCTCAAACTAACATGCATCACGACGACCTTCCGGATTGAACCGAGTCTCGAGGCTGCGCCGACGATCGCCTGAACCGAGTGGCGTGGGCATCCGACAGCGAGACCACGAGACTGCGCGAATCGTCGAACTTAAGTCTGCGGGAATGCCTCAATCTCGATGAGAACCAGCGGCGACCTTCCTTTGATTCTAACGCGAAGCCGGCTGACGCGAAGCCGGGAGCACGGAATCCTCATTCTCCCCGTATCGCGCGTCAAGCCAAGGCGCCGACAGCTTGCCTGGGGGCGCTCTCGCGATAGAAGCGATTGGCCAAAAGATTCTCGAGCGTGACCAGGATCAAGATCAGGAACATCAACCAGGGGAAGATCTCGCGACCCACGCGCCCCGTTTCCACGACCCGCGTCAAGCTCTCTGCGTCGTTTGCCAGCTTGTAGCCATCCTTGCCGAACAGGGCATCGAGGTCGTTCGTTTCCAGAGGGACGTATTCCGACTCGGAAAGGGGGGCGTTCACGCTGAACCCAAGTTTAAGCTTTTCACCGGCCTTTTCACCTTCAGAGGAGCTGGAGGTCACAGTCCAGTGCCCGATCGACTGGGGAGCGACGACGATGAGTGAGTCGGTCGTTGCTGATGGGCTCAATCGTTCGGCCGTTTTCCCGTCCGCGCTGTTGACCAGATAATTCTTGAACCGGCGAGTCGGATCGATCGGGAGAACCGCGTCATCGGCGCCCGCCTCGAAATTCAACCGCTCATCCGTGGTTCCCGCGAGATAGGGCACCGTCTGGTTCATTAACACGTAGAAGGGGAGCCCGTCGGCTTCCGGGAGCGGGAATTCATTCCAGGCCGACGGCAAATTCACATCGGCACGCCGCGCCAGCGGGGTCGTCCACAGCAAGACCCTTCCAGTCTTCGCCGAGCGGAATGAGCGCTCGAGAAGCGCGGGAGCTCCGTTAGAGTAGCTGAGCAGCGTCCGCGATCCTTCGGGAACCACGACCGACCAGTAGCGGTAAACCGGTACGTGGGCAATCCGGCTGTCGAGTTCCCGCGTGTACTTTTGAAATAAGGGATGAGTGAGGTCGGTCACCTTCCCAAACGTCAAGTCCGTCTTCGGACCTTGCGGTTCCTTGAGTGAGGCGGGAATTAACTGGGAGACGATCGGGTTATTGTAGCTCTCGGGCAAGCAACGATCGCCCAGGCCGATCACCAGCCCTCCCCCCGTCTCGTGAACGTAGGCGCTGAGCTGTCCCCAGGCGCTTCCGCTGAGTTCCTTGACATTATTCAAGAAGATGCAAGCATATTCACGGAGCGACTCACGATCCTGATCCAAGAATTTCGACGTCGGCATCGTCACGACACGACAGGTTCGCGGTGATCCTGCCGGTAGTGCGGAAGGATCCACGGCATCGGTGATAAATGCACCGTCGATCGCCAGATCCGAGACCACCAGCGCCTTGAGTTGAGGCTGGACTCTGAACGTGAAGTAACGAGAGTCATCAAAGCTGAGCGGGTCCGGTGCGCCGGTGAGGCGAATCGTCCCCTGATGCACGATCCCCGACCCCTCATCCGGGGAGGTTCCCGTTTCGAGCTTAGGCGTAGGGAGGAAGAACTCCGCCTCGCCATTGGCTGGCACCTTGATCTGTTGTTGCCCTCGCGAGAGTCCGTCGAGGAGAAAATCGACTCGGCGCGTTGTCGCGGGGCCACGCGAGCGAACACGGACCTTGATCTTGAGCGATTCACCCTGGGGCGAGACGCCGGCCACGGGAGCCGCCTCCGCGACGGTCACGTTGTGGACGTCTTTGGGGGACAGATTCAGCACATAGGTGTTGATCGGAGCATCACGGGATGAATCCTTGGCCGGCTTGCCTTTCTTCGTGCTCGTCCCCGCAGGGGTTGATTTCTTGACGTGATCAAGTCCCTCCGCCTGCCTCTCGAGGTCCCAGGCCGATCTCGCAAGATCGGTGAGGACGTAGACCTCGCGGCGCGGACGGTCACTTGAGGCGATCGCTTTGTACGCTTGCCCCATCGCGGCATTCAAAGGGCGACGTGACGGGTGAAGTTCCAACCCCTTGATGAGATTTCGGGCTCCGGCAGGTGAAAGACTCTCGGGAATGCGTGCATCCGCCGAGTCGATGACGAAGGCCTGACTGCCATCCGCCATCTTCTTGAGGATGTCGAGCGCACGCTCCTTGGCCTCTTGAAGACGGGTCTTATCCTTCTCCTCATAGCCCATCGAGAGGCTGGTGTCGAAGACGAAGGCGGCCGCCATGGGGACGTTCTGGTCCCCGAGTGACGTCTGGGAATAGAGCCGAGGACGAGCCAAGGCCAAGGCCATCAGTGCGACCAGCGCCATCCGCGCAAGGAGCAAGAGCCAGTTTTTCACCCGTAGCTTCTTGCGCGACCTTTTTTGACGTTCACGGATCAGGCGAAGGGCGGGAAAGACGACGTGCTTGGGGGTCTGCTTCATGAACAAATGCAGGATGACCGGCAACGAGGCGAGCGCCACCCCTCCCGCCAAACCCGCGTGAATTAACGAGATGTCCATGTCGCTCTGTCCCGCTGGGAGAAAGGGCTGCATAACGCCGGTGAGCCGCGAATGGCCTTAGCCTCGCGATTGCCGGCTCATCAGGTAGCTCATCAACGCTTTGTCGAACGGCATACCCGTATGGAGCGCCGTGTAGTCGATTCGGGTGCTCAGGCATTCCTTTCGGAATGAGCCTTGGAACGCGGCGACCTCTTCGAGGTAGTCAGCCTTGATCCCTTCCGCGTCCACCAGGAGAGTCTCGCGTGTCTCATTGTCCTCGAGTTCGAGCATCCCCTCAAATGGGAAGAGGGCCTCTGCCTCATCGAGGATATGGAAAATGATCACATCGTGTCCCGCGAATCGGAGCCGGTGCAAGGCTTTGAAGATGGGCTCAGGATCGCCAAGGAGGTCGCTGAAGATCATCACCAGGCTACGATGGCGGATCATGCTTGCGACTTGATTCAGGCTTTTGCCGATGGCGGTCTCGCCCGAAGGCTTCAGTTTGGCGAGCAACGAGAGAATGTTTCCGAGCTGGGAGCGCTTACTTCGCGGTGGCAGACTCTGACAGACTTGATTGTCGAAGGCGATCAACCCCACAGGGTCTTGCTGATGGATCATCAGGTAGCCGAGCGCCGCGGCCAGGCTGATGCCGTACTCAAACTTGGTAAGTTCCTGGCGATAGGTGTAGCCCATCGACCCGGAAAGATCCATGACCAAATAACCTGTGAGGTTCGTCTCCGCCTGAAACTTCTTGATGTAAAAACGATCGGTCTTGGCGTACACATTCCAGTCGATGTCGTTGATATTGTCGCCCGTCGAGTATTTCCGATGTTCCGAGAATTCGACCGAAAATCCATGGAACGGACTGGCGTGAAGTCCAGCGATGAAACCTTCGACGATGAACTTGGCTCGTAGGTCGAGCCGAGCCACCTGGCGAATCACTTCGGGTTTAAGATATTTTTCGGCAGTGCTCGCCACCGGGCAACCTCTCTCAAGTCAATTCGCTCGGCGATCTCTCCGGGTTCGAACGTCCCCATGATCTTCCTGGCATGGTGAGGAAGATCGTAGGGTCGTCAGGCGGGAGATCCCTTCCGATCGTACTTGGGAACCTCGGGCTCTCGGATTTCCGTGAGTAGGCGACGAATCAAGCTTTCCGTCGTCTGTCCTTCGGCCTGAGCCTGGAAATTCGGGCTGATCCGGTGACGAAGCACCGGAATTGCGACTTTGCGGATGTCGTCCAGCGAGACGCTGAAGCGACCATCCATGGCAGCCATCGCCTTACCGCCCAGAATCAGATTCTGACCGGCGCGAGGGCCGGCTCCGAAATCAATGAGATCCTTGATGAATTGAGGTGATTTTTCATCGGCGGGGCGCGTCGCGCGGACCAGCCGCGTGACATAGTCGACCGTGTAGTCCGAGACCGGCACCGAAGTCACGAGCTTCTGCAAATTCACGATCGCCTTGCCGGACAGTACTTTCTTCAGGTCGACCGTTTCCCCCTTGGTGGTTGCCGACAAGATCTTCTTTTCCTCGTCGAGTGACGGATAGCCGACGCGGATGTCAAACATGAACCGGTCGAGCTGGGCTTCGGGCAACGGATAGGTCCCCTCCTGCTCGATCGGGTTTTGCGTGGCGATCACGAAGAAGGGGTCCGGGAGAATCATCGTCTCCTGCCCGACCGTCACCTCGCGCTCCTGCATCGCCTGCAACAGGGCGGCCTGCGTCTTGGGGGGAGTACGATTGATCTCGTCCGCCAGAATGATGTTCGAGAAGACCGGCCCCGGAACGAACCGGAAAGCGCGGCGACCGGCCTCGGGCTCTTCGAGAACGTTCGTCCCGGTGATGTCCGACGGCATCAGGTCGGGCGTGAATTGGATTCGCTTGAACCCGACATCAAGGATCTTGGCGATCGAACTCACCATGAGTGTCTTCGCCAGACCGGGCACCCCGACGAGCAAGACGTGGCCGCGCGTGAAGATCGCTGCAAGGATCTGTTCAATGACGTCGCGTTGACCAATAACGACCTTACTCAGTTCGGTGACCATCACGTCGCGTGAGTGGCGAAACTCGTCGAGAAGGTGCGTAATACGGTCGCCGGCAGTAGACATGCGGTGTCTCAGCCCTAATGTGCGAACGACGACAGTCAGACTGTCGCCCCGCTGCGGGGTAGAGACGAGAGCTGCGCCGGCCGGTGGCCGTCTCCACCCTCAGGGCCCCCGACGCGAGTAAGAACAGGGTCATTGTAGACCGTCGCAACCGCACGATTCAAGCGATGGGGTCTCGGTCACCACCCGGGGCCAAGCTGTAATCGCTGTCTCCGTGAATCTCCCGCGCATCAGGCAATCCTGCCCAGAAGATCGGCATTGCCTCTCGTCTACAACACGGCCTCCATCCTCGCGGCCTTGGCAATGATTGCTTTTCCCGAGTGTTTCTCAGCCATCGTTCCAAAAATGCTAACTGCTCTTCTTTTACGATTTTATCACGCGAGAGCACCCGCGCCCTCTCCTCAACGACCGTCGTCGTAGTTGGGAAAAATTTCCTTGCGCTCTTGGCTCTGGTCCCTCGTTTGCCTAAGATTGTGAGCGTCTCCGCAAGCACCATTCGATGGGAGCACCCATGATGGTGAATTGGCGATCGTTAGGAACCCTCGCCACCCCGCCCCAAGCACTCGCCATCTCCTCGGATATGGCCGAGACCCCGATCCGCAGGGATGAATGCTTCGAGCATCGTGCTCGTAGTCGCCTGCCTCGTCTTCAGTAATCCCTCACCAAGATTCCCCTTAGTTCACTCCAAATCTCAGGATCTGTTGCCAAGAAGGCCTAACAAATTCGTTGACCAATCCTTTTGAACCTTTCGGCTACGGCAGTCATGGGTTCCGTCTGGTGCCTGAGGGCTGGATGGGGTGTTGGTCTGCCGAGGAGTTGATGATGAGTTTCTCGCTTCACGGTCTCTTTCGAGGAATCGCACTTCTGGCCATCGCGTCGACGATTTGCGCCGTGAGCCTGGGTCGTTTCGCACCCAAGCCTGCCCACTTTCGCATGTTCAGCGACGCTCGTTATTCGTCGGTGAGCGGGTATTACTTCTCGACCTGCGAACGTGTGCCACGGTTCCTGGATGTTGAGACCGGTAAGTTCATGCGAGTCGAGTTCAAGGGCAACGAGGTGATCGACTGTGCGACCTGCTCCCCCTGGCAAGACGAACAGGGAGCACAGCATTTGGTGGCTCGCTGGAATTGCAACGACCCGAATCAAGAGAAGCGAGGGTATGGACTCTCGCGTTTCACGTTCCCGGCGGGAGAAGAGGTGGAACGATATGAGCTCGATGTCGTCCCTACGAGCCGTCCTTGTTTCTTCCGCGACACGCCGGGCTGCATTCTCTTTGCGGCGGGAGACGGCGTGCTCTATCGATTCCAGTTCCCGGAAATGGGCAACGCCAAGACGGAAGGTGCCGGCAAACTCCAGCAACCCCAGAGCGTGAAGTGGAGAACGACGAGTCCGGTCCCGGGAAAGCCCTTTGTCAGTGATCCCATGTGGCCGACTGACCCTCGGTTCGGAGGACGATTGATTGTGTCCCTGACCTACCTGGATTCGGATCCGAGGGCTGGGCATCGAGTCTATCGCCGGGCTCAGCTCTGGTGGCTCAAGCTCAATCCCGAGGCGACCGAGATTATCGAGGCCGGGCGCATCCTGAGCCCTTCCCTATCCAAGTCCGATCTCGGCCTCAACAGCGAGCTTCGCTCACCGACGATTGCTGTCGCACCTGATGGCACGTTGGTCATGGCTTATCTTCAACAGCCCGATCGCTACTCCTCGTTCCAACTGAGGCTCGCGCCGGTCCGATTTGAGGGGAATGAGCGGACCCCCATCGTTGATCCCGCGGAAAGCCGCGTGCTCTGCGAATCCTGCGCCACGGTTGCGCCCATCTTTTCGGGAGACGGGCGTTGGGTCTACTGCCTCGAGAAAATCTGTCCTACCGATGATAAGCCGTTGCGCTTCTCCGTTCCGGACGCCCTCGGGCAGAGTTTGCCGTCCGACCCCGTGGTGCTCGACACGCGAACCGAAACCATTCGCTGAGAAACCGTGCCCGACAATTTGGATTCGACCGGCGGCCGAGGCTCTCCTCTGGCCGCTGAGCATTTTCGGGCTTGCTCACCGACTTCTGCGCGCGGCATTGTATGATAAGAGTGTTAGGACATTCGTCCGGCGTCGCGGTCGGTCGGGGAGAACCATGTCAATATTCTTTCGCAAGCGGCAGTTCTTCGCCATCGCCGCACTCGCGCTCTCGTTTCAACAATTTAATTGTCCACGATCGCAGGCGGCCGTTACGGCGAAGGAAGTGGAACGGGCCATCAGTGAGGGGACTCGCTACCTCAAGCAGGAGCAACGCAACGACGGCTCGTGGAATGATGTGGACAACGATGCGCGAACGGGAACGACCAGTCTCGTCGTGCTCTCGCTGCTCACGGCGGGCGAGCCCGCCAACTCACCGGTCATCTCTCGCGCCTTGACCTATCTCCGAAATTTCGGACCCGACGAGCTCAAGAGTACCTACGCGGTTTCACTCCAGACCATGGCCTTAGCGGCCGCGGAGCCTGAGCGTGACCGACTCAAGCTCGCCGCCAACGTCGAATGGCTGACCGCCGCGCAAATCCGACCCGGCGATCGTGTTCTCTGGCCCGGTTCCTGGACCTACGGATCCAACAAAGGGCGACACGGCGACAACTCCAACACGCAATACGCCCTCCTCGGACTTCACGCGGCCAATGAGGTCGGCATTCCCGTGCGTCCCGAAGTCTGGACGCTCGCCCGGCGCTATTGGGAAGACTGCCAACATGGCGACGGGGGCTGGGCCTACACCCCCGACGCCAACTCCCCTGCCTCGGGCAGCATGACCTGCGCAGGGATCTCAAGCCTGATCATCACCGGTTTGAAGCGATTCCAAGGACAAGAGGTCCTGGTCGGCGATACGATTCAGAACTGTGGCAAGGGTGGCATCAACGTCAATCTCCAGCGGGGAATCGACTGGATGTCGGGCCACTTCCGCGTGGGCGAAAACTTCGGCCACGGTCAGCAGTGGCGGTACTATTACCTCTATGGCATGGAGCGCGCCGGCCGGCTCACCGGCCAGCGATTCTTTGGCGAGCACGACTGGTATCGCGAAGGGGCTGAGAAGCTCGTCCACGACCAGATCCCCGTCCGAGGCTGCTGGCAGGGGGCAATCTTCGAACACGACCCCTTGGTTTCTACGAGCTTTGCCCTCTTGTTTCTGGCGAAAGGCCGCGCCCCCGTACTCATCAACAAACTCCGCCATGGTCCTCGCGGGGACTGGAACCTCGACGTCGACGATATTCGGAACCTCGTGGGCCAGGTTTCGAAGGACTGGAAAAGCCTCCTGACCTGGCAAGTGGTCGACCCCAACGTCGCCAGTGTCGAGGACATGCTCCAAGCTCCGATCGTTTACTTCAGTGGCCACGAAGCCCCCGTGTTCAGCCCCGAAGGGGAAAAGAACCTCCGGGACTACGTTGAGCAAGGTGGCTTTATCTTCGCCGAGGCCTGTTGCGGTCGCGCCGAGTTTGATAAGGGCTTCCGTGACCTCATGGCGAGGATCTTCCCGGAGAAGGAGTACGACCTCCATCCCTTGGCGGAAGAACACGCAGTCTGGCGGTCGAAACACCCGCTCTCGCCCGACGTCCATCCTCTCTGGGGCATCGAGCACGGTTGCCGTACCGTCGTCATTTATTCGCCCGGTGACCTCTCCTGCTTCTGGAATCAGGCCGAGAACCATCCTACGAATCCCGCAGTCATCAAAGCCCTGCGTGTCGGCGAAAACGTCGTCGATTACGCCACGGGCCGCGAGTTACCCGCCGACAAGCTGACGGTTCGCGAGGTCAAGGATTTCAAGCCCGACTCGCCAAGACGCGGAGCCCTTCATATCGCCAAGCTCCGGCACGCGGGGGACTGGAACGTCGCCCCCTTGGCCATCCCCAACCTCACGACGAATCTGAGAGACCGACTGGGACTCGACGTGGTGATCAGCCACAAGGAATTGGCCCCCCGCGACCCGAACCTGGTGCACTATCCGTTGGTGTACATTCACGGGCGAGCGAACTTTGATCTTGGCCCCGAGGATCGGGACTGGTTGCGACAGCACCTGGATCCGGGCGGAGGGACGTTGTTTGCGGACGCGGCGTGCGGCAGTCCAGCGTTCGACGCGGCGTTCCGTCGGTTCGTGGCGGAGATGCTCCCCAAACATCCACTTGTGCCGATCCCCCACGACGATGATCTGTATTCCAGGAGGATCGGTTACGACTTGTCCAAGTCTCAATACACGAAAGCGGCAGGAGGCGGCCAGGATTATCCCCAGTTAGAGGGGGTTAAGATCGACGGCCACTGGGCGGTCATCTACTCGAAGTACGACCTGGGTTGTGCACTCGAGCGTCATCAGGGGCTCGATTGTAAGGGTTATACCTATAAGAGTGCCGAAGAGATCGCCACCAATATTGTGATCTATTCGACGCTGCCGTAGTCGCGACCATTTCGTCATTTCACGAATGCAGACTTGCGAATTCCGAGCGGTGCTCTCCGTCGGCATCTCGCTTGCTCTTGTGTTGTCTCGATAAATGATGGTTTCATGATCGCATGGCCATCGATCTTAGGAACAGGGCTCTCATGGCACGTCATGCAGGCCTATTGATCGTTGGGGTCAGCATTGCCCTTGGTCTGTGCTTGGGTTTGGACCATCGCGCGGAAGGAGCCGTGACGGCGAAGGAGGTCGAACGTGCGATCAGCGAGGGCGTTCGCTACCTCAAGCAAGAGCAGCGCGACGATGGCTCGTGGAAGGATGCCGATGGGGACGCGCGTACGGGGACGACTAGCCTGGTAACCTTGGCCCTCCTCACTGCGGGCGAGCCGGTTCGTTCGGCTCCGATTACTCGGGCGCTGAATTATCTGAGGAACTTCACTCCCGAAGAGTTGGGAAGTACCTATTCGGTCTCGCTCCAAACCATGGTCTTTGCGGCCGCGGAGCCGGAACGGGACGGAGTGAAGCTGGCCGCCAATGTCGAGTGGCTGACCAAGGCTCAGATCCGGCCCGGAGAGCGCGTCCTCTGGCCGGGCACCTGGACCTACACGCTGAACAAGAGCATGTTTGGGGATAATTCCAACACTCAATATGCGCTCCTGGCGCTCCACGCGGCGAACGAGGTGGGGATCCCCGTGCGGGCCGACGTCTGGAGCCTCTCCCGTCGCCATTGGGAAGAAACCCAGCGCCGAGATGGCGGTTGGGCTTACACTCCCGAACCTCGAACCCCGGCCTCCGGCAGTATGACCTGTGCCGGGATCTCGAGCCTCATCATCACCGGCTTGAAGCGATTCCAAGGACAGGAACGGCTCGTCGGTGACAAGATCGAGGGTTGCGGACTCGGGGCAACCAACATCAACCTCCAGCGCGGCATCGATTGGCTCGCGACGCACTTCAGCGTGAGTCAGAACTTCGGAAACGGTCCCTTCTGGCGGTTCTACTACCTCTATGGCATGGAGCGCGCGGGGCGACTCACCGGTCAACGTTTTTTCGGCCACCACGATTGGTATCGTGAGGGGGCCGAGAAACTCGTACGCGACCAGAACCCGATTCAGGGGTTGTGGCAGGGAGTCAACGCCGAGACCAGACCGCTGGTCGCAACCAGCTTCGCGGTCCTGTTCCTGGCCAAAGGCCGCGCCCCCGTTCTTGTGAACAAACTCCGACATGGTCCTCAAGGCGACTGGAACCTCGATGTCGACGACCTCCGCAACCTCGTCGGCGAGGTCTCCCGCGATTGGAATACGCTCCTGACCTGGCAAGTGGTCGACCCCAACGTCGCCAGTGTTGAAGATATGCTCCAGGCTCCAATCGTCTATTTCAACGGCCACCAGGCTCCGGAGTTCACTCCCGAAGGGAAAAAGAACCTTCGCGACTACGTCGAGCAGGGTGGATTCATCCTCGCGGAAGCCTGCTGCGGACGCCCCGAGTTTGACGCGGGTTTCCGTGCTCTTATCAAGGAACTTTTCCCCGAGGAGGAATACGAGCTCCATCCCTTGCCCCCGGAGCATGCCATCTGGCGTGCCAAGCATCAGCTTTCGCCCGACGCTCATCCCTTGTGGGGGATCGAGCACGGCTGCCGAACCGTGGTCGTCTATTCTCCGGACGACCTCTCCTGTTTTTGGAATCAGGCCGAGAGTCTTCCTCGCGACTCGAACCCTCACGTCAGCCTAGCTCTTAAAGTCGGTCAGAACATTATCGACTACGCCACGGGGCGTGAGATGCCCGCCGACAAGCTTGCCGTTCGCGAGGTCAAGGACTTCAAGCCCGACTCGCCAAGACGCGGAGCCCTTCATATCGCCAAGCTCCGGCACGCGGGGGACTGGAACGTCGCCCCCTTGGCCATCCCCAACTTGACGAGCAGCCTTCAAAGACGGCTCGGTTTCGATGTGGTGATCAGCCACAAGGAATTGGCCCCCCGCGACCCGAACCTGGTGCACTATCCGTTAGTGTACATTCACGGCCGAGCGAACTTCGATCTTGGCCCCGAGGATCGGGACTGGCTGCGTCAGCACCTGGATCCGGGCGGAGGGACGCTGTTTGCGGACGCGGCGTGCGGCAGTCCAGCGTTCGACGCGGCGTTCCGTCGGTTCGTGGCGGAGATGCTCCCCAAGCATCCACTTGTGCCGATCCCTCATGACGATGAGATTTACAGCAACAAGATCGGCTATGACCTCTCCAAGTCCCAGTACTCCAAGGCAGCCGGAGGAGGTCGAGACTTTCCTCAACTGGAAGGGGTCAAGATCGACGGCCACTGGGCCGTGATCTACTCGAAGTACGACATCGGCTGCGCATTAGAGCGGCACCAGGCCCTGGATTGCAAGGGCTACACTGCCGAGAGTGCCGAGCAAATTGCGAGTAACATCGTCATCTACTCGACGCTGCCCTGAGCAAACTGAGCTCTGTGGAGCCTGGGTTCGAATGTCCTCGATCTCTTGCTGTCGCGGCGCCCCGGACAATCTTAAACGATTGATCATCAGAAACGCATCGTCCTCGCCGCGCGAATCTCGTAGTGCAGGCCTTGGCCTGCCGAGACTTGAGCGAACAGCCCTGGCAGGCCAAGGCCTTACGAGAAGACATCTTTGGATGGGCGGTGCTCACTGCTACGGATAGAGACTTGCCAAACCTGGTCCCGAAGGCGAAACCGGGCTGTTGCATCCGGCCGCGACGCAGGGCACGCCGAAAATGGGAAAGGTAGCGGCGAGAAATCGGTGACCCATGAGCTTGTAATCCGATGAAGACAAATTTTCGAGCCATCATCGTCGATTTTTTGCGCCGGTGATGATTCGGTATTGTCCGAGGTCGATCAATACTGGTCGGAACTGAGGACCTCCATCGCAATCCGCTCTGGCCTACATGTGTGTTGAATACTCCGGCGGCTGGCGAACCTGTTGGTAGAAATCTTGGGTCGATGGTCGTCTTGTCACGGGATCGAAAACGGGCTGGCACGACGGGAATTTGTGGAACGGGTCGCAAAAAAGATGGGTTATGATGAGGGTGAGTCAACGAATCCGCCCCTCGTCGGAACGACCCGAAGCCGTCGTGGGCCGCTTGAATTCTTTGGGAAGCTCCTTCGGCGATGGATCAATCGAAATCCGTGCTGGTGTCGATCAAGCCCTATCTTCAGCTCATCCGACTGCCCAACGTCTTTACGGCGGCGGCCGATAGTCTCGCGGGGTGGCTCCTCGTGAAGGGATCGTTGGAGAATTCCGGTCGATGGCTGCCCCTCGTGCTGGCCTCGATGGCGATCTACGCGGCGGGGATTGCGCTCAATGATGTCTTCGACTACGAAATCGATCTTCGGGAGCGGCCGAAGAGGCCTCTGCCGTCGGGGAAGGTCTCGCGCCGGTTTGCCCGTTATTTGGGGGGAGGCCTGCTCGTCCTTGGTCCTGTTCTGGCCGGTCTGAGTGGGGCCTGGATCAGCTTTCTCGTCGCCGCCTGCCTGGCCGGTTGCGTCTTGGCCTATGACGCGGGTTTGAAGCGAACCGTGCTTGGGCCCGAGGCGATGGGGGCTTGCCGGGGATTGAACCTGCTGCTCGGGATGAGTCAGGTGGATCAACTCGGCGGACCGTCCGGCTGGCTGGTCGCCGGCTCGCTCGCACTTTTTGTGGTGGGGGTGACCTGGATCAGCCGGTCGGAAACCGAGTCGGGGCAGATCCGAGGGGTGGTCGCGGGTATGACGCTCCAGAATCTTGCCTTTCTAGGACTTCTGACGGCGGCCTTCCGAGCGACCTCGTTCCCAGACGCATCTTCCACACAGGCCGTGTTGCCGCTTGAGGGATTACTGGTTCTTCTGCTGGTGGCCTGGGTTGTGAACCTCGCAGGAGCCCGAGCGCTGCGGAACCCCGTGCCGGGAACGTTGCAACGCGCGGTGAAGACGGGAGTATTGTCATTGGTTTGGCTCAATGTCGGCGTCGTCGCCGCCGTCAGAGGGCCTTTCTATGCTCTCGCGGTCGCCGTGCTCTGGGTGCCTGCCTTCGTTCTCGGGCGCTGGGTCTATTCGACGTGAGCCGAAACTTCGCGTTCATTGTGCGGGGATGTCCTGCGAAAGGAACTCGCTCGAGTTAATTTTGATTGACTGGACAAGGTTTTTCGCTCTCACTTGCATCCACGCGTTTAAAGTGTCATTCTTTACGGGGTTCGCGCGGGTTGTCAGGGCGCGGACGCAATGCAGGCTCTTTGAGACGTCCACATGACTTTGCGCCGTGGATTCACCCTGATCGAGCTGCTGGTCGTCATCGCGATCATCGCTGTCCTGATTGCGTTGTTGTTGCCGGCCGTGCAGGCGGCGCGCGAGGCCGCGCGACGCTCGCAATGTCAGAACAACCTCAAGCAGATCGGCTTGGCCATCGCCAACTATGAGAGTGCCCAAGGGGCCTTTCCGGCCGGCGCGATCCTCTACAATGCCGCGGACGGCGCGACCGACTGCGGCGGGATAATCGTCCACAGCGGAACCGGCTCGCCCCGTGATTTCACGATGCTCGCGTTGATCCTGCCCTACCTGGAGCAGAGAAGCGTTTACAACGCGATCAATTTTGACCTGCGTGCTGATGGTACCTATATCGCAGGCGTCAATGCGGGCGCGTGCAACAGCACCAGCCTGGGCGCCTCGATCTCCAATTACCTCTGCCCGAGCGATGAATTACGCAGCATGAAGATTGGGCCGGGACCGATCGCGTATTCGCAGACCTCGTACTTTCCGTCGGGAGGGACCTGGAACACGATCGCCTACTATGCGGGACCGTCTTGTTGGAACCAGGATCTCGGTAACGGTGCGTTCGACGGATATACGGCCTATGGTGCCTCGGCGTTCACCGACGGTTTGAGCACGACGATCTTTGTCGGAGAGTCGGCTCGGTTCAAGAACGATCCGGACTGGTTCTGCAACAACTGGAGCGTCTTCGCGTACAACATGTCGGCGCTGGGGTTCGCCACGACGAGGCCCCAGGGGTTTGCCTTTGAGGTGCCTCGCATCAACGCGAACATGATGACTGGCGACTACCCCGACGGCGGGATCAATCCTCTCCCCCCGGAAACGCTCTGGCCCGATACCTATGACCACAAGGCCTGGCTGGACAACCCAAAGTACAAAGACTTCGGCCAGTGGGGGTTCCGCAGCCAGCATTCCGGCGGCGCTCAATTTCTCTTCGGCGACGGCTCCGTCAAGTTCCTCAAGGACTCGATCAACCTGGCGACCTACCGTGCTCTTGGCACTCGAGATACTTCCGAGGTCGTCAGCGCTGAGGCCTTTTGAAGAATCGTTCACGCTCCTTTGAGTCCGGTGCCATGAATCGCAAGCTTTTTCGTCTGACGGTTTTGGGACTCACATTCGCCGCGCTTGGCTGTGACGCCAATCCCAACGGTCCCTCGGCACCATCCGCTCCTCCCCCGGGGACACTCCCGCTACCAACGGTTCCAGAGCAATCGTCCCCAAAAGACAAGCGACGCAAGCTGCCGTTGCGACAGGTGGGGCAACCTATTGGAATGGTGCTACCGGAGAGTTCGGGATTTCTCGGCTGATCTTTCGTGAGCGGGCATCCCAAGCTCTGACCCCTCTGATTCCGAGCACTTCGGATTCGATGACGAACCCTACGATCGCGGCGGAAGGGAAAGAATGGATCGGCGGAGAAGATCTCGCGCCGATCGGTTCCTCTCAAGCTTCCGTGAGGGCCTCACCGCGGGGCGTGTACTGAAATCGTGAGCATTGGGAAAAGAAGGCCAGCGGATTGTCGTAGACGACCTTCTGGATCAGCGCTTCGTCATGGCCTCGGGAACGCAGCTCGAAGATCAATTCGGGAACCGCGAGGGGATCGCTATGTCCCCAATCACCAGCCGAGTTGACCATGACGCGTTCTGAGCCGAAGGTCTCGATCATGTCGGCCGCACGAGCGGGTGTGCATTTAGTGATCGGATAGAGGGTCATGCCGACCCAGTGCCCTGCATCGAGCGCCGGGCGGATCGTATGCTCCTCGACGTGGTCGATGCAGACCCGTTCCGGGGCGATCCGCGAATCGTCGCGGAGCATATCCAGGATCATCCGCGTCCCCTGGTATTTATCAGCCAGGTGCGGCGTGTGCACCAGGATCAGCTCGCGTGTTTTTGCGGCCAACTCCAGGTGATCGAGGAAGACGATCGCCTCGTTGCGCGTGTTCTTGTTGAGCCCGATCTCGCCGATACCGAGCACACTCGGGTCATCGAGGAACTCCGGGATCATGGCGATGACTTCACGCGCGAGTGAAACGTTCTCCGCCTCCTTGGCGTTGATGCACAACCAGCAGAGATGTTCAATCCCATACTGCCCTGCTCTGTTCCGCTCGAACTGGGTGAGCTGACGAAAATAGTCGCGGAATCCCTCCGCCCCCGAGCGATCGAACCCAGCCCAAAAGGCCGGCTCGGTGATCATCACACACCCCGCGAGCGCCATCCGCTTGTAGTCGTCGGTCGTTCGCGAGACCATGTGGATATGCGGGTCGATATACGTGCTCATGTATCTTGGTTCCTGGATTGTCAGCAAAAACTAGTGGTGCATCTGGCAAGTCCCCTTCCGTTGCGTGAGCCCCCCCCATCCAAAGATGTCTTCTCGTAGAGCAGGCCTTGGCCTGCCTGGGTTATTCGCAGAAGGCTCGGCAGGCCAAGGCCTGCCCTACAAAAAACTTGCCGGATGCTCCACTAGGGGACAAGTTCAAGTTCACTCATCTTCGGAGCTTTTTCAAGGAGAAGAATCTCCTCTGCCTCGATGTCCCAGATTGATTCCCCTTCGTCCCTCAGAGATTCCTCAAAAGCTTCCGCGTTTTTTCGGATTCGCTCATTGTAAGGGTCGAGCGAGAGGGCCTTCTCGAAGAGGGGCTGAACCACCTCGGGAGGATAGCCGCTCTCACTGAGGCAAATCGCTTGCCATTGAACGAGTTCAGCACGGATCGGGTTCGTCGTTGCTCTTACCCTTGCCTGTTTTCCCAACTTTAAGGATTCACCATAATCCTGATGAAGCAAGTAGTAGTGCGCCAGGAAAAAGTATGGCCAGACCAGCGGGCTGCCCTCATTGCTCACGGCACGCCGAAACGCCTCCACGGCTCTTTCCGTTTGGCGACCGTAAAGCAACAAACCTTTACCAATCAACAGAACTTCATTGTCTGGTGCAGACTTCAGGCCCTCTTCGTAGCAGCGGAGGGCGCTTGGCAGGTCATCGAGAATCTCGAACCCGGCTGCCGCGAGTTGACAGGTCATGGCGAGGCCGGCAGTGGATGGAGGTTCGAGGCTCAAACGCTTGAGGGCTTCGTTCAAGAGGGAGGAAAACCGATCTCGATCGATGGGGATGTTTTCTTTCTCGTCCCGGCTAAGCACCATGAGAGCAGCCAAGGCGACAACGACCGGCGGAGACCGAAGTGGAGAAAGAATGATCTGCTCGGCCCGCTGAAGTGCCTTTTCGGGATCCACGTGATCAATGGACCGCAAGGCAATCACGCCAATCCATGGGTCGGAGGGGGCCAGTTCGGCGCCAAATTCATAGAAGGCTACCGCGTACGCGGGAAAACCGATGGCATCGTAAGCGTTGCCGCGAAGATATGCGAGATTGAATACGGGGATGGTTGAGGCACAGATCCGCATGTAATGCAAAAAACCGTGCCACTCATTCCGCGTGTGCGATTCGAGTAGTTCCTGTCGCTCAGCCGCAGTAACTTCCTCAGCCGTACGCCCCTTCGGCGGTGGCTGCCCTTTTCGGCGAATCCAGTTGAGATCCGCCGCCATTCCATTCAAGCTCTGACGCTGGGGGGCATCGAACTTCGTCCAGAGTTCTTCCATCTTATCTTCGATTTGGTCGAATTCCGGATCGCGTTCCTTGCCGGACATCAGGAGACCATGACGGCGCAATTGCAGAGCTGCATATTCAAGGAAACCCGATTCCATGATGGGATCAAACAGGTTCATTGTTTCAACTCGGGTCTTCCACCCAGTCTGCTCTCGTGGCTTGAAGATCAGCCTGATACTGGTTTAGAGAGACGGTCGCGACCGGGCACACGACACCACTGTTCAGGCTATGCGGTTTGAGCAACATCTCTAACGATGCGGTCACCGCTCCTTCGGCGAAACCGCCCGAGCCGTGAACGTATACTTTCATGCCTTTGCCCGAGGCACCGTTCGTATCGTCTTCGAGTTCCTCTGGAATCATATACCCAGGTAATTGGCGCCAATCCTCGCTGACCGACAAACCCTTCCGGTTAACCTCTACGTTCCCGTTAATATCACCGGCTGGATTGAGATCGATATCGGCATTGGTGCCGGTTGGGCGGACACCCAGAAGACATCTCCGATTTGAACCGACTAGCGGAAGCCCGTCCGACGGGTCCGAATACATAGGGCGTACAATTCTTGGCAAGGAGTCCCCCAGATTGGCACTCAACAACGCATGAATCAAGAACGCTTATCTGGGGATCCGTCCAACACGCCAGAACACTCGTGTTCACTCAGGATCTCCCCGTCTGGAAATTTTATCAGAGGTAGTAAGTGGATCATCCGGCAAGTCTCCTTCTTGTAGGGTGGGCATTGCCCACCAGGGATTAAACCCTGGTCGAAGCCACGAGATTGGTGGGCGGTGCCCACTCTACGGGAAAGCCACTTGGCGGATGAGCCAGTAAGCGGTGCATTCGGCAAATCCCCTTCCCGTAGAGTGGGCACCGCCCATCAAAGATTTTTTCTCGTAGGGCAGGCCTTGGCCTGCCTGGGCTATGCGCTGGAGTCTCGGCAGGCCAAGGCCTGCCCTACAATAAACTTGCCGGATGAACCAGTAAGCCATGACTGTTGAACTGCCGCGCCGAGGATGAAGTGCGAGATTCCAATCGATCGTCGCAAAGCCGAGATCCACGACCCTGGATTCCCGTTGTGCGATTTCCTAGACGCTTGCAATCAGCAATTGAAACATGTCTTGCCCCGAATCAGTGAAGACCAAACAATCGCAATTCCCGGCGAACTCGAAAAAGTTGCACAACCTATGGCGCGAATCTCTTGGAAACGGTTAAGAAGATGGCCCACTCCTTTGACCAAGGAGTCAGACAGAAAACTGCAACGCCCAACGAGAAGACGCGCTTAGATGCGCTCACCATGAATCGTTGTGCGCGGCGGTCTTCGGCATGAGCGGCGGACCCTTGAGGTTGGTCCGCGTCGGCGGAGACGGGCGCGGAGCGCGAGAGTTCCGTGCCAGTGGGTTACTCCGGCTGAGCACTACCTACTTTCTTCCTTTCGCGCCATTCTGGATCGTACTCGAGAGAAAAGAGGCGTTGAACGGTCTCGGCGCGGCCCGGGCCTGGTTCCAGGAGGGCCTCCAAGGCCTGGCGCAACTGGGCGAGGCGGCGGTCGGGGGCTTCGCCGGGGCGCCCTGGGGCGCGGTCGAGGCGGTCGAGGGCCGCGGCGATGTCAAGGATCCGGCATCTTGTCTCCAGGAAGTCGCGATTGAGCACTTCCGCCGAGTCTCGCGTGTGTGTCATGCTCGTCCTCTCTCTCAATCGGGCCGCAACATCTTGAGCGACCGTAGGTTGATCTTTCACGATCTTCCCAAATCTCCCGAACCGACGCAAATTGCTGGTTTCGCGGGCGGACTCTTGGTATTCTAGGAGAATCTGGGTTCTCCGTCTCAAGTTCGGATGCTGAAGGCACGGAAGTCCGCCTTCTTGGTCCCAGCCAGGAGTTACTCTCATGAAGTTGCCATGGATCCGAGCCGGTCTGGTTTCCGCTTTCGTCTTGGGCTTCCTCCACTCGGGAACGCATGCTTTCGCTAATTGGGGGCACTCCCGGTCTGTCGTTTCCGAAACCGTACTTGGAGTTCCCACGTCGTACGTGCTGCCCACCACTTTTGTGGACGAGACGTCGTATGTGGTACCCACGACCTACGTGTATCCGACAGCCGCCTACTATACCCCCACCTCATATGCAGAGACCTCGTACCTCCTGCCAACGGCGTACACCACGGCCTTCTCTTCGCCGAGCTTTTCTCTGACCCCCACGGCGTACGTCGCGCCGGCCTACACCACCGGATTTTATTATCGTCGTCCGGGATTGCTCGGACGACTCTTCGGTCGCCGGACCTATGTCGCGACGTCGGCCAGCTACTATGTGCCGTCCTCTTTTGTAGCGACGTCGGCTTTCTCTCCCACGTCGTTTGCTTTCCCCACGGTTTACGATTTCCCGGTCGCGACGACCGCGATGCAAACCTCTTGCTGTGGAACGACGACCTCGGCGGCCGCGGTCCAAGCGCCCGCCAGTGCATCGCCGGCCACGCGCGTGCGGCCGAGCGCTCCCACGAACCACCGCGACCGGAGTCCGTCCTCGGTGATCGAAAGCTCACCGAGCGAACCCGAACTCGAGGAAACCCCGCCCGCGACCAACAAGAGGAGCACGGCTCCTCCGGACACGGCGTCGGATTTGCCGATGCCTCCTGGACCCGTTCCGCCGGAAAAGGACGAGTTGGCGCCGGCGGCTCCCTTGGAGAAGTCGACTGAGCAACCCACTCCTCCACCGGCCGCTCCGGCCCCCGCCGAGAAAGATAATCTCAAGCTTCCAGGTCCCGTCATTCCTCCCAATGATACTCCTCCCGCCGATGCCAAGGGGGCGGTCTTCCAACAAATTCCTGGTGACTCTCGTCATGTGACCAATCGACCGAGGTTCTACACGCCCGTCTCCCGAGCGAGCCGAAGCCTGCTCGAAGGAACGGTGATCGACAGCGAGTCCCAGGAAGCAGAAGAAGGGGTACGCGTGATCCTCTCGAACCGATCGGGAGCGTTCACTGACCGCATCTTGACGACGAATAACCTTGGGCAGTACGCCGTGCGCCTTCCCGATGGCGACTGGACCGTCAAGGTGACCATGCCCAGCGGTCGTGTCTATGCCGTCAGCGAGTTGACGATCAGCAATGGCAAGATCGTCGATGATCGAGGTCGGGATATTCCTTCCCTCACCATCAGGCGCTAAACCTGATCCCATTGGATTAAACGAAGCCCGGTCCCCTCGCTGAGAGGCCGGGCTTCTTTTTTTCTCATTGCTCAGTCCCTGCTTTGGAGCAAAGTCTGACCCTTCTCTTCAATTCAACGCCAGTTCAAGTCAGACATTTCACAGGTGTTTCTGCTCGGCCATGGCGGCATCGTTTCCGGTTCGCGTTTGCTATGTGGTCAGTTACTTCCATCCGCTTGAGAGCGGGGCGGAGCGGCAGGCGCTGGCGCAGGGGATCGAACTCTGCCGCCGGGGCCATTCTGTCCACGTCGTCACGCACGCAGTGGACGGCCTCCCCCGCGACGAGGACGTCCACGGAATTCACGTCCATCGCTGGGTGAGATCATCGAAAAGGGGGCCGCTCTTTGCTCCCAGTTTTGTGGGGGGAGTCGTCCGGTCGTTGCTCAGCCTGCGGCGGGAGTTCGACCTGGTGCACACCCACCAGGGACTCTGGGAAGCCGTCGCAACCGGACTGGCTGCCCCCCTGCTCCAAGGCGCTCCGACGCTCGTGCAACCCGCGAGTTCAGGTTATTACGGCGAGGCCGAAGAGCTGATGAGGACGCACGGAGCCTCGATCCTTCGTCGCCTGATCCTCCGAAACTCTGCCTTCGTGGCGATCTCCGCCGACATCGAACAGCAATGGCTTGCTCTCGGAGTTTCGCCGAGTTGCATGACTCGCCTGGCAAGCGGCGTCGACGCCGAGCACTATCGTCCGGGACCTAGCCTCATGGAAGAGAGGCTGCTTCGGCGACCGCGCGTCGTCTTCACGGGACGATTACACCCTCAAAAAAATCTGGATTTGTTGTTGGATGCCTGGCCCAAAGTCACCGCGAACACTCAGGCCAACTTGATCCTGGTCGGCCAGGGACCCGAGCGGGATCGACTTGCGGAACGGGCTCGGGCGTTGGGCGTCGGCGATCGCGTACAGTTTACGGGCGCGGTCGCCGATCCCGCTGAAGTCCTCCGAGCCGCAGACGTCTTCGTGCTGCCGAGCGTCGCGGAGGGGATGAGCAATTCGCTGCTCGAAGCGATGGCCACCGGTCTTCCCTGCGTCGCGACCGACATCGGCGGTAACGTCGACCTGCTCGAGGGAGGGATTGGCAAGCTCGCCCCTGCGAAAGATCCTGAGGCCTGGTCGAATACCCTCATCGAGGTCTTGAGCCATCCCGATTTGAAGCGCAGTCTAGGCTCGTCGGCGCGAGCGAGGGTTGAACGGGAGTTCGCCTTACCCGTGGTGATCGACCGTTATCTGGAGCTGTATCGTCGGATTTTGAGGCCTGGCGCGGATAGTCCTACGGCACCGTCTTCGAATTGAGTGATGCCAAGGCCTCTTTTATCGTCACAAGATTTGGGTATTCGCTATAATAGTTAACGAAGCACGGGCACCAGGGAGGGTAATGGACCACTTTTGCGTCGTGTCGTCCCGCCGAGGATGCTCGGGACACACCCTTGCGATCGGCTCCTTGATGTGCCCCTTGTTACAGGCCCCGATTGTTCTTGCCCACGGGCTCTTTGGCTTCAAGCAGATCGGTCTCGGGCCCCTTACACTGACGACCTACTTCCGGGAGATCCCGGAGTGGATTGCCGCCTCGGGAAATCGGGTCCTGGTGACCAAGGTCCCACCGATCGCCGGGATCGGTCTACGTGCACGAATCCTGGCGGAGTCGATCGAGGCGGCTTTCCCCGATGAGCCGGTGCATATCATCGGCCACAGCTCGGGGGGGCTCGACGCCCGCTGGCTGCTCACCGACCCTTCCTGGCGAGACCACGTTCTCAGCCTCACCACGATCGGTACCCCGCACCTGGGTTCGGCGATCGCCGACTTCGCCAAGATCCGGTTCGGGCGGATCTATCGCCAGTTGACTGCGCTGGGGGTGGATCACCGTGGTTTTGTCGACGTCACGCGACGAGCCGCTCGCGCGTTTCATCGCCAGGCTCTGGCCCCACCAAACATCCCCTGCTTCAGCATTGCCGGCGCACCCACCGAAGACGAGGTCTGTTGGCCCCTTCGCCGACTCCATGCGGCCCTGGACGAGCTCGAGGGTCCCAACGATGGATTGGTCGCCGTCGAGTCCGCCCTGGCCTTCGGGACCAGCCTATTGGTGAGTCGCCTCGACCACCTCCGCCAGATGAACTGGTTCGCCTCCGAATTCGGGCCGCCTCCTGCCTTTGGACTTTATGCCCTGATCCTCGAGAATCTCGAACAGCAAGGGTTCGGATCTCGCGAGTCCCTCGAAAGCAGAGTCCCAGCCGGAGCGAGCATCGTCAGTGGGGCTTAATTACGGGCAGTCGAAAGTTCGTTTTGCAATCGGCGAGGATTGGTAAGGCTCGCTATACCAATTCCTCTGTCATGAGGTCGGCGGCCTGGGGACGTGGGGAAGCCGTGCGATCAAGCAGGACGGCGACGGTCATGTCGCCCAGCACGTTCGACGTGGTTCGGCAACGATCGAGAAACCAGTCGATGGTCAGGAGGACGGGTAGCTTGTCCGCGGGGAGTCCGACGGCCGCGAAGATCAAGGGGAGCGTGACGAAGCTTCCTGAAGGGATTCCTCCCGCCCCGACACTCGCGACCAGAGTGGTCACGACGACGATGAGCTGGTCGATCGGTGCGAGCTTGAACCCGAGCGCCTGGGACATGAACAGGACGGCCGTTGCCTGGTAGAGCGCAGTGCCATCGTTGTTGAAGTTCGTGCCGACGCAAGCGGCGAGCTGGCTCGACTCTTTGGAAATCCCGAGTCGGGTCGTCAGTGCGCGCAGCGTGATGGGCATCGTCACGGCGGTACTCGCCGTGCTGAAGGTGCTGGCCATGACGTCAGTGGCCCCTCGCAAGAAACGGAGGGGGGATATTCCTCCGAACACGGACATCACAACGAGGTACCAGGTCACCTGGCATGCCAGTCCCGCCAAGACGACGACGATCAGCCAGATCAAGGACTGGAAGACGTGGACGCCTTCTTTCTGACCCACGCTGGAGACCACGACGCCGAATACCGCCAGCGGGACGAGCGCCACGACCCAGAGCAAGACCCGCATCAAGAGCTCGAAGCCCAAGGTGAGGAGATCAACCGCCGCCTTGTACGTGGTTTCGCCGCGAGCCTGCTGTTCGTTGCGGATTTTCACCAGGCCAATCGCGAGGGCGAGCGTGAGCAGGACGAGCTGAGCCAGGTTATTCTGAGCGAACGCCTCACCGATGCTGCGTGGGACGAGCTCGATCAGCAGGTCGACCACACTTTTCTTGGGAGGGGCTGTCGGAGGGCTCGCCAGATCGATCAGCTCAGCGCCGATTCCTGGCTGGATCAGATTGGAGAGCAAGAGACCGAAGCCCATCGCCACCAAGGTATTGATCAAATAGTAGATCATCATGAGCGTGCCTTGACGTCCCCGGATATCGTTGGAGACGACGGCGCTCAGGATGGCGAGTACCACCAGAGGGGCGGCGAGGGCATTGAGAGCGCGGATGATCAAGCGAGGGAGGATATCGATCCCAGCGGCCGCCTCGCCCCAGGAAAGGCCGACCGGAATCGCCAACGCGACGGCGCCGATCACCCAGATGTAGAGTGGAATGCCTCCGGGGCGGACCTCCGGTTCATCCGGCGTCCCATTTCTTTCCGCTTCGATTTGCAAGATCCGACTCCCTTCGAGCTCAATCGATCTCCCACGATTGCGACGGACCGATGTTCATACGGCATCTCGCTACCGCAGGCAAGCGCCAGACATAGCTCCGTGCGAAGAATCCACGACCAGGGGCGCGACGCAGTCTCGCACTCGGGCTGGATTTGTCCAGGGGCCGAGCAAGTGGAGCCTTCCCGAAGATTCGCATCCTGGGGGTGGGCCGCATTGCAAACCCTGCTGGCCCTTATGATAATGGAAACGGTCCGCAATATCGAAGCGTAAAGACGCCACCGTGTTACGGCCGAGGCGAAGCGCCGAGGCGGGGAGTAGGATGCGATGAGCCGAGACGCCGAAGATCCCCGTCCGCCTCGAAAACCGAAGGCACCTCAGCGCCCCTCGGAACCCGCCGGAGAGTACGATCTTGGCGAGGCCTCCACGACCTGGCGGCCGAGCCCCCAGAAGCCGAACCCTGAGAGACAGAAGCCCAAGGATCCCGCACGCCCTTCCCCCAAGCCATCCAAGGCTCGTATCGGGGAGGACATCGAGACTGCGACCGTGGCCCCGGCTCCTGGTGCGAGTTGGTGGGAACGCATCTTTTTTGGTCAGGTGAGTTCGGGGCTGCTGGCCCAGTTTTGCCGCCAGTTCGCGTCTTACCTCCACGCCGGCGTCGACATCGTCAAAGCGCTCCACGGTCTCGGGAAGCAATTCCAGGGAACGGCGCTGAGCCCGGTGATCGGCCGGATGGAAATCGGGATTCGCAAGGGGGATAGCCTCTCCGATGTCGTGGCTCGCGAGCCGGACGCCTTCGACTCGCTCTTTCTCAGCATGATCCGCGTCGCGGAGAGCCGGGGCGGTGTTCCCGAGACCCTCCGTCGGATGAGCCGGCACTACGAGGCTCGCCAGAGCCTGATCCGCCAAGCGCGGTCGGCCATGATTTATCCCCTCGCGGTTCTTCTCGTAGCGGCCGGGGTCGTCGTGTTGGTCACGAAGTGGCTCTTACCCATGTTCGTCGCGCTCCTGAAGGACATCGCCCCCAAGACCAGCCTGCCAATCCCGAGTCGCATTCTGATCGCCTTCAGTGATTTTATGGGAACTGTTGGATGGTTGCTTGTTCCGGCGATCATGGTGGCGATCCCATTCATCGGTCTCAAGGCGTACAAGACAGCCGGCGGCAAACGGTTCATGGATGAAGCGGCCCTCTATGTTCCGGTGCTCGGTTCCTTGCTGAGGAAGATTGACACGACTCGGTTCGCACAGACCCTTTCCACGCTCCAGGAAGCGGGTGTCGATATCGGTACGTCTCTCGACCTGACAGCCGACGTGATGCGGCTCGACCCGTTCCGAAGAGCGGTCCTTAAAGCAAGAAAGATGGTGCTCGATGGTGGTGAGCTGAGCATGGCTCTCTCGGGAGCGCGTTGCTTTGGCCCCGACGTCATCGCCATCTTGAACTCGGGTGAAGAGACCGGAAAACTCCCCGAGTCGCTGGAACGTTTGGCACACGACTATGAGGAACAAGTCGCCTACATGGTGAGAAACATGGGGCTACTGGTTCAGCCGCTCTTGCTCGTCATCATGGGTGGCGTTGTCTTGTTTATCATCCTCGCCGTACTCTTGCCCTACATTTCCATTCTCACAAACCTGGCGCGTTGATTCTCGCAAGGGGGCGAGGCCCGGCGAAGCTGGTCCTTCAGACCGATCGTTTCGGCTTTATGTAAAAATGTCTCGAGGCTACGGCGGTCAAGGCTATCAGCATACAAAGGATTGACGAGAGACCGATGGTCGCCGAGAGTCCCCAGGTCGAGGCCAAGCGGCCCGTCCACAGCGATCCGAGTGGAACTGAACCGGAAAATGCGATCATCCAGATTCCCATGACACGACCTCGAAGGTGGTCGGGAACGGAGACCTGGATCAGAGTCTGCGTGGCCGAATAGAAAACGACCGCTCCAAAGCCGACGCCGAAGAGGCACGCCGACGCCAGAACGAGCCGCGCGGTTGTTGGCCAGCTGGCTCCGATAAGGGGGGGAAGGCCGGCTGCGCCTGCGAGCGACACGGCAAAGAGAAGAAGCCCGCTCAGAACGAGCCTCGCCTTACTCCCCAATCCGCCGAGTGAGGCCACGGCCAGCGCGCCGAACGTCGCGCCGACGCCGCTGCTGGAAAGCAAGACGCTGTACCCTCCGACGCCGGTGTCGATAACCCGTCGCGCGTAGGCGGGGATCATCGCGTCGTATCCCATGCCAACGATTCCAAAGAGAGCCATCAACAGGAACAGGCCGCCGACACGTCGATCGTGCCAGACGTAGGAAACGCCGCCCAGAACGCCGCGGTGACCTTCCGAATGGAGTGTAGGTTCGACTTTGGGGCGGGGGATCAAGAGGACTGCGGTGATCGCGGCCATAAAGCTCAGCCCGTTGAAGGAAAAGCAGGCCGTGGCCCCGAGACTCGCATAGCAGATCCCCGCCAGAGCCGGACCCAACACGCGCGAGGCGTTGAAGAGTCCCGAATTGAGTGCGATGGCGTTGGTCAGCTCCGCCCGCCCTACCAGTTGATAAAGAAACACCTGGCGGCTCGGCATTTCGAACGCGACGCAGACCCGCGTCAGCGCCAAGATCACCGCCAGGTGGGACACCTCGGCGACCCCCAGACCGACAAGGATGGCGAGCGTGAAAGCCAGCATCATTTGTGCGACTTCCATGAGCAGAATCATGTGTTTAGGCTCGACGCGGTCGGCCAGCGCGCCGGCGAAGATCCCCACCAACAAACCCGGGAGCACGCTGGCTGCAGCCACAATGCCGAGCCAGAGCTCAGAGTTTGTCGCTGTGAAGACAATCCAATTGACCGCTGCCGCCTGGAGCCAACTGCCGATCAGACTGATTCCCTGCCCGACGTAAAAGCGACGATAGGAGGGGTTACTGAGCGCCGAAAACGTGCGTCCACGAAACGAGGCGCGGTTGGAAACAGCGGGGTCGGCCATAGGATTTCTGGGGACGACGTCAAACCATCGACCGGGGGACCGGACGACGCAAATGTTTTCGCAGGCACTCGGTGAGCGTCAAACCTTGCGAGGGGGAACGGACAAGCGTACTCACTGTCCGAGGATGACCGGAAGGCCCACGGACGGGCGATTACGATCGTCCGAGTTCCCTTTCTTATGGGATCGAGCCAGCGATCGCAAGCGGCGGTGCCCAATCCATGCGAAAATCGCTCTAAGAGACTGTCCGGAAAGTGGACACTGATGCGAAGCTGCGTTATTTGGGTGGCCGGGGACGAGTCTTCGAGGCCCCGGGGATCAGCCCAGGCCGTTCCCGGGGCGTCGCTGCGCTCCTCCCCGGCCACCCAGCCTGCCTGATTTCACATGGCCAACCCCTATCCGGATAGCCTCTAAGACGCTATCCGGACACGGGATCTCGAAGAGCGAATGGGACGTTTGGGTGGCCGGAGACGAGTCTTCGAGGACCCGAGGATGAGCCAAGGCTTGTCCCCGGGGCGTCGTTACGATCCTCCTCGGCCACCCATTTTGCGTTGATTCACATTCCCAAATCGAATCCCGATAGTCTCTAACCCTGGCCTGTCGCGTCGGCCGGGCCAGCATGATTGGACACGGGCGGACTCTCGGAAGTGGCGTCCAGGCTCGAAGGCTCGATTAACGTGGATTCCAGACCGATCGAGGCCAAGACCAGGTAAGTGACGTACGCAGCCACAAATCCCAGGACGGCCGCCGGTTGAAACCGCATGAGACTCGCCTGGCCCAGAATGTTCCCGAGTAGAGGCGTCATTCCGACGAGGAACCCCACCCCCCAGGCCGCCAGGCCGGGAATGTTCACCCCCCGCCGCGCTCCGGTCCACTGGCCTCGACAGCGGAGATAGTCGGCCGCCAGAGCACCGATCATCGGGGCAAACAGGGCCCCCATGATCGTATAAATGTCCTCGAGTCTTGTTGGCACCTGGGAAATGGACAACAACCAGGCGAAAGGGGTCGCCAGCAGAATCCAGCGACGCCGAGACCATCGGGGCCAGATCCCCGCGAGATTCGTACCGAGAAGAAAGGCGGCGTAGCAAGTCGGTGCGAGCGAAGCGACTCCAAAGAACAAGAAGGTCCCGCCCGCAACCCAGGCTGGCATTCCCATCAACAGAGCATTCTGAAAGGTGGCCTCCACCCTCGGCCCGAGGTTGAGCGGCTGAGGAGGAGCCGAGGCCGATCCCAAGGTCCCAGCCACCACCAAGAGCCCCAAGGTCGCCACGATCCAGGCGGCGAAGAAGACCCCCACCAATCCCCCGAGCCGGACATCCTTTGGGCTACGGCTGATCGCTCCCCAGTCGGCCGCCGCGGTGGCGGAACAGGCGAAGAAGCCAAAGATCCACTGCACCACCAGCATGAACGCTTCCAGTCCACCCTGGGGAGTGGAGGCCATGAGCATCGGCGGAGCGTTCACGCCCGCCGGCTGTCCGGCGGTTCCCTTCAGCGCGATCAGGGTAACCAATCCGAGCGCGAACGCGGGGAAGATTGGATAGACATTCATGAGTGCAATGATCACACGGACGAGATAGTTCCCCACCAGCGCTGCGGCGAACATCCAGGTGACCGAGGTGATCAAGAAAACGATGCTCGGCAGAGTGCTGGCGCCGAGAATGAGCGGCTGCATCGAGTGTGGATTGAGCAGGCCCAGCGAGACGAGGCCCTGGAGTGACCAACTCGCTGCGTATCGGGTCGAAATCGCCATCCAGATGACCTGGACCAATCCGACCAAGAGTCTCGCGAACCAGGTTGATCCCCGTTCTCCGAAGGTGCTCGTGCTCAAGACCTCCGTGGTGAGCCCAGTCTTCTGCCCCCACATTGCAGGCGCATAGTAGAGCAGGAGGTAGCAGAGCAGCCCCCCGGTAGCAGCCCCCAGCACGCACCAGATGAGTCCCCCGGTAGGAAGGGCCCGCCGGCCGAGTTGGTCGAAATAGACCAGCCAAAGGAACAGGCTGATATACGTGGGGGCGATACTCTTTGCCCAGGGTTTGCGAACGTGAGGAGGGGTTGCAGTCGCCGGTTCCACGTGGGCAGGGATTGGAGAGGATTCGGGAACGGGACTCAAAGCACCGTCAGCGGTTTCCACGAGCGGTCTCGATTTTCAAAGGGGCGTCGCCCGGCAAGTACGACAGGATCCGTGTCAATGCTCAGTTCGAGCCCGCAGAGTGGGCCTGGGCCAGCCGAGGTGGTTGTCGAGCACCACGACAGGCTAAGGCTCACACTACAGGAATTTGGAGAGGTTATGTAGCCCAGGACCGGGCGGTTCGGCGAGCAAGCGACGCTGGTGAATCCACGCTTGATGCCGGGAAGAGCACTTGGGTGGCCAGTTTAGGAGCTTAGCGACGCCCCGGGGCCTGGTTTTGATCCGGACCCGGGGACTTGATGACTCGTTCCCGGCCACCCAATTTCTCTTGCCGCACCTCCAGAATCCCTGGCCGGATTGTCGCTAAAAGTCTGACGCAAGCTCGGCAGGTGTCAATTCTTTACCCGTAAGGATCTCCGGTTTATAGCCTCCGCGTGCCTTGTCGGAGAGAGCGATGGCGCCGAAGATGAAGACGAGAACCACCGGCAAGGCCGAAACATACCGGAACGACCACTTGGCCCCTTCACCCTGAGCCTTCAGGACCAGCGTCTGCTCTTCCTTCGGCAAGGCTTTCACCTTGTCCTGGTCGATCACGTTCGCGACCACCACTGCCTGCTGCAAATGCTTCGGCAGCGCTTTGTAAGTGATGTCGTCGTTGACGCTTCCCATCCACGGCGAAACCACGCCAATGGCCAGGTTACCGATGCAACCCATGAGGCCGAGGAGGAAGGCCCCGCCGCGAGGGAACCGCTCGGCGGTCACACCGAGCATGGTCGGCCAGAAGTAAACGATGCCGAGACCGTAGATCGTCGCGGCAACGATGACCGTGGGAACGTCATACGCGAAGCTCAACGCATAGAGACCAATCGCCGAAAGAATCGACGAGCCCGTCAGCATCCCCACCGGCGAGAGACGATGGGCGATCGGACCGGCGAAGTGGCGAAGCACGAACATGATCAGACTCGTGCCCATGAGTACATAAGTGCCATTGATTCCCGCAGTCTTCTCGAGAACCAAGCTCTGCATTCCTTGAGGGGCCAGTTCCGTCGAGGCGGTCAGCAGCATGCAGAAGGCCCAGAGCAGAAACATCGGGCGAGCCACCTGCCCCATCATCTCGCGAGTCGAGACCCCCGACGCCACCCGTTCGGTGACTGGGAATTGCTGGGTCAGGAAGAGAATGCCATAGATGATGGTCGGCACGAAGATCAGGCCGATCTTCACCTGCCAGCCAAACATGACCTCGCTCTTCGACAGATCCGCATCGGTGGTGTTGAGGCCCATAAGGTGCGTGATGATGATGGAGATCAAACCGCCAAGAAAGAGACCACCCGGCCACCACGCGTGCAGCACGTTCAAACGGTGTGTCTTTTCCGTGGGATACAAGGTCGCTGCGAGCGGGTTGATCCCGATCTCAACCAGCCCGTTGGCACTGCCAACCAGGAAGGTGGCCACGCACAGAACCACGTAAGCCGACCATCCGCTGGCGATCCAGGGACTCGTGATCGTCAACAGCGTTCCGACCAGGTGGCAGAGGAACGCCAAGCCAAGCATCTTCTTCATGCCGAGGAGGTCGACGACAAACGACCCCACCGCCATGGAACTCGCCATTCCCCAGAACGCGAAGGCGGGGATGAAACCGAGCTGGGTCGCGTTGAGCCCGAAGGTGGTTCCCCACGCCGGCAGGACATCCTGCCGGATCACGAATGAGAAGGCCGAGGCCACCAGCGAGATACAACTGGCGACGAAGAGACGATTCGGATTCATACGCGCGATCTCCCTGGAAGCGATGACGACGAGGCCACTCTATCGTTTTGGGTAGGCGAGAAACTGGTAACGTCATACCCGAGTGGGCGCAGGTTTTCCAGTGGGACGAGATCAGAAGCGTGGACGGAAGTGCCGGTAACCGAACGACTACCGGATGAGGTGCTGGGCGATGATGTTTCTCTGGATCTCATTGGTGCCCGAATAGATCGTGCTGCCGATACTATCGCGCAAATCACGCTCGATACCGTTTTCGGTCACGAAGCCAGCAGCACCGAAGAGCTGTACGGCGTCGAGGCTGTTCTTCACGAAGCAGTCGGAGACATGCAGCTTCGCGATCGCGGCGTCGAGTGTGGCATCCCGCCCCTGGGATTTAAGCCAACCAATTTTGTAAACGAGGAGACGACAGGTTTCAAGCCGTAGTTTCATGTCTACGATTTTATTGGCGACCGACTGGAACTTGCCGATGGCTTTGCCGAATTGCTTGCGGCTTCGGGCGTGCTGGATACAGCGCTCGAGCTGCCGCCGCATCGTTCCCAGAGCGCTGGCAAGAATCGCCCCTCGCTCCCACTCCATCGAGCAATTGAAGACCTCGGCCCCGCGCCCTTCGCGACCGAGGAGGCTTTCGGCCGGCAAGGAGCACTCCTCGAACGCGAGTTCCCCCATCGGGACCGTACGAACCCCGAGCTTGCGGATTTCGCGAACGACCCGAAAACCAGCCGTCTCGCGCGGGACGATGAACGCGCTGATTCCGAGCACGCCTTTGGCCGGGTCGGTGGTGGCGTAACAGACGAAGAGGTCGGCGACGGGACCGCTCGTGACCCAGGTCTTCCCCCCGTTGAGGATCCAGCGATCCCCTTCCCGACGTGCGCGGGTCTGCATGCTAAAAATGTCGGACCCCGCTTCGACTTCGCTCGCTCCGTTGGCTCCGACAAGGGATCCGTCGCAGAGGAGCGGGAGATACCGGCGCTTCTGCTCATCGGTGCCATAGCGGAGGATGGGGATCGTATTGGTCCAGGTCGACGCGTTGATCGCGAAGATCAAGCCGTTGTCCGGGCAGCCGTAGCCGAGTCCTTCCATCGCGGCGATGGTCTCGGGCAAACCGAGTCCCCGGCCTCCGAACTCGGCGGGAACCGGGAGCCCTTGGATCCCGAACTCCGCACAGCGTTTCCAGCCCTCGCGCCAGAATTCGCGGCGCTCATCGCGCTCGAGGAGATCATCAATCAAGTGTTCGCGCGCGTACGCAACGGCCGAGTCGTGCCACGCCTGCTGTTCCTGACTCAGAGCAAAATCCATCTCGCTCGCCTCCTTGTCGTTGCCGCTCTAAGTGGATCATCCGGCAAGTTCCCTTCTTGTAGGGTGGGCATTGCCCACCAGGGATTAAACCCTGATCGAAGCCACGAGATTGGTGGGCAGTGCCCACCCTACGGGAAAGCCACTTGGCGGATGAGCCACTAAGAGGCTGTCCGGAAAGAAATTTTGATGGGAAAATGCGTGGTCTGGGTGGCCGGGGACGAGTCTTCGAGGACCCGGGGATCAGCCCAGGCCGACCCCCGGGGTGATGCTGCGTTTCTCCCTGATCACCCATTTTTTTCTAATCTCACGCGGCCCAACCCTATCCGGATAGCCTCTCAATCAAACCGTCATGGGCTTGCAATTTACACCCAAGTGCGATCCTCGTAAACCTCCGGAAGCTGCGGCCTGCCGGCCTGCCTGCGCGGGGCATTGACTTTGGAACGGCTTCCACCCATGATGATGAAGCTTTGCCAGAGGGTGATTTTTTCTTGTTGGAAGAGGGAAGCGTAACGATTCCGGTCCAAGGGAAGCCGGTGTGAATCCGGTGCGGCCCCGCCGCTGTGAGTGGGAACGTCGTGTTCGTACGATACGAAAGACCACTGCCTGGCCAAGCCAGGTGGGAAGGTCGGACGCGATGATGGCCCACGAGCCAGAAGACCTGTCCGGAATTTCCTGGTGCCTCTGACGCCTTCGAGGGTGAGGCGGTCGAGGGATATTGCGGATGATCAAGGGTTCAGGGGTTTCCCCACCCATCTCGGCGACTCCGAGCTCGTCCAAGCCATCCCTTCGGCCTCGATTTTCCACAACGACGCCGGCGACTTCGGTTCGAAAGCGCTGTGCGCGTCGTGAGGCGATGAAGGTGAGGGTCCGACGTTGTTCGTGTTCTTGACGACTGCCGATACCGAGATCCAGGCCCTCGCCGTCGCCGTGCGTCGGCTTCCCGACGACTTTACGGTCGTTCGCGCCCAAAATGCCAATGAACTCCTGGCGCCGGCCGCCCTCGATCGATTCGTGGCGGATGTGTTGCCCCAGGCACGCGTCCTGGTCACGCGGGTTTTGGGAGGACGTCCCTACTTCGCCGAAGGCTTTGAGCGGCTCTCGCGCGAATGCCGGGAACGCGGTATCGCCTTCATCGCCTTACCGGGCGAACAGGGACTCGATCCCGAGTTGACGGCGCTTTGCCACGCCCCGCTGCCGCTCGTGACGCAGGTTCTCGAGTATTTCACCCAAGGGGGTGTCGTCAACCTCGTCAACCTCTTGCGCTGCCTGAGCGACAACGTGCTTCTGACCGGGCTCGGGTATGACCCCCCTGCTCCGCTGCCCAGGGATGGTCTCTATCACCCGGACGCCCCCGATGGTTTGAGTCTGGCGGCCTGGCAAGAGCGATTTCCTCGGCGCGAGGTTCCCACCGTCGGCGTGCTCTTCTACCGCGCCCACTGGATGGCCCAGAACCTCGCTCCGATCGACGCACTCGTCCGTAGGCTCGAGACGCTCGGGGTCCAGACCCTACCGATCTTCTGCTACAGCCTCAAGGACGACCCCGATCAAGAAGGGGGCGTTCCCTCCGTCTTTCGCGACTACCTCGTCGACGACCAAGGGCATTCACGCGTTGACGTGCTGATCAGCACCCTGAGCTTTACCGTCGCCAACCTGAGCGACGGCACGCATACCGAAGCCACCGGCGCGGTCGTCGACCTACTCGACAAGCTGGACGTGCCGGTCCTCCAGGCGGTGCTCTGCACGTCGAGCTCGGCCGAGTGGGAGGCCAGTTCCGCCGGTCTCACCCCGCGCGACACGGCGATGAACGTCGTCTTGCCCGAGTTCGATGGACGCATCAATACCGTCGCCATCAGCTTCAAGGAGGAAGGGCAACGCGACGAGCGGCTCGGGACCGTCATCAAGGCTTATGCCCCCAAGGACGACCGCGTCGACTTCGTTGCGCGACTGGCCCTGAACTTCGCTCGCCTCCGGCGCACTTCCAATGCGGAGAAGCGTGTCGCGATTCTCTTCGGGAACTATCCGACGAAGAATGCCCGCATCGGCAACGGCGTGGGACTCGATACGCCGGCGTCGGTGATGAATCTGCTTCGCTCGCTCCGCGACGCCGGATATCACGTTGAGGATCTTCCCGCAAACGGCGATGAGCTGATGCATCGGCTTATCGATCGTTGTACGAATGACGAAGAGTTCCTTACGGACGACCAACTGCGCAACGCCGTCGGCCACGTCAACCTGGCGACCTACGAGCGCTGGTTCAACGAACTCACCGACTCGGCCCGCAAGGCGATGGTCGATCAATGGGGCATGCCTCTGGGTGAGGCTGGTCGCATCGACGATCGGCTCGCGATTCCGGGGCTCCTGTTCGGCAATGTCTTCGTGGGGATCCAGCCTCCTCGGGGCTTCGGCGCCGATCCGATGGCGATCTACCACAGCCCCGACCTGCCGCCGACGCACCACTACCTCGCATACTACCGCTGGCTCCGCGACGAATTCGGAGCACAGGCGGTGCTCCACATGGGGAAACACGGCAACCTCGAGTGGCTGCCCGGCAAGGCCACGGCCCTCTCGGTCAATTGCTATCCCGAGGTGATGCTCAGCGACCTGCCTAACTTTTATCCTTACATCATCAATAATCCCGGCGAAGGGACCCAGGCCAAGCGCCGGGCGCATGCCGTCATCCTCGATCACCTGATCCCGCCGATGACCGAGGCCGAGACGTACGATGATCTCGCTCGGCTGGAACAGTTGCTCGACGAATATTACCGGATGGCCTCGCTCGATCCGGCCAAGCTGCCGTTCATTACCCAGCAGATCTGGTCGATCGTCACCAAGAACAACCTCGATCGCGACCTGAAGGTCGAGCGCTGTCCCGAGGCGGACGAGTTCGACGGCTTCCTCCAGGAGATCGACGGTTACCTTTGCGAGCTTGGTGACGCCCAGATCCGCGATGGCCTGCATATCTTCGGCGAGCCGCCCCAAGGCGAGCAACGCCTCGGTCTTCTCATGGCCATGACCCGGCTGGACAACGGAGAGGTCCCGTCGTTCCGCAAGGCCGCGGCTCGATCGATGGGAGTCCCCGATGATTTTCTGATCGGGGAGATGGGGGCGCCGATCACCGATCCTCGCACGGCATTCTTCCGCGAGCACTGGTCTGAACATACCAATGATGCGGTCTGGACGCGCGGCGATCTGGTGGAAGCGATCGATTCCTATGGGCGGTCTCTCATTCAAACAGTCACATCCAACGTGGTTGACGCCCAGGATCAAGAGCGCAATGGTCTCGATGTTCTGATCGATGGCGATTCAACGCTCCAGGAGCCATATAAGCAGTGCTTGACGTTCATCGCCAAGGAGATCGTCCCGCGCCTCGACCGCACCACCGATGAGATCGGCAACACGCTCCGCGGGCTCTCCGGTCGTTTCGTTCCTGCCGGGCCCAGCGGCGCACCGACGCGGGGCATGGCCCGGATTTTGCCGACCGGCCGGAACTTCTACAGCATCGACATCCATACGATCCCGACCGAAACCGCCTGGAAAGTCGGAACTCAGGCGGCGGATCGTCTGATCGAGAAATACCGGGCCGAGAACGACGGCCAGTATCCTCGGAGCGTCGGCATTGTCGTCTGGGGAACCAGCACGATGAGGACGCACGGCGACGATATCGCCGAGATCCTCCACCTGATGGGCTGCCGCCCGGTCTGGGTTCCCGAAAGCCGGCGCCTCAAGGGGGTCGAGCTCGTTCCTCTGGCCGAGCTCGGTCGGCCTCGCATCGACGTGACCGTGCGCATCTCCGGGTTCTTCCGCGACGCCTTCCCCAACGTCGTCGCCCTGATCGACCGGGCCGTCGAACTCGTCGCGGCGGCCGACGAAACCGAGGACCAGAACTACCTTCGTCATCACGTTCGGCGTGAAGAGCAGACGCTTGCGGCCAAAGGAGTAGCTCCGACCGAAGCGGCCAGGCAGGCACGCTATCGCGTCTTCGGATCGAAGCCGGGTTCTTATGGCGCGGGCCTCTTGAACCTGATCGACGAGCGAAACTGGAAGAACGACGCCGACCTGGCCGAGGTCTACATCACCTGGGGATCCTACGCTTATTCGCAAAAGGATCATGGCGTCGCCGCGGCCGAGCCGTTCAAGCGGCGGCTGAGCCAGGTCACCGTGGCCGTCCAGAATCAGGACAATCGCGAGCACGACATCTTCGACAGCGATGACTACTTCCAGTTCCACGGTGGAATGATCGCGGCCATTCGCGCACTCACGGGCGAGAACCCGGCCGCCTACTTCGGCGATACCGCGAACCCCGATAACGTCCGGGTGCGCGACCTCGCCGACGAAGCGCGTCGCGTCTTCCGCTCACGGGTGGTCAATCCCAAGTGGATCGCCTCGGTCATGCGTCACGGCTACAAGGGGGCCTTCGAGATGGCGGCGACGGTCGACTATCTCTTCGGCTACGAAGCCACCGCACACGTCATCGACGACTGGATGTTCGAAGGGCTGAGCCAGGCCTATCTGCTCGACCCCAAGGTCCAGGAGTTCCTCCAGGAGAAGAATCCGTGGGCTTTGCGTTCCATGGCGGAGCGTTTGATCGAAGCCGCCGACCGCGGACTCTGGGAACAACCGGCCGCCGAGACAATCGAAGCCCTCAAGGAAATCTACCTGCGCAACGAGAGTGCGTTGGAGAGTCGTTGATCGACCTGTCGCCTAAGACAAGAAAGGAAGAGTTCAATGCTTTTATTTGCACACCACATGGGTGTTGAGCTTCTCGGGCGCGAGTTTTCGCCCCATGGTGTCGTCCAACACGTGTGCGTTTTCGCAGCCTTAAGCTTTGTCTTCGCGACGTCGGCTCTCGGCACCTGGGTATTGGCCTCTCGGGCACGACAAGTCTTGGGTTCGCGCCGAAGCGACTGAGCCTCGCCACGAGGAGACGGCGGTGATCGGCAAGCGTCTGATCGTCTATGCGTGGGCGGCCCCTACGACCTGCGTGGGACTCACCGCGGGGATGCTCACGCTGGCGACCGGGGGAAAGGTTCAACGCATCCGTGGGACGCTCGAGTTTTACGGCGGCTTCTCACGGCGATTTGCCCAACGCTTTGGCTTCGCGGCCATGACGCTTGGTCACGTGATCATCGGCCGCGATCAGGCATGTCTTGAGTCGTGCCGGGAACATGAGCAAGCCCACGTCCGCCAGGTCGAGCGTTGGGGAGGCGCGTTCATCCCGGCTTATTTGCTGGCAAGTGGCTGGGCCTGGTGGCGCGGCGGTGATTACTACCTGGATAACTGGTTCGAACGCGACGCCCGACGCGCCTGTGGGGAAGTGATAGTGATTGACGCTCACGGTGTTCCCCCACGTATCCGGAAGTTCGACCACGTCGAGCGTCACTTCACCGCAAGTGAATTTGTACGCGACGTCGTGATCGGCATGTCGGATGGTCTCACGGTTCCGTTTGCCCTGGCGGCCGGTCTGTCCGGCTCGGTGCACGAGACCTGGATCATCGTGACGGCAGGGCTCGCTGAAGTCGCCGCCGGCTCCATCGCCATGGGACTGGGAGGATACCTCGCGGCACGGAGCGACGCCGAACACTTTGTCGCCGAGCAAAAGCGCGAGTGGCATGAAATCGAGACCGTCCCCGAAGTCGAGCTGGTCGAAGTCTCCGAGATCTTCAAAGCCTACGGCCTCTCCGACGATGATATTGCACCCATCCTCCGTGCCTTCCGGGCGAATCCCGAAGCATGGGTGGAATTCATGATGCGTTATGAGCTCGGACTCGAAGAACCTGACCCTCGTCGCGCTCTCTACAGTGCAGCCACGATCGCGGGAGCCTATATCGTCGGGGGCCTGATCCCGCTCACCCCCTACATCGTTTCTTCCAGCACCGGGGCCGCGCTGTTCTGGTCAGTCGCGGTGACGTTGTGTGCCCTCTCGATCTTCGGCTACATCAAAGGGCGCTTCACGGGGACCCGCCCCCTCCGGAGCGCCCTCCAGACAACACTAATCGGCGGCATCGCCGCAACGGCGGCCTTTCTGATCGCACGGATTTTCTCTTGATGCGGGAATCCGGCAGGTCGCTTTCTCGTAACCTTTCTCCGGCGAAACCGGCGCAGAGTAGGAGCGGCCACAATCCTCGGCCGACATGATGGACTTGGCGCAGAACTCACGATCAACCTTGGAACCGGTCGTCTACCCGTTCTCCGCCCTGGTTGGGCAGGAGCCGATGAAACGCGCGTTGATCCTGGCCGCAATTCATCCCGGCCTGGGAGGCGTTCTCATTCGAGGCTCCAAGGGGGCCGCGAAGAGTACAGCCGTGCGCGCCCTGGCTTCCTTGCTCCCCGAGATCGAGGTGGTTGCGGGCGACCCCTTTCGGCGCAGCCCTGAGGACGACGTTGCGGGTTGGCCGCTTCCCGAGGGAGCTGTCTTCGAGCGGAAGGCGGCGACGCTGGTCAATCTGCCCGTTGGGGCCTCCGACGATCGAGTGGTGGGTAGCCTCAACTTCGAACGCGCCCTGACGACCGGACAGCGGGCCTTCGAACCGGGCTTGCTCGCGGCGGCCCATCGAGGACTCCTTTACATCGACGAGGTCAACCTCCTGGGTGATCACCTGGTCGATCTCCTCCTGGACGTCGCCGCCATGGGGGTCAACCACGTCGAACGCGAGGGATTGACGTTCCGTCACCCCTCACGATTTGTACTGGTCGGTACGATGAACCCGGAGGAAGGGGACCTTCGTCCCCAGTTGCTCGACCGTTTCGGCCTCGTGGTGGAGGTCGAGCCCATGAATCAGCCGGCGGCACGCGTTGAGGTCGTTCGCCGCCGGCTCGCGTTCGAAGCCGATCCGCTTGGGTTTCGCAAAGCCTGGGCGGAAGCCGAGCTTCGCGAGCGCGAGCGGATCGCCCGGGCCCGCGCCATTCTGTCTCAGGTAACAGTCCCCGGACCCGTGTTGGAAGCCTTGTGCGAACGTTGCGCCCGCGAGGGAGCGGACGGTCTTCGAGCCGACTTGACCATCTACAAAGCCGCGTCCGCCTTGGCCGCTTACGAGGGGAGGACCAGCGTCACCCCTGACGATGTCGAGGCCGTCGCCGAGTTTGCCCTGGCCCATCGCCGCACAACGTCGGGCCCGCAACCTTCTCCGCCGTCCCCTTCGCCCTCGTCTCCTCCCGATCGCGACCGGGGAGAACCCGACCGTTCGCCGAGTTCCTCGTCGGAGCGACTCTACGCGGGCACGAGTCCGGGCAACGCGCCGAAAGCCTCTAGTGAGCCTCAGTCGCAGCCGGAATCCGAAGACGACTCAGCCCCCCAGGTTGTCGCTCCGTCATCGCCCAACGCCATGCCGAGTTGGAAGCCCCGATCCGAGCCGATTCGTGAGCCGCGTTCGGGCGGGCGTCGTGGCCGGTTTCATGCGAACGACCGTCAAGGAGTTTTCGTCAGAGCCGTCGTCCCGGCACGGAAGCCACGTGATCCGGCACTAGTGGCGACGCTCCGGGCCGCCGCTCCCTGGCAGCCTTCGAGGGGGCGTGCGCCGGGGGGCCTCCTTCTGGTTCGCTCGTCGGATGTCCGCGACAAGTTACGGGTTCGCCCGGCGAGACACCTGATCCTTTTCGTGGTGGACGCCAGCCGGTCGATGGGGGCTCGCCGACGCATGGCCGAGACCAAGGGGGCTGTCCTCGCGCTCCTGGTCGATGCTTACCAGAAGCGCGATCGCGTCGGCCTGGTCACGTTCGGCGGGACATCGGCCCAGCTCGTCCTACCGCCGACGCGTAGCGTTCGCGTGGCGGCGAAACTGCTTCGCGACCTGCCCGTGGGCGGGCTGACCCCGTTGGCTCATGGTCTCGCCCTGGCGACTCGTGTCATCGCGGCCGCGCGACGGCGAGAGCCCGGGATGACCCCGTTGATCGTCCTGCTGACCGATGGCCGAGGCAATGTCCCTCTGGCCGTCAACAGTGCACCCGAAATCGATGCGCTCCAACAGGCGCGTATCCTCTCCCAATCCGGAATCGCCGGCCTGGTGATCGACACCGAAACCGGGCCCGTTCGGCTCGGGCGAGCCGGGATGCTCGCCGGCGCCTGGGGCGCTGACCTCAAGCCGCTCGACACGTTGGCCGGACGGCGACTTCCCGACGCCGTTCGTCGCGCGTTACTCGCCGGCTAAGGGATGCGCTGTCATGGTGTCCCTCAGCCCGCTTCTCTCAAGACCTAGGTGGCAGAGCCATGACCGACGAATTGCCTGAACCCCCTCGCCCTGACCCCAAACGCCGCCGAGGGCTGATGATCGTCAACACCGGGGACGGCAAAGGGAAGACGACGGCCGCACTCGGCCTGGCCTTCCGGGCCCTCGGCAGCGGCTTCAAGGTTTTCATGGTCCAGTACATCAAGGGGAAGTGGAAGACCGGCGAAAAGAAAATGGCCGATCGGCTTGCCCCCGACCTCCAGATCCTTCCCATGGGGGACGGTTTCACCTGGGATACCAAGAACCCCGCTCAGGACATTGCCACGACGCTCAAGATCTGGGACGTCAGCAAGGAAGCGATCAGCTCCGGCCAATATGACATCGTGATCCTCGACGAGATCAACGTCGTGATGAAGCTCGGCTATCTCGACCCCGAGGTCGTCGTCGAGTTCCTCAAGGCCCGCGAGCCGCGTCTGCACGTGGTTCTGACGGGGCGCGGCGCGCCTCCGGCGATCATCGAGGCCGCCGACCTGGTCTCGGAGATCGTTCCCATCAAGCACCCTTACAAGTCGGGTGTGAAAGCCCAACAGGGGATCGAGTTTTGAACGTCCACGACGACCCTGCTCCTTTGGCGACCAAGATCAAGTCAAGAGCCCAGGTCTTGCTCTGCAAAGGCTGCTGCTGCGGCAAAACCGAGCGCGGATTGCCGGAAGTCCCCGTCGACCGGATCAAGGCGATCTGGAAGTCGGAGAAGCTCAACCGCGTGGTTCAGCTCACGATCTCGGGGTGCCTTGGTCCCTGCGAGGTGCCCAATGTGGCGGTCATCCTCTCGGAGACGGGAGGGATCCAGTGGTACGGTAAGATCGACGGGGACGAAGACTACGACGCTCTGATCGCCTGGGCCCGCGAATGCTCCGCCTTGGGGACGACTCAGCCCGGTCCGGCGGCGTGGCATGCGAAGCGGCTGGAGCGTTTCCCGACGACTCAGCCGGTCGCGACCTGAATCCACACTGAAGAGGGCCTCGAGACCGGCACCCGCTCGGTCTCAGACGTTATCCGGAAACGGGATCTCAAAGGGAAAATGGGGCAATTGGGTGGCCGGGGACGAGTCTTCGAGGCCCCGGACTTCGCCTATGCAAGGCCCCGGGCGTCGCTGCGCTCCTCCCCGGCCATCCATTTTGCGTTGCTTCGCATTCCCAAATCGAATCCGGATCGTCTCTCAGCCTCCGCCGAAGAGGGTGCTCAGCAATCCCGGAGGTTTTCCACCGGGCACGATCAGGCGGTCGCCTGGAAAGAGCTGATAGTTGGTGAGGCTGTCACCGCGATCCTTGATCCCGAACCAGTCGACTTTGAGGACGAGGTCAGGGCCTCCCGCGGGGTGGCGGCGGACGAGATACGCCTTCTCCGGTAGACTGTTCGCCCGCAGCCCGGCCGTGAGCATCGCGTCGAGAACGGTTTCGTTCCCCGTGATCGGGAACCTGCCTTGCGTCGTCACCGTACCCAAAACGTAGTAGAACTTGCTCGCGCTACCGTTCACCAAGCGGACGGAGACCTCGATCCGCTGCCTGGACTTCTCGATTGCCGGCAGTCTGGAGAGGTGATCGGCGATCTTCTGCTCGGCCTGTGCGAGCGTAAGTCCCGCGACGTAGACGTCACCACCGAATCCGAAGTCGATCGTTCCGTCCGTCTGCACGGTCAGCGTACTGATCGAAAGGTCGGGGATTGCCGGTTTGACGGAAACCTCGAGCTCGTCCGGAGGCTCGATCACGTACGGTGGTAACGAGACCATCTGGAGCTCACGAGGCTGGTTGGGGTCGATCACGCCGTATTGCGGAATCTTGTTGGCCTGATGCGATTTCAACCCGCTGCAACCGTGAAGCGTCGGAACGAGAACGAGGGTGATGAGGAACGCACCCCAAAGCCGGGCACGTGCCATTGGCATCCTTGCGGTCATTAGCCAACACCCTCTTGGGATCAGGTGGCCAGCGAGTGGTCCGCATTTCCGTACGCTGACGGACGCGGAGCCGACCCTACCATGAGTCGGAATCAGTTATCTGATCGGCAGAGTTTGCGGAGTCGCTTGACGAAAAACTCGGGATTGACCCAGAGGGACGAACCAAGTAGCTTGCGGCCAACCTGGAGTCCAGTTCTCGTTGTAGGGATCATGCCGACTTTCCGCAAGAGTGGCGGCCCCCGACGGAGTGGGGGTTGGGCGGATTCCGGGAGCACGAGGCTACCGTCCCATGCCGTCATCCGCGTCTCGGGTCTTATTCCTCGGCCTTGACGGCGGGACGATGTCCGTCCTCAGCCCTTGGTTCGAGCGGGGTCTTCTCCCAAACCTCGCCTCGCTTTGGAGTCGGTCAGCGTTCGGCACGCTCCGATCCTCCGAGCCGATGGTCACCCCGGTCGCCTGGACCTCGTTCCTCACTGGCTGTACCCCGCCCGTCCACGGGATCCACGAATTTTATTATGTCGACCCTGCCGACCGCAGCCTCCGCTCCAACCATGCAGGCCGTGTGCGCGTGCCGACGCTCTGGCAAATCCTGAGTGCTGACGGCTATGACGTCGTGAGCCTCAATCTTCCCATGACCTATCCGCCGCCCAATGTGCGGGGATTAGTCGTGGCGGGGTCCGACGCCCCCGGACTTGAGTGGGCGTTTGCACAATGCCCGGAGTTCGGTGCCGAGATATTTGCGAATGTCCCTGATTATACACATAAGATTGTCTGGAAGGGACGACCCAAGACGCTCGAAGAGCTGCGTATGCGGTCCGCACGCAACCGAGCCGTCTTCCGAGCCCAGGCCGAGGCGGCCGAGCGGGCCGATGCGCGGTGCGACTGGTCGGCCTTGATGGTTCATTTCCATAATCTCGACAGCCTTCAGCATCGGTTGTGGCCCTACCTCGATGTGGACGAGACCGGCATCCGAGTTCCGGGGTGGAACGAGGAAGTCGAGTCGTGCATGCGCGTGCTGGACGAAAGCGTCGGCCGTCTTCTGGAACTAGCGTCGCGTCACGACGCTGCGATCATCGCGGTCTCCGACCACGGCTTTGGCCCGTGTAAGTCCCTGGTCAACGTCAACGGACTTTTGCGAAAAGCGGGTCTGCAACGAGGCCTGATGTATGGGACTCGGTTCCGCTACCGGGCGGAACGGCTCGGTGATCGTCTCCACCGTTGGATGACTCGGACGGCCCCGGGCGGGCCGGGACGCAGGTTGCCTCGCTCCATCGAGGGGCAGGTTGGCTGTGACTGGAAGCGGACCCTGGCCTTTGCTCCCTTCGGCCAGCTTAGCGGCTGCATTTTCCTCAACCCAGCACTGACTTCGAGCGGAGCCGTGGCCGAGCGGGTGCGTGAGGAAGTCATCGCGATTTGCCGCGACGCCCGAGACCCCGAGAGCGGTGACCTCTTGTTCCGCGACGTCTTCGACCTGAGAGAGCGCTACGAACTCGACGCGGCCGCGGAGGGGCTTCCGGATATCCTCGCCCTTTCGGCTGACGGCTATCAGGCGCAGGCCAAGTGGGGCATCACCCTCCGCAACGAGTTGACCCGCTATGACCCCAATCTTCCCGCAACCCATTGGATGGATGGGGTGATCGCCATCGACGCCCCCGACGTTCGCGCGGGGGGACATTTGCATGCGAACCTTCACGACATCGCTCCCACGGCGCTGGCGATGCTAGGCCTGCGCATCCCCGAGAGCATGGAAGGGCGGGTTCTCCATGAAGCTTTCGAGAACCCGCTGCCGGTCCGTTATGGGGAACTTCCGGTCATCGAGCCTGATCCTCACTTTGAAGAGCTACTCGCCGCCGGTTTCGGCGCCGAGTGTGCATAACCCTCGTTACGATCCTCCGGAGGCCAACGTGAACGACGTCCAAACCACCGTGCGTGACTACATCCTCAACGAGTTCTTGCCCGGCGAAGATCCGTCCGAACTCACTCAGGAAACCCCCCTCATCACGGGAGGAATTCTCGACTCGATCAGCACCCTGAAGCTGGTCGCCTTCCTCGAAGAGCATTTCGGCGTGACGATCGAGGCTCACGAAGCCGGCGTCGAGTACCTCGACTCAGTCCAACAGATTGCGCAGTTGATCAGCGAGAAGAAAGCAGCCTGAGCTTCCAAAGCTGCTCACTTGCTCCGATCTGAAAATCTCCCGTCGAGTGGGCACAGCCCATCAGCATCCCGAAGATATCGTGGGCTGTGTCCAACCCGCTCGAATCGACGGCCGTGTATCCATAATATTTCTAAATTTTGGTGAACGGCGATACGGATTGTGACGATAAGAGACGATATCAGAAGCATTTCATCCTGAGCTTCCTACTCAAAGTAGACAATTTCTCACGTCAAGAGTTATAACCCTAAGACCGGCCCCTCACACGTTCACACTCTGGAGACGATCAGGGACCTGCCCGATGACCTCTGGAAGTTTCTCGAGCCGATCGTGTTCGACGATGCATCCCAGGGGCCAATGTGCCGGACTTCCCACGGCTCGAGGAGAGGATTCAAGCGGCAGTCGTCGCGCGTCCCGATCCTGAGGATGTCGAGCAACACTTGAGTCTGGATGCCGGAAACGACAACGACCCGACCGATGAGCTGGTCGCAGGACACAGCGAGATCGGACACTCACGCCCTTGCCCGTGAAGGCCCCCGTCCCAAACGTCGTCCGGGCTGTCGCATGGCCTGACTCTGGGGCGTGGAACGAACCCGGCTTGGTTGTCGAAGTGCTGGGCGTTACCGGTTCGTTACGACAAGCATCACCAGAATTGCCTGGACCTGATCCAACTGGCCTGTGGCCTGCTCTGGTACCGAAGGCTCAAGAACTCAAAGCCGCCGCATGGTTTTGAGATCATTTCTAAGGCTCGAGATTTCCTCGTCGGGAGGCGAGCAAGCGTGCGATTAAGAAGCCCACAGACGAGCCTGTGGTTACCCATGGTCGCGCTTTGGTGTGGCTTTGCCGTCTCCGTTCCCGGTATTCGTGGGCAGGAACCGTCCGCGCCGCCTCCATCTCCGCCCGGGCCTGCGGCCTCGCCCGCAACGATTGCGAACGCAAGCTCACTCCCACCAGGCACCGTGGAACAGCTTCTGGAACGGCTTCGCGCCATGGAGGCGATGAACAAGAAACTGATCGAACAGCTTGAGAAGACCAACCGCGACCATGATGCGCAGATCAAACAACTCGTCGAAAGAGTCGACGTGCTCAGCAGCCGATCCAGCGAACGGCAGATGACTGAGAACTCGATCGACGCAAGACAATCCTCGCTTGAAGATGTCCCCACGGCCGATTTCGAAACTCCGGTGCCTGACTATACGGAGGATCAGTTTTCGCCCATATCCCCCGCGCCCGAATATCCCTACTCAAACGTGCTCGACAAGAAAAGGGTGCCATTGAAGGCGACCTTCGGGCCGGGATTCCAACTCGAATCCGAGAATCAGGAGTTTCGGCTGCGAGTGCATCTCGAGTCCCAGATTGAAGCGAGGATCTGGGGGCCGGAACACCATCTTCCCCCAGGGAGTGGAGTCAGTGGCTTCTATTTGCCCCGCCAACGTATCTTCTTTGACGGTAACATCACGAAACGGGTCGAGTACGAGCTCTCGATCAACCGGGGATTGGGCAATATTAACTTGCTGAATGCGTTCCTCAACTTCCACTTCGATGATCGTTTTCAGGTTCGCCTCGGTCGTTTCTTCACCCCGTTTCCTTACGACCAGTTTGCGATCTCAAATTATTGGTTGCCGACGCCGGAACGGTCTTTATTCACAACAAATGTCGGCCTCAGCCGCCAGTTCGGGCTGATGGGGTGGGGCTATCTGCTGGACGAGCGGGTTGACTACGCTGCGGGCGTCTTCAACGGTTCGCGCAACTCGTTCGAGAATCTGAACAACGCGGTGGACTTTGTCGGATACCTCAACGCCCGACCGTTTCAGTTGGCAAAATCGCTCCCGATGCTCAAATTCCTGAATGTGGGGACATCCGTCGGTGTCGGTAACCAGGACCAGGCGCCCGTGCCTGTGGCGTTTCGAATCGGAGCAGGGTCGGCGGATTCGAACAATCCGGGCTCTGCTACGGTTCCGTTCCTGATCCTCAATCGTGACGTGATCGAACGAGGCAATCGTCTGCTCGGATCGGTGCACGCGGCCTACTTCTACAAAGGCCTATCGCTGATCGGCGAGTGGCAATACGGCTTCGGGAGTTATGCGACACCCAGCCAAGCCTCGTCAACTCGCGTGCCGTTTTCAGGCTTCTACGTCACCGGCGGTTACTTCCTGACCGGCGAGGAGATCCAGAGGCGAGCCCGAGTTTATCCGTTACGACCCTTGATCCCGACCAAGGACGGGCAGCATCGAGGCCTGGGCGCGTGGGAAATCACCTCTCGGTTCAGCCAACTCAGCCTCGGCGACCAGGTCTTTAACGCAGGCATCGCGGACCGGAACCTTTGGTCGAATTCCGCCTCGACCACCGAAGTCGGAATGAATTGGTATTGGAATGAGTATGTTAAGGTTTATATGTTCTGGCTACATGGCCAGTTCGCTGATCCCGTCCAGTATCGGCCAGGCGGGTTCCTGAGTTCCGCGGACATGTTCTGGATGCGGTTTCAGCTCTACTATTGATGTGCGGTTGTCGCCCTGTGCGAGCGACGAGAAGCCGGAAGACCGTGGATCGAGCGCGGGACCAGACTGTGGCCGGTGCGTGTTCATCGGCTTTGGAAAACAGGTTGATTTCAGGACTAGGCATTTGCATGGGAGATTTGCGCGCGTTATAGTCGGCCACGCGTTTATAGTGCCACGGTAGCACTTCGGGGGGATGGGTAACTTCTGTTCCGGCGTATCTCCCTCAACTCAAATGGCAGGTGAAAGGCAACTGCGCCGACTCTTAGGGCTTGCGCAGAAATAACTTTTACAGGTTTTCGCTAATCTGATGAGATGTCATAAGTTCTCCGTCGCTAAAATTTACGCATAGACCAACGTTAACTTGTGAAAGTTATTTCTGCGCAA
>Ga0153954_1000237_pt1 | contig 49090 bp, 44 predicted proteins | sample TSFL038MetaG_FD_102277 | JGI IMG/M metagenome (GOLD analysis project Ga0153954, IMG submission 102277) | Attine ant fungus gardens microbial communities from Florida, USA - TSFL038 MetaG | ecosystem: Host-associated > Fungi > Mycelium > Unclassified | place: USA: Florida, Wekiwa Springs State...
GACCGCCTTGTGATAGGCGACCTCGTTGTCGGCGTAAGCCCTGTCAAACCTGGCGCCGCTCAGTTTCTCGAGTTCGGCGCGCTTGGCTTCGGCCTGTTTCACGAGCGCCTTGCTGGAGTCATTATCCTCGGGCGTGACCCTGAGTTTCTTGACCAGCGCCAGCGCCTGATCGTTGACCGCCGCATGGTCGTGAACCATGTTCTCGGCGAAGTCGCGCACTTGCTTGTTCTTGGACTTCTCAAGCGCGAGTTGGGCTGCTTTGATGTCGATCTCGCCGGCCGTGTAGGCGATATGGGCGATCTGAGCGTCGTTGGGTTTGGCGGCCTCAGCGAGCGCCGGAACGGACGTCAAGGCCAGCGCCGAGGCGGCCGCGGTTGCGATGAAACGCATCTCTTCCTCCAAAGTCTCGCCGGGCGGCATCGGCCGGCAAGACATTGGATGGGGATCGGATCAAAAGGTTCCCGGAAGAGTCAGGCAAGGCCGAGCCGCGTGAGCACGCTCACGGTCAGCCGTTCGCAGCGTTCCCCGTCGAACGGAAAGACATTGTCGAGCGCAGGCCCAATGTGCCGCTCCATTTCCGCTCGCAGCAACGCGCGGGCGCGGAAGAGCCGCGTCTTGACCGTTTGAGACGGGATTCCGAACAGCTCCGCTGTGTCCGCCACACTCATGCCTTCGACCAACCTGGCGATGAGCACTTCGCGGAATGGCGGGGGCAGTCTGTCGATCGCGCGCTCGAGCAGCACGCGGATTTCGGTTTGGGCCATCGTCGTCTCGGGATCGGGAACGCGGTTTGCGCCCGGGAAGGGGATGATCTCGGCGTGAAGCGAGGGGCTCGCCGCGACAAGGTCAATGTCGATTGCGGGCCGCCGGCGCCGGATGAAGCCCAGCGCCTCATGGATCACAATGCGCGCGAGCCACGTGCCGATCCGCGCTTCGCCCCTGAACCCGTCGAGACTTGCGAAGGCGCGCACATACGCCTCCTGGAGCACGTCTTCAGCGTCGAAATCGTTCCGGACAATGCTGCGTGCGATCCGGTAAAGCCGCCGGTTGTGCTGCTTGATGATCAGCCGGATCGCTTCGCGGTCCTTTTGCCGCGCCCGGTCCAGGAGCCGGTCATCATCCGTGGACAGCTCGAGAAGAGATACGTCCATTTCAATCCTCAGGGTGCAACGATCCTGGGATTGGATGCGAGCCGCGGCAAAAGGTTCCCAAATTTGATCGCGCGCCCTGAACGGGGCGCGCTCGACGCCCGCGATCAGCCGCCTGCCTTCTTCACCCAGATCGAGCACCAGCCGGTCGGCGAAATCTCGCCCTCCACCATCTTGCAGGCGTTGGGGGCCTGAAAGAAGTTGCAGCCGTCGCACTGGTGGCCGTCGTTCGGGGTGGCCTGATACTTGACTCCGGCCTGGGCGATCTTGGCTTGCGCCGGACCGCTCGCCAGCGCGACCAGAGGCGCGGCGCCGGCGGCGAGGAGGACGGTGCGCCGGTTGATCCCGGATTTGCTGCAATCCTCACGCATGGGCGCGTCCTCCGTCGAGATGGCCTTGTTTCATGAGGCGGCGTTCCTTGGCCGAACGAACGCCACGCCAGTTTAGAATGATTCCAAACTCAGTTTAGAGTGATTCTAAATCCGGTCACAGTCAATCGGGTTGTGGCCGTGCGCCTTTTCGCGAGAAACCGGCCATCCACTCTTTCGCGGCGCGCTCTACCGAAAGCTGCCGAGCATGCCGACGAAGCCACGGCCCAGCGCGTTCGACACGTTCTGGTGGCACGACATGCAGCTCGAGGGCGGATCCTGGAAATAGGTCTCGATCGTCGTATTGACCAAATTCTCATGTGGAGCGTCGGCCGACTGGTACTTTTCGCGCGGCGCGTCCGCCGTAAGCGGCGCTCCGGGGAAATAGCCGCCGTCGTTTTGTGGGGCTACCGGAGCGGGCGCCGTCGGCCACTGGCTCGCGACCAGCATGTAATGTTCCCACACCGTGCCCTTGATGCCCGGGAGCGCCCAATAGGCCCGGTTCAAAACCATCGTCGAGGCATGGATCGGATGCCTCCGCACCACCTGCATGGGCGTTGGCTCGATCTTGGGCGGATGGTCCATGCTGACCGGCAGCGTGTCCGGCTTTCCGAACGTCGGCGAGAGGTTCGGCGGCTTCGACGGGTCGAAATAGGAATAGGGCGCGCCGGCTTGGCTCGCGTCGGGCTCGCGCGCTTCGCCCTCGCCGACGGCGGGCACATTGTCGACATGCTCGAACGTGCCCCACAGCCCCTGCGGCCGGTCCTTCGTCCGGATCACGATGTGCAAGCCGACGAGCGCGACGTCGCTTTTCGAACAGACGGTGTGTCCGGCGGCGATCGTCTTGGCGACATCGACGATGTTGGCGTTCTCGACAACATAATAGCGCGCTCGCGCCGAAGGCGCGTCAGCCCGGGTGAGCGGGCGCCATGCGGCTTTGACCGCGATCGAGCCCGCGGGCAAATCCGCGGGATGAGCCGGATCGGGCAGGTTCGCGCTTAAGGTCCAGCCATGCGTCGCGAGCGCCGAATATTCGGCCTCGCCGATGCGCCCTTCGTAGCGCGTATAGGTATGGTTCTGCGCTGCCAGCGGATTGGCCGCGACGCCGGGCATGAAAGCCGATTGGTTGAAATCCATGAACGGCTCGAAGGTCGCGAGCGTTTTCACGCGATTGTCGACATCCGCTCCGCACGGGTTCGCCGCTTCATAGGTCGCCCAGGGTTTGGGCGCGATGGCGCGTCCATCCGGACCGACCTGGAAGAGTTCATAGCGCGCCTTGAAGGTCTCCCATACGCGAGGGCCCGGATCGCCAAGCGTCTTGGCGCGGTCGGGCTCGCCGCGGTGAGCCGCGTCGGTGAGAGACGGCCAATTGAGCGCGATGAAGGCGCGCCAGGCGAAATTATCGAAATCGGGATAGGGGTCGGGCTTGATGGAGGGGACGTCCGCGATGCGGTCGGGGGAAACGGTTGGCGTGACATCCTCGGCGCTGGCGGAGCGGAGGTCGGGAAGCGCCACCGGCGCGGCCAGGAGCAAGATCGCGATGGCTCGTCGATTTGCGCGCATGAGAGTCCAGAAGGCCTCAGGGTTCAGCGTTGAGGACAGGCGTCGCCGGTTAAACCTCCAGATCTCCCCTTTATTCATCCTTCATTAACGCCGCGGCGCCGCCGTACTATGGCTTGGCGCGTAGGTATATGTCGGGCGCGTCCCCTACTGCATGCCCCTGTCAGTGAGCGTCTTGAGAAACGCCACCAGCGCGTCCACGTCCTGATCGCTGAGCCGCGGCCTTTGGCCGGGCCTGCGATCATAGGGGACCTCTTCCGTATTCACATTGTCCTTGTATGCGGCGGGAAGGTCGTCGAACTTGTCCGCTTCGCCAGTCTTCAGCTTCGGGTACCACCGCCTCGAGTCCGTGTCACGGGTGGCGTAGAAGGCGATCGCGTCGCGCAACGAAGTGAAATAGCCGTTGTGATAGTACGGACCGGAGATTGCGACGTTGCGCAGCGTCGGAACCTTGAACTGTCCGCACAGCGATTCGAGCTTGACGTCCTTCGGCAGAAACGCCGCGATTCCTGGGCGCTTGCAAAGACCGAGATCGAACGTGGTGGGATCCGAGTTCGCGGGAATCGCCGTATTCCGCGGGACGCCCAGCGCGTCGTAAGTGAAGTCGGTGAAGATCCAGTCGGTCGGATCCTTTGATTCCGTGCTGCCCACATGACAGGCGATGCAATTGCCTTGCTTCGGATTGGTGAACAGCTCGAACCCGCGCGCCTCGAGGGGCGTGAGCTTCGCCTTGCCGCGCAGGTAGTCGTCGAACTTCGACGAGAAGGGCGCAAAACGCGGAGTGGCCTCATAGGCGAAGATCGCGCTCGACAGATTGGCCATCGCGGACTTCGGTTCGGCGAACGCATCCTTGCCAAAGACGGCGACCGCCAGATCGGCGTAGTCGCCGCCCTTCACTTTCTCGACCACGGCTTCGATCGAGGGATTGTTCATCTCGACGGGATCGATGAGCGGCGTCGCCGGTTGCTCGACGAGGTCGGAGGCTCGGCCATCCCAGAATTGGCCGCCCTTGGCCTCGATGGTCTCCTTGCCGTCGTCGATATCCTTATAGAAGCCGAATGCGGGGCTGTAGGTCTTGTACATGATCGTCGGCGTCTTGCGCCGTCCGAGCTTGTCCGGCGTGCTCCCCGCGGCGACGGCTGCGATCGGCGATCCGTTGTTCCCTTGGAAGGCGTGCGCCGGCGCATGGCAAGACTGGCAGGACATGCCGCGAGGCTCCGAAAGGTTCGTGTCCTCGAACACGCGCTTACCCAGTAACTGAAGGTCGGTGAGCCCCTGTTCATCCGCGGAGCGGGCGAACCCGCTCGGGGCCGCTGTCTCGGCTGCCGCAGGAATTGTCAGGATAGCGACGAACCCGACACGAAATGACAGGGCAAGGACGCGGCCTGCTGGCATGGGAGCCTCCGCAAAACCGGCGGGTTCAAGCCCGCCTCCGCTGCGCAAGTACCGAGCCGGCGGAGGCGCGGCAACGAGGCGAGGCGCAGATCGGAACACTTTCAATTTGAAGGAATTCTAAACTGTCAGTCCGGGGCGGGCGCGACGCCGACGCTAAAGCAATGGGCCGCCAAACTGAGCGCAGCGCGCCCGAAGTCCACGGCGCGATCCGATTTCTTCCGCTGAACGTCGCCCGCCGTCGCGCCTCGCGCCCTCGCATCTCGCTTTCGCCCATCCTCTGTGATAGGCCGCGCCCCACAATGAGCGACATCTTTCAGGAAGTTGACGAGGAAGTCCGCCGCGACAAGGCGGCGGAGTTCTGGAAGAAGCACCAGAACCTGATCCTGGGCGCCGCCGTGCTCATCGTGCTCGCCTCGGCGGGCTTTCGCTATTGGCAGTATGAGCGTGAGAGAGCCGCGCAGGCGGCGGGCGACCAGTTCCAGCAGGCTTTGACGGCTCTCGACGGCGGCAAGGCGGAGGAGGCCAAGGCCAGTTTCGACGCGATCGCCGCCAAGGGCCCGAGCGGCTACCGTGCGCTGGCTCAGCTCGCGGCCGCGGGCGCCGGGGCCGCCAAGGACCCGCAAGGAGCGATCAGCGCGTTCGACGCCATTTCCGGCGATGCGGCGATCGATCCGCTGTTGCGCGACACGGCGCGCCTGCGCGCGGCGCTCATGCGGGTCGACATTCCAGCCGAGCAGCAGAAGGGCGAAGCGGCGCTGACCGCGCTTTCCGCCGCTGGCGGACCCTATCGGCGCCTCGCCGCGCTCGCGCTCGGCGCGCTCGCGCTCGAACGCCAGGACTACGACGACGCCGCCAAGCAATTCGATCTCGTGCTCGGCGATCCGGAAGTCTCCCCCAACGAGCGGCAAGCCGCGAGCCGCTGGCTAGGCCTTGTCGCTTCGAACCGATCGGCGCCGCCGGCCCCGCCTGCGCCGGCGCCTGCAGCGCCAGCGCCCGCCGCGCCGCCGGCTAAGTAAGCTCGGGTGCGCGACGCGCGTAGAAGACAGGGACCGTCATTGCGACCCCCGGGCTTTTGGACCCGGGGGGAAGCAATCCAGGGGAACATAGGACGCCTCACGGCTCCTGGATCGCCGCGTCCCCCCGGGCCAAGACCCGGGGGTCCTCGCGATGACGGCGGATCAGCTCGGTGAGCGCCAAAGTCGCGATCATCGGCCGGCCGAATGTCGGCAAGTCGACGCTGTTCAATCGCCTCGTGGGCAAGAAGCTCGCGCTGGTCGACGACGAGCCGGGCGTCACGCGCGACCGCCGCGAGGGCGACGGCCGGCTCGCGGACCTCGCCTTCACCATCGTCGACACCGCGGGCCTCGAGGAAGGGGACCCGGAAACGCTCGTCGGACGCATGCGCGCGCAGACGGAAGCGGCGCTCCTGGATTGCGACGCGATCCTGTTCGTCATCGACGCGCGCGCCGGCGTGACCGGGGCCGACCGGCATTTTGCCCAAGCGGTGCGCCGCGCCGGCAAGCCGATCATCGTCATCGCCAACAAGGCCGAGGGCGGGGCGGGGCGGGACGGCGTCTATGAGGCGTTCAGTCTCGGGCTCGGCGAGCCGATCGCGTTCTCCGCCGAGCATGGCGAGGGCTTGGACGAGCTCTACGATGCGCTCGTCGAGGCGCTGCCCGCCGCCGCGCGCCTCGATCCGGACGAAGAGGACGAGGCCGCACCGCTTGTGCTGGGCGAGGAGGAGGACGGGAGCGAACTCGATCTCGCCAAGCCCCTGCGCATCGCCGTGCTCGGACGGCCGAACGCGGGAAAATCCACCCTCATCAACCGCGTTCTCGATGAGGATCGTCTGCTGACCGGCCCCGAGCCCGGCATCACCCGCGACTCGATCGGTCTCGACGCCGAGTGGAAGGGCAGGAAGCTCAAGATCTTCGACACGGCTGGGCTCCGCCGCAAATCGCGCGTCGTCGAGAAGGTCGAGAAGCTCGCCGTCGCCGACGCCTTGCGCGCCGTGCGCTTCGCCGAGGTCGTGGTGCTTCTGCTCGACGCCACCATCCCGTTCGAGAAGCAGGATCTCACGCTCGCCGATCTCGTCGCCGACGAGGGCAGGGCGCTCGTCATCGGCCTCAACAAATGGGACCTCATCGACAACAAGAGCGATCGCGCCCGCGAACTTCGCGAAGAGGCCGACCGCCTGTTGCCGCAACTGCGGGGCACGCGCGTGATCCCCGTGTCGGGCCTCACCGGCGCGCATCTCGACCGGCTCATGGAAGCGATTGTCCAGACGCACGAGATCTGGAACATGCGCATCTCGACCGGCCGGCTCAACCGCTGGCTCGCTCCTGTGGTCGACGCGACCCCGCCGCCGGCCGTCTCCGGGAGGCGGGTGAAAATCCGCTACATCACCCAGCCGAAGGCCCGCCCGCCGTTCTTCATTCTGTTCGGCACGTCGGTCGCCAGCATTCCCGAAAGCTACAAGCGCTATCTCGTGAACGGCCTGCGCGAGACCTTCGGTCTCATCGGCGTGCCGATCCGCCTCTCGATGCGCTCGGGCGGAGAGAACCCCTACGCGCCGAAGAAGCGGCGAGGATAGCGGCCATGGACAAGAGCGAACGCAAGGCCGCCGTCTCGGCCTATAAGGAGCGCAAGGCGAAAGCGGGCGTCTACGCGATCCGGTGCGCCGCGACCGGCGAGGAGTGGGTCGGCGCGGCGCCTGATCTCTCGACGATCTGGACCCGGCGCGCTTTCGCGCTGAGGCAGGGTATTGAGACGAACAAGGCGCTCCAGTCCGCCTGGAACGCGCATGGGCCGGAAAACTTCGCGTTCAGGGGTCTCGAGGAGATCGACCTCGACGAACTTCCTTATGGCCGCGAGCGCGCGCTGAAAGAACGGGTCGCGCATTGGCGCGAGGTTTTGGGCGCAGGCGTGATCTGACTGTATAAGAGCGTCCGTTAGCCGTCGGCTGGCCACATCCAACCAAAATCTGGTCCCCTTGAACGCTCCTGCGCCGCAGCTTCATGCCGCCTCTCTATCCGCGCGATCTGGGTCGATCGCGCCGCTCAAGCTCGCGCTCATCCTGCTCGCGCTGTCGGTCGGAACCTTCGGCATCGGCACGGGGGAATTTGCGATCATGGGGCTCCTGCCCGATGTGGCGGCGGGCTTTCATGTCTCCGAGCCCGAGGCTGGGCATCTGATCAGCGCCTATGCGCTCGGCGTCGTCGTCGGCGCGCCGATGATCGCGCTCATCGCGGCCAAGACCGCGCATCGGACGATGCTGCTTCTCCTGATGCTGGGTTTCGCGCTCGCGAACCTCGCCAGCGCCGCGGCGCCAGGAATCATGACGCTGACCCTCATGCGCTTTCTGTCGGGTCTGCCGCATGGCGCCTATATCGGAGCGGCGGCGCTCGTCGCCGCCGGCGTCTCGCGGCCCGACCAGCGCGCCCAGGCCGTGGGACGCGTGCTTTCGGGCTTTGCGGTCGCGACCCTGATCGGCACGCCCTTGGCCGCTTGGCTCGGCCAGCATTTCGGTTGGCGCTCGCTGTTCCTGCTCGTCGGCGCGACCGGAGCGCTGACCGTCCTCCTTCTGTGGCTGACGCTTCCGAAGGACAAGCCTCGCGAGGGAACGAGCGCGTCGAGAGAACTCGTCGCCTTCACGCAACCGCAAGTCCTGCTGACCTTCGCCTTCGCCGCGATCGGCTTTGGCGGGATGTTCGCCGTCTTCACCTATATCGCCGCCGCGGCCACCCGCGTCGCGGGCCTGCCCGAGAGCTTCATTCCGATCATCCTCGCCATCTTCGGCCTGGGCATGATGGCCGGGATGCAGGTCGGCTCGTGGCTCGCCGACCGTTGGCTCATGAAGACGATGGGCTCAGTCCTGAGCTTCAACATCCTGGTTTTCGCGCTCTTTGCGCTGACCGCGCAGCACGCGCTTGCGCTGTGTCTCATGGTGTTCTGCATTGGCTGCGGCGCCGCGCTCGCGCCTGCCGTTCAAACCCGGCTCATGGATGTCGCGGGCGAGGCTCAGACCTTGGCGGCCGCCTCGATGCACTCGGCTTTCAATCTGGCGAATGCGTTCGGGGCGTGGCTAGGCGGATTGGCGATCGCCGCGGGCTACGGATACGCGTCGACGGGCTGGGTCGGCGCCGCTCTCGGCCTCGGCGGGCTAGCCGTATTCGCCGTTTCGTACTGGCTGGAAGGGCGCGCACAAAGAAACGCGCCCGCGCCCTCCTAGCGGTGACGGCGGAGGCCCGTGAGGGTGCGCAGGTCGCGGCCGCCATCGTCCCAATCCCGAGGCCGTCGAAGGCAGGGCTCGCCATTTCGCCGCCCTTGCGGTTATGTAGCAATGTGACTACATAGCGGGTGCATCCGGAGCCAACGCATGGCGGTGACGACCCTCTCCAGCCGCGAGTTCAATCAGGACACGAGCCGCGCGAAAAAAGCGGCGCTCGATGGGCCAGTCTTTATCACCGACCGCGGCAAGCCCGCGCATGTCCTGCTCAGCATCGAAGATTATCGCCGCCTCACCCAGAGGGGCCGAAGCATAAAGGACGCCCTCGCCATGCCCGGCGCCGAGGATGTCGAGTTCGATCCGCCGCGGGCGCGCATCAAGCTTCGCCCTGCCGATTTCTCGTGATGTTCGTGCTCGACACGAACGTGGTTTCGGAGCTGCGCAAAATCGCCGCGGGCCGGGCGGATCGCAACGTCGCCCGCTGGGCCGAAAGCGTCGATGCCGACAGCCTCTATTTGTCAGCCATCACGATCCTGGAGCTCGAGATCGGCGTCCTTCGACTTGAGCGGCGCGCCGCCGCGAGCGGCTCGCTCATCCGCGACTGGTTTGAAACGCGCGTCATTCCCGAGTTCGACGGCCGGATTCTTGCCGTCGACGCCGCGGTGGCTCGCCGCTGCGCGCGCCTGCATAGCCCTGATCCGCTTCCGGAACGCGACGCGTTGATCGCCGCCACCGCGCTCGTGCACGGCATGACGATCGTGACCCGAAACGAGAGCGATTTCAACGCGACCGGGGCCCCGGTCCTCAATCCGTGGACCCGTCGAAGATGAGGCAGGGGCGCACCCGGGAGAACTTGCGCCCTCAAAGCATTATTCGCCGGGCGCCCCGCGCCCCCGTGGTGCGGGGCTAACCCACGATCACTGCTGCGCGGAATTGACCGCCGCGGCGCTTGCCGGCCTGTCGGTGATCGCTTGATAGACGAGCTGTCTCATCTCGCGGCGATAATATTGCCTCGTCGGTCCGGGCGCCTGGGTCATCAGGATCGCGACGAGCTGCTCCTTCGGATCGATCCAGAAATAGGTGCCGGCGTAGCCCGCCCACATGTAATCGCCGACGGAACCGGGAAAGGCGACGATGCCGGGCTCCGGCCGGACGGCGAAGCCGAGGCCGAACGTGTAGCCGGGCGAGCCCATGGTCACGTCGCTCGGGTTCATCGCGCGCGCCACGTTCGGACCGAGATGGTCCGACGCCATGAAGCCGACGGTCGTGCGGCTCAGGATCTGCGCGTCGTCGAGCCATCCGCCGTTCAGCATCATCTGCGCGAAGCGGAAATAGTCGGCCGCCGTCGACACGCCGCCGGCGCCGCCCGAATCGTTGGCCGGGCGGGCGGAGACGTCATGCAGCTTCTGGGGCGCGCCGGTGAGCGGGTCCGTCGCGAGCGGCTGCGCCTGCCGGCCAATGTTTGCGGGGGGAATGAAAAATCCCGTGTCGACCATTTTCAGCGGCTTGAAGAGACGCTCGTCGAGAAAGTCGCTGAGCCGCTCGCCCGTCACCTTTTCGATCACGCGCCCGAGCACGTCGACCGAGACGCTATATTCCCACGCCGTTCCGGGCTGGTGCGCCAGCGGCAGCTTGGAGAGCCGCGCGACCTCGTCGTCAGCCGTCAGGTCCCGTATGTCATAGGTCGCGTCGTTCGGCTTCAGAATGCCGGCTTTGACATAGGCGTCCCTGACCTGGGCGTTGGCGGTGGTGTCGCCATAGACCAGCCCCGAGGTGTGGCGCAGGAGATCCTGCACCGTCATGGGATGCTCGAGCGACGTCAGCTGGTATGTCAGCTTGCCGGTCGTCGCGTCGAACCTGGGGACGCTGACCTGCAGGTTGGCGAAGTCGGGCAGGTACTTGGAGACGGGATCGGCGAGCTGAAGGCGACCCTCTTCGACCAGCATCATCGCGGCCACCGAGACGAGCGGCTTCGTCATCGAGTAAATCTCGAACAGAGCGTCCTTGGTCATGGGCGATTGCGCCGGTTTGTCGCGGAAGCCAAAGCTCTGGAAATAGGCGACGCGGCCCTTGCGGGCCACGAGCACCACGGCGCCCGGCAGCTTGCCCTGATCGATCTCGCGATTGAAGACTTGGCCGATCCTCTCGAGCCGCTCGGACGAGAGCCCGACGTCTTCCGGCTTGACGGGCTCGAGACTTTGCGCCGCCGCCGGCAGCGCCGCGGCGAGAGAGAGCATGCCGGCGATGACGCCGAACACGGGCGCGGGGCGCGCTGAGCGGCGTTTCTGCCCGGCCGGCGGTCGAGCGCCAAAGCGCGCGGCGATCGCGGCTGGCCATGCGTGAAGCGGTGCGATGCGCGCCATGGGAACTCTTCCTCTCCTTGAAATTCCGCCCCGGGCCATCGTGGGTCATGCCGCGGGCCTCGCCGAGCCCTGAAAACTATCCGTTCAGACGGCGGGGTCAATGAGGCTCGGACGCTTTCCGCGCGAAGCGGTCGGCGCCCGGCCGGCGTGAACCCTGACGATGCGGAGGCAAGTTTGTCGACGAGAAGGGGCGGCGTTCCCATATCCAGGGGGTCTCAGTGGCGAGCAACGAGGGACGTATGGAGCGGAGCTGATCCATGAACACAGGCGACCGTCAGTCTCATTGGGAAAACATCTATGCGACCAAGGCGGAAACTGAGGTCAGCTGGTTTCAGGAAAGCCCCGCGCCGTCTTTGGAGCTTATCGAGCTTGCGGGGGCGACTCCGACGTCAGCGATCATCGACATCGGCGGCGGCGCCTCCCGCCTTGCCGATGCGCTGGTTTCGCGGGGCTTTGTCGACGTGACCATTCTCGACCTTTCGCAGGCCGCCCTGATCGCCGCGCGGAATCGCATCGGCGACGCGGCGCGCCGCGTGCGTTGGATCACCTCTGACGTTACAGCGTGGGAGCCGACGCGAAGCTATGACGTTTGGCACGATCGCGCCGCGTTTCATTTCTTGACCGATGAACGAGACCGGGGCGCTTATGTCGCGACATTGCGCCGCGCGCTTCGTAGCAATGGCCATGTTATCATCGGGACGTTCGCCCTTGATGGCCCTGAGAAGTGCAGCGGTCTCGCCGTGGCGCGGCATGATTCCGAGACCCTCGCCAGAGCGCTAGGGGCGGGGTTCGCTTTGGTCGACACCCGCCGACACGAGCATAAAACGCCATGGGGATCGACGCAGCGGTTTCAATTCAGCACGTTCCACTACACGAAATAAACGGAATCCAGAGCGGCCCAATCAACAGAGCCGCAAAAATAAGCCCACTTCAGCTCGACCGTTACTGTGGTGCGTTTCCCGCGAAAAGCGCCAAGCGAAGCACGCGCGCGTCAGGCCGAAAACACGGGCTATGCCCGGCCATGACGCAGCCCCGGGGCCAATGCGCCCAATCAACAGATATCGCTATAAGAGCCCACAATTGACTCGACAAAAATAGACGCTAGTAAACGCTAGCAAATTTACTAGCGCTTACTCGCACTTACTAGCGTTTACTGACGTTTATTGGCGCTTACTCGCGCTTAAGCGAAGCGTATCTCGCGCGGAGGTTGCGGCGAGCGCCTCGCAAAAGTCCGCTCGCCGGGCAGGGCGCATTGCCCGCCCGGTCAAGCCGAGTCACTATCGCCTCATGTCCCTCCCGCCCTTCTCCTCGCCCCCCGCCGCTCCCGAGCCTCTGACGTTCCGCGAGGCGCGCGATCGGCTGCTCGAGCTCGGCCAGGATTATTACGGCGCCCGCGACGCTTTCTCGTGGCCGCGGCCGCCCGAGTTCAACTGGGCGCTCGAATGGTTCGACGCCGAGCTCGCGGCGGGAGAGCATGGCGCGCAGACCGCGCTCAAGGTGATCGGCGAGCGCGTCGAGAGCCGCACCTTCGCCGAGCTTGCGCACGAGTCGTCGCGCCTCGCCAATGGCCTGCGCGCGCTCGGCGCCAAACGCGGCGATCGTCTCCTCATGATGCTGGGCGTCGTGCCCGAACTCTGGGCGACGATGCTCGCGGCGATGAAGCTCGGCCTCGTGCTGATCCCGGCGATGCCGACGCTCGGCCAAGCCGACATCGCCGACCGGATCGAACGGGGCCAGGCGAAATATCTCATCGCGCACGGGGCGGACGCGGAGAAATTCGCCGGCCTCGCCGACGGCGTCGCGCGCGTTGCGGTCGGCGACGCGCCGCCCGGCTGGCTCTCCTATGCTACGCTGCTCGGGGCCAGCGAACGCTTCGAGCCCGACGGGCCGACCATGGCCGACGACCCGATGCTCCTCTATTTCACCTCGGGCACGACGGCGCGCTCGAAGCTCGTGGTGCACAGCCACGCGAGCTATCCGATCGGCCACTTGTCGACGATGTATGGGCTCGGGATCCGGCCGGGCGACGCGCATCTCAACATTTCCTCGCCCGGTTGGGCGAAGCACGCCTGGTCGAGCTTTTTTGCGCCCTGGAACGCCGGCGCGACCATCATCGCGCTCGCTTTGCGCTTCGATCCGCGCGCCGCCCTGGACGTCTTGGTCGAGCACGCGGTCACGGTCTTTTGCGCGCCGCCGACCGTGTGGCGGATGCTGATCCAGCATGATCTCACGCAATGGAAGGTCGTCCTGCGCGAGGTCAACGCGGCGGGCGAGCCGGTCAATCCGGAGATCATCGAGCAGGTGCGGCGCGCCTGGGGGCTGCCGCTGCGCGATTCCTACGGGCAGACCGAGACCACCATGATGATCGGCAATTCGCCCGGGCAGCGGCTCGTTCCGGGTTCGATGGGCCGGCCCTTGCCGGGCTATCGCGTCGCGCTCATCGATGCGGACGGGCTCGAGAGCGACATGGGCGAGATCGCGCTTCCTTTGCGCCCGCGCACCGTCGGCCTCATGTCGGGCTATCAGAATGAGCATGGGCGGCTCATGCCGATCGAGGGCGAATATTATCGCACCGGCGACGTCGCCTCGCGCGACGCCGACGGGTGCATCACCTTCATCGGCCGGGCCGACGACGTGTTCAAATCGAGCGACTATCGCCTGAGCCCGTTCGAACTGGAGAGCGTGCTGATCGAGCATCCCTCGATCGCCGAGGCCGCGGTCGTGCCGGCGCCTGACGCCATGCGCCATACGATCGCCAAGGGCTATGTCGCGCTCGTCGCCGGTTGCGCTCCGGACCGCGAGACGGCGGCGGCGATCTTCAAGCATATGCGCGGACGGCTGTCGTCGTACAAGCTCGTGCGGCGGCTCGAATTCTATGAATTGCCGAAGACGATCTCGGGCAAGATCCGCCGCGTCGAGCTTCGGCAGCGGGAAAGCGCGCTCGCCGAGCGCGGCGAACGGGCGGAAGCCGAATTCAGGATCGAGGATTTCCCGGAAACATAACTCGGCCCCGCAAGGAGGGGGCGGGGCCGGTGCGCTCGGAGAAGGAGCCTTACATCGCGGTCAGCGAGCCATGGCCCTTTGGGGTCTTCGTGCTCTCGCACGTGCCCTTGGCGACATATTTCCAATAGGCGGCGTCATAGTCGACGGTCGAGGTGCCCGCGCAGCTTGTGCCGGCGCCGGCGGCGCAATCGTTCTTGCCGGCGAGCGCGACCCCAAAGCATTTGTCGGCGCCGGGTTGCGCAGCGGCTGGACCGGCCTTAGCGGCGGTGGCGAGCGCGGCGGCGAGCGAACAGGCGAGCGTGGCGGCGGTGATGGCGTTCCTGGCGTTCATGGAGACAATCCTCTGTCCGAGCCATTGCTGAGTATCGGGCGCGGCGTCGGCCTCGCCGTTTGACTGAAGCCTTGGCGGCGCCTGTACGGAAATACGTTTCCTCCCTCACGAGGTTACCGGCAAGGGTGATTACGAATTCGTGAACAGTCATCGCCGTCGTGCCTTCAGGCGGCTTGAAACGTCGCGGATTGGGGCCAAATATTGGCAGGCGCCGTCGAGAGGGCGCATCCGATGACCGAATCCACCCATGTCGTGTGTCCTCATTGCTCCGCGGTGAACCGCATCCCGGCCGGCCGACCGGCTTCGGAAGCCAAATGCGGCGCCTGCAAGGCAAATTTGTTCACCGGCGAGCCGATCGCGCTGACCTCGAAAACTTTCGACAAGCACGTCGAGCGCAACGACATGCCCCTCATTGTCGACTTCTGGGCGCCGTGGTGCGGCCCGTGCCGCGCGATGGCCCCGATCTTCGACAAGGCGGCGAAAGAGCTTGAGCCGCGCGCCCGTTTCGCCAAGGTCAATGTCGACGACGAGCCGGCGATCGCCGCCCGTTTTGGCGTTCGCGGCATCCCAACCCTGATCGCGTTCGAAAAGGGCAATGTGGCGAAGCAGCACTCGGGTTTGGTTGACCTCGAGTTCCTCCGGCGCCTGGCGCACTAAGGAGGAAGGCGTGACAGGCGGGGACGCATCGAGAATCGCGCGGGTCCGCTTGCCCTTTCTGGCTCACTGAGGTCATAAGGCTCGGCCCATTTTTCGTGCGCCTGATTCCGTAGAGCCTGTTCCCATGCGTCTTTCCCGCTATTTCCTGCCGATTCTGAAAGAGACGCCGAAAGAGGCCGAGATCGTCTCGCACCGGCTGATGCTGCGCGCCGGCATGATCCGCCAGGAGGCGGCCGGCAGCTACGCCTGGCTGCCGCTTGGCGTGAGGGTCCTGCACAAGATCTGCGCTGTCATCCGCGAGGAGCAGAACCGCGCCGGCGCGATCGAGGTCTTGATGCCGACCGTGCAGTCGGCGGATTTGTGGCGGGAAAGCGGCCGCTACGACGACTACGGCAAGGAGATGCTGCGAATCCGCGACCGGCACGAGCGCGACATGCTCTATGGACCGACCAACGAAGAGATGATCACCGAGATCTTCCGCGCCTCGGTGCGCTCCTATAAGGACCTGCCACTCAATCTCTACCACATCCAGTGGAAGTTTCGGGACGAGGTGCGCCCCCGATTCGGCGTCATGCGCTCACGCGAGTTTCTGATGAAGGACGCTTATACTTTCGACCTTGATCAGGCAGGCGCCCGCCATTCCTACAACAAGGAATTCACCGCCTATTTGCGCACGTTCGCGCGTTTCGGACTGACCGCCATCCCCATGCAGGCTGAATCGGGGCCGATTGGCGGCGACTTGAGCCACGAGTTTGTCGTCCTCGCCTCGACCGGCGAAAGCGAAGTCTTTTGCCACCGCGACTATCTCGCGTTTGAGACTCCGCCGGAGGATGTTGATTTCGACAGCGTGGAGACGATGCAGGGCGTGGTCGACAAGTGGACCTCGCTCTATGCGGCGACGTCCGACAAGCACGATGTGACGTCGTTCGACAAGATTGACCCGAAGGATCGGATTTCCGCCCGTGGGATTGAGGTCGGCCATATTTTCTACTTCGGAACCAAGTACTCGGCGCCCATGAAGGCTGTCGTCAATGGGCCGGATGGCAAGGAGCACGCGGTCCATATGGGCTCGTACGGCATTGGCCCGACGCGGCTCGCCGCCGCCCTGATCGAGGCCAACCACGACGAGAACGGCCCGATCTGGCCCGCGGCCGCTGCGCCTTTCCGTGTCGGTCTTATCAATCTGAAGGTTGGCGACGCCGCCTGCGACGGCGCTTGCGGCCGCATCTACGCGTCGCTCGCTCGAGCCGGCGTTGACGTGCTGTATGACGACCGCGACGAGCGTCCGGGAGCGAAATTCGCGACGATGGACCTCGTGGGCGCGCCTTACCAGGCGATCGTTGGCCCGAAGAGCCTCGCCGAAGGCAAGGTCGAGGTGAAAAGCCGCAGAGGCGACGAGCGCGAGCTGATGAGCGTCGATGCGGCGATCGCGAAGCTCGGAGGGCAGGGGTGATCCCTCGCGACGTCCTCGGCGAGGCTCCTCGCGTGGCAGCGGGACTTGATCCGGCCATCCACGATGCCGAGCGCGTCCGCCGTCCGTTGCAAATAAGGGCTATGGCGCTTCGCACCGAGGCCAAACCTTGACCGCCGTCGCGTTGGACGCGCCGGCTCCGCCGGCAGCGCCTGCGACCAAGGCTTTTTCCGCTTTCGAGTGGATGGTGGCCTTTCGCTACCTCCGCGCGCGCAAAGCCCAGCGCTCGATCTCGGTGATCGCGGGTTTTTCGTTCCTCGGCATTGTGCTTGGCGTCGCCGCGCTGATCGTCGTCATGTCGGTGATGAATGGCTTTCGCCACGACCTGATGGACAAGATGATCGGCCTCAACGGCCACATGTTCCTGCAAGGCGTCGAGACGCCGCTCACCGACTACGACGCGGTGACCGAGCGGGTGAGCAAAGTCCCGGGCGTCACTTTGGCGCTCCCCTTGGTCGAGGGCCAGGCGTTCGCGAGTTCCCCTTACAGTTCCTCAGGCGTGCTGGTGCGCGGCATCCGCGCGAGAGATCTTGAGCGCCTGCCCGGCGTCGCGGGTCACATCACACAGGGCTCGCTCGACGGATTCGATTCCGGTCAGGGTGTTGCGATTGGCTCGAAGCTCGCTGAACACCTCAGTCTCAGAACCGGCGACAAGATCAGCATCATAGCGCCGCATGGCGCGGAGACTCCGTTCGGCGTCACGCCGCGCATGAAGACCTATACGGTCGCCGCCATCTTTCAGATCGGCATGACGACCTTCGACAACACCTTCATCTTCATGCCGCTCCCTGAAGCGCAAACCTTTTTCAATCAGGATGGGCAGGCGAGCGTCATAGAAGTTTATGTTTCTGATCCGGACGACATGGACGCTATGCGCAGCAGGATCGAGCCCGCTCAAGGGCGGCCGATGATCGATACCGACTGGCGCCAGCTCAATCGCAACTTTTTTGACGTGCTTGCGGTCGAGAGTAACGTGATGTTCGCCATTCTGACGCTCATCGTGCTGGTGGCCGCGCTCAACATCATCTCCGGCCTCATCATGCTGGTGCAGGACAAGGCGCGCGCCATCGCTGTGCTGCGAACGATGGGTGCGACGCGCGGCGCGATCATGCGAATCTTTCTCATCACCGGCGCGACCATCGGATTTGTCGGCACCGGCGTTGGCCTCGCGCTTGGGCTCCTGGTCGCTTACAACGTCGAGCCGATCCGCAAGTTTTTGAGCTGGATCACTGGCGAGAATCTCTTTCCTTCTGAGTTTTACTTTCTGTCGCAATTGCCCTCGCGAGTCTCGATGACTGACGTTCTTTCGGTCGTCGCGATGGCGCTCATCCTGTCGCTCGCGGCGACGATCTATCCATCGTGGCGTGCGGCCAAGCTCGATCCGGTCGAGGCGCTTCGTTATGAGTGATCAGGCGCTCGCGCTCCAATCGGTCGAGCGTCGCTATGGGCGTGGGCAAACGACGGTCGAGGTTCTGAACGGCGCCACGCTCGAATTGGCGGCGGGTGAGTCCGTGGCGATGATCGCTCCGTCCGGCGCTGGAAAATCGACGCTCTTGCACTTGGCTGGTCTGCTCGAGCGGCCAGACGGCGGCGAGGTGTGGATCGGCGGCGCGCCAACCTCGGCCATGAGCGACGACAAGCGGACGGCTTTGAGGCGAACCGACATTGGCTTCGTCTACCAGTTTCATCATCTGCTTCCAGAGTTCACGGCGCTGGAGAACTTGGTTTTGCCTCAGATGATCGCGGGTCTTTCCCGGGCCCAGGCGGCGAGCCGGGCGCGCGAGCTTTTGTCCTATCTGGGGCTCGGGGAGCGAGAGAGCCATCGTCCGGCGGAACTGTCGGGAGGCGAACAACAGCGGGTCGCCATCGCCCGCGCGGTGGCCAACGGCCCACGGATTCTGTTGGCCGACGAGCCGACAGGCAACCTTGACCCGAAGACCGCCGATCATGTGTTCGCGACGCTCGCGGCGCTGGTCAAGGCGAGCGGCTTGGCCGCGCTCGTCGCCACCCACAACATGGACCTCGCCGCCCGGATGGATCGCCGCGTCACGATCCGCGACGGGCAGGTGAGCGAACTCGCGTAGGGGGGCTTCGGCGCTCGTGCAACGTTCAGCGCGCATCACGGGCGCGTGATCGTCTCACACCGAAGCGGGGAGATCGAATAGGGCGGACGTTGACCGGCTTTTCTGTGGCATGTTAGCTGACGCTGGCAGCGACGAGCCGACCAGCCGACGCTTGCGATAAATACAAAAGCGGAAATTCGCGCGCGTCTCAATCTCTGCATGCTCGTCTCCGAGGGAGGATGTTTCCATGAATCGCACCGTTTCCATGCTCGCATTGGCCGCTGCGGCCGGGCTGTTCGCCCTTCCGGCGAACGCCGACACCAGCGACAAGAAGATCGCCTTCTCCAACAATTACGCCGGCAATTCTTGGCGTCAGGCGATGCTGAAGAGCTATGACGTCGTCAGCAAGAAGGCTGTCGCCGACAAGATCGTCGCGGCGGCGGATGTGTTCACGACCGCCGACAAGGAAGTGCCGACCCAGGCCGCGCAGATCCAGAACCTCATCCTTCAGGGCTATAACGCGATCGTCATCAACGCCGCTTCACCCGATGCGTTGAACGGCGCGATCAAGCAGGCATGCGACGCCGGCATCGTCGTCGTCTCGTTCGACGGCATCGTCACTGAGCCCTGCGCCTATCGCGTCGTCGTCGATTACAAGGACATGGGCAAGCAGGAAGTCGAGCATATGTTGAAGTTTGAGCCCAAGGGCGGGAACTTGCTCGAAATCCGCGGCCTCGCAGGCACCTCGATCGATGACGCCATCCACTCGGGGATTGTCGAAGGGGTCAAGGAGCATCCGGAATTCAAGCTCGTCTCGTCGGTTGAAGGAGACTGGGATCAGACGACCGCGCAGAAGGCCGTCGCGACCGTGCTGCCCTCGCTGCCGCCGATCGTCGGCGTCGTCGATCAAGGCGGCGACGGCTATGGCGCCGCGCAGGCGATCGCCGCCGCCGGCAAGCGGCGGCCGACCATCATTATGGGCAATCGACAGGACGAATTGCAGTACTGGAAGGAGCAGAAGGAAAAGGACGGTTACAAGACCTGGTCCGCCTCGATTGCTCCTGGCGTCTCGACGCTCGCCTTCTGGGTCGCCCAGCAGGTCCTCGATGGCAATAAGAACATCCCCCACGATCTCGTTGTGCCCTATCTCGCGTTCACCCAGGACGACTTCGAGAAGGAATTGCCGAACATTCCGAAGGGTGGGGTCGCGAGCCATGAATACACGCAGGCCGACGCGATCGCCGCGATCAAGGCCAACGTGAAGTAAGCCCACTGGACGAGCGCCCGCTCAGCAAGCAGAACAGGACCATGAAGCACACGGGCGCTTCCCTCATCGATCTCACCGGAATCGAAAAATCCTACGGCGCCGTCCGGGCTTTGGACGGCGCCGATTTTTCGCTCTCCGCCGGTGAGTGCGTCGGCGTCGTGGGCCATAATGGCGCGGGCAAATCGACGCTGATGCATGTCTTGAACGGCGGCGTCGCGCCGGATCGAGGCGGATTTGTCGTTGATGGCGAGGAGCGGCGGCATTGGAGTTCGGCGGGAGCCAGAGCGCTCGGCTTACGGTGCGTCTTTCAAGAACTGTCGCTGTGCCCGAACCTCACCGTGGCCGAGAACGCCCGGGTCGTTCATCCGGCGATCCAGGGCTTTGGGTGGCGGAGCAGGGCGGGGCGGCTTATCCTCGACACGCTCGATGAGATCTTCCCCGGTCACGGGGTCAAAGCGAACGATCTTGTTCAAGACTTGACCATCGGCCGACGACAGATGGTGGAGATCGCCCGCGCTTTCTCTGTCTCGGATACGCCGGCGCGCCTTGTCATTCTCGACGAACCGACCTCCTCGCTCGATGCGCATACGGCCGGTCAACTCCTTGCGCATGTTCGCCGTTCGGTCGAGTCCGGCGCGAGCTGCATCCTGATCTCCCACATCCTTGGCGAAGTCTTGTCGGCCTGCGATCGCATCGTCGTCATGCGCGACGGCAAGGCGGTCATGGCCGACGTCGCGCGCAATTTTGACCGGGCGAAGCTGGTCGGCGCCATGGGCGGCATCGAGCCCGAAGCTCCCGGCGCTCAGGCAGCGTCCTCGATTGCAGCGCGCCGCGAGACCCCGGTGGTTGTGCGCGTGCGCCCGGACCGACAGGCCGACCAGCGGGAACTGGTGGCGCGCGAGGGCGAGATCGTAGGCCTTGCGGGCCTTGCCGGTCACGGCCAGACCGACCTCCTTCTCGCAACCTTCGCCGCCGCCTCGCACCCGCGCGCCAGCGCCACGGTCAGCGCGCCGGTCGCGCTTGTCGCCGGCGACCGGCAGTCGGACGGCGTCTTTCCGGGATGGTCGATCGCGCACAACATCGGCGTCCGCTCGCTGAAGCAATTGCGCTCAGGCGCACTGCTGTCGCTCCGCCTCGAAGACGAACTCGCCAACGGTTGGCGCGAGCGCATCAAGATCCGCACGCCCGATGTCCACAACAACATTCTTTCCCTCTCCGGCGGCAATCAGCAAAAAGCGCTGTTCGCGCGGGCGCTCGCGTCCGACGCACGCATCATGCTGATGGACGATCCGATGCGCGGCGTCGATTTCAACACCAAGCTCGAAGTGTACGACCTCATTCGCGCCGAGGCCGAGCGCGGGCGCACTTTCCTCTGGTACACGACCGAGGTCGAGGAGCTGAAAAACTGTGACCGCGCCTACGTGTTTCGCAACGGCGCGATCGTCGCCGAACTCATGCGCGACGAGCTCAACGAGGAGCAGGTGATCCATTCTTCGTTCGCGGGCGTCGCGTGACGACCAGCATGGCCACGACCGCCCCGCCGCCGGCGAGCGCAAGCGGGGTTGAGTGGCGCCGCCGGCTGCGCGCCGCCCTACCAGCGTTGTCGCTGGCCCTCGTTGTCGCGGCGATCGCCTGGCTCAACCCACGAGCGATCAGCTATTTCGGCTTCACGCTGATGCTGAACCTCGCGATTCCGATCGCGCTCGCCACGATGGCGCAGATGTTCGTCATCGCGGGCAACGATCTCGATCTGTCGATTGGCACTTTCGTCGGCTTCGTTTGCTGCGTGGCGGCGACCTGGCTGCGCGACGCGCCCTGGCTCGGCGTGCTGACGTTGATCGGCTGCATAGCGCTTTACGCCGCGCTTGGCGCGCTCATCTATCTGCGCAATCTGCCTTCGATCGTCGTGACACTTGGCATGAGTTTCGTCTGGCAGGGCCTGGCGATCCTTCTCCTGCCCAAGCCCGGCGGCAAGGCGCCCGGTTGGCTCTTGACGATCATGGGGGTCAAGCCGCCTTTCGTTCCGTTCCCCATCGTCGCGGCGATCATCATCGCGGCGGTCGGCTATTTCGGGCTCATGCGCACATCCTATGGCGCGATCCTGCGCGCGTCGGGGGGCAATGCGCTGGCGATCGAGCGCGCTGGATGGTCGCTGCTCAAGGCCAAGATGACGCTGTTTGCTCTGGCCGGCGTCTTTGGCGTCCTGTCCGGAATGGCGCTGGTCGGCATCACCACCTCCGCCGACGCCAATATCGGCAACGGCTATACGCTGCTTTCGATCGCCGGCGTGATCTTAGGGGGAGGCGAGTTCGTCGGCGGCGTCGTGTCGCCGATCGGCGCTGTGCTCGGCGCGCTCACCATGGCGATGGCGGCTTCCCCGCTCCTCACCTTCATTCATATCCCGCCGGACTGGCAGGTCGCGGCGAATGGCGCGATCCTCATCATCGTTCTCGCCGCTCGCGTGGCGATCACCCGCAGGGCGTCTGACCGATGACGGCCGCTGTTCAGACGCTTCTCAGGCGGCCATGGATCTGGTCGTTCGTCGGGGCCGGCGTCGTGTGGCTCGCGGCGATCGCGTTCACCGGAGGCTACGGCGCCGGAGGCATGCTGACCGCGGCGCTGTCGCTCGCGGTGTTCACCGTCATTGTCGGCGTCGGCCAGATGTTCGTCATCACGCTCGGGCCTGGCAACGTCGATCTCTCTCTGCCGGCCAATATCGGGCTCGCCAGCGCCGTCGCGATGAAGACCATGGGCGGCGACGACCGCCTCGTCCTCGTCGGCCTCGCAGCGGCGATCGCCTGCGGGCTTGCCGTCGGCCTCGCCAATTATTTTCTGATCTGGGCGCTGCGTATCCCGCCGATCATCTCCACGTTGTCGGCGAGCTTCATCATCCAGTCTATCGACATCTCGTACGGGCGCGGGCTGCAGATCAAGCCGCCGCCCGGCTTCGCCGACTTCACCAACATTGTCATTGCAGGCGTGCCGCTGCTCGCGATCCTGACAGTGCTGTTCACGATTGGCGCCAGCATCGCGCTCAACCGCACCATCTGGGGACGATCGGTGGTCGCGATCGGTCAGAATCGGCGCGCCGCGCGCTTGGCCGGCCTCAAAGTCGAGCCGGTTCGCTGCGCCACCTACGCCCTATGCGGCGCTCTGGGCGGGCTCACGGGGGCGTTGCTCGCCGGCTATTTCCGGGGCGCCAATGTCGACATCGGCAATGAGTATCTTTTGGCTTCGATCGCGGTCGTCGTCATCGGCGGCACGTCAGTGTCCGGGGGCAGGGCGAACCTTCCCGGCGTCTGGGGCGGGGCGCTGTTCCTGGTGCTCCTGCTCACGATGCTGAACACTTTCGGCGTCAGCGCCGGCGTGCGCCTGCTCTTGACCGGCCTCATCATCGTTGCGGTCATCACCGCGGCGGGCGGGGAGAAGAGGGCCCGATAGGAGCGCCATTTGCGAGCCGGTTTCGAGCGCTTTCAGCGGCTTACGGCGCCGTTTGCGACCCACTCCGGCTCGGCCGCCCTGGGCTCTATTGGCGAGGCCGAGCGACCCTTTCGGGTCAGCCCTCGAACGCCTCCACCGCTTGAACATCAGGCAGGAAGTGCTTGAGAAGGTTCTCAATTCCGTGCCGCAGCGTCGCCGTCGAAGACGGGCAGCCGGAGCACGCGCCCTTCATCTTGAGGTAGACGATTCCCTCGCGGAAGCCTTTGAAGATGATGTCGCCGCCATCCCCGGCCACCGCCGGCCGGACCCGCGTCTCGATCAATTCCTTGATCGCCTCGACCGTCTCCGCGTCCTTGGCTTCGAAGAACTCGCCGGTCGTGACCGCGTCGGCGCCAACAGTTTCCAGCAATGGGGCGCCGGACAGGTAGAACTCGGTCACAACCCCGAGCACCGCGGGCCGCAAGTGCTGCCACTCGCCCTCGGTCTTGGTCACCGAGATGAAGTCGTTGGCGAAGAACACCCCGCCCACGCCCGGCAACCCCATGAGCGCCTTGGCGAGCGGCGAGCGCTCGGCCTCAGCCGCGTCGCGGGCTTCGAACGTGCCCTCTTCCATCACCGCTCGGCCAGGAAGGAACTTGAGGGTCGCTGGATTGGGGGTGACTTCGGTCTGAATGAACATGGCGCTCGACTCCTGCCCGCTTAGATAGGCTCGCCAGCCGTCCGGCGCAAGAAAGGCCGCGGTCACGGTCTGGGCGGAAAACAGGGACCGCTCTCATGTTATTCCGGCCATTCGCGAGCGTGGCGATAGGGTCGGGATCGCCTAGCGGCGGCGGGATCTTACCTGCCCGAAATGATGCGCGCAGAAGAGGCCGATGACGAGCGCGCCCAGGCCAACGAACAGCCATTCGAGAACGACGTCCGCGCCTTTCGGAGCGAAATTGAACAGGAGCGCGAAGCCAAGCGCGAGATTGAGGAAACCCCAGACGACATTGACGACAGGCGAGGAATCGCCGACCCCGGGCGGCGAGGCGAAGGGTGTCGGAAAGGCGTTCCCGCTCATGCCTTGAACGAAGTGCGGGACGCCGTTGCCGAGGAAAAGCCCGGCGGCGAATTGCAGGAGGAAAATATACCAGGGAACGCTGAACATTGGGGCCCCCGCTTCACTTGTTTCGTTGAACGCTTGACGGATCGGCTTGGCTCGCGACCAATCGTGCGATTGCCTTTGCGAGAGCAGGCCCGATCAGGATCACGATCAGCAAGCGCCCGATCTGCATCGCCATGACAAACGGCAGGTCGACCGGCGAGGACGCGGCGATGATCGCGACCGCGTCGGCCCCGCCTGGGCTTGTCGCCAGATAGGCAGTCAGCGGATCCGTCCCGGCCGCCTCGTGCAAGGCGAAGGCGAGGCCGCCGCACATCGCGATGAGCGTGAAGATCGAGGCCAAAATGATTGGCAATTGCTTCCAGGCGTAGAGAACCGCCTCGCGGGTGAAGCGGAAGCCAATGGACCAGCCGACCAGCCCATAACAGATCGCCAGAAGCCAGGGCGGCAGTGTGATCGAGAGGAGGTGGGTCGCCGACAGCGGCGCGCCGATAAACATGGGCGCGAGCAAGGCGCCGGCGGGAATCTTTGCTTTCACGCCAAGGATCGCGCCGCCGACGCCCAACGCCAGCGTTGCAAGGAAAGGACCGAGGGGCAAAGAGGGAAACCACACGATCGAAGCGGACGCCGCTGCGGCCGGCGCCGCCCAGGCTCGCGCGACGAGCGAGGCCACCAATCCCACGCAGGCGACCCTGAGATATTGCATCACGGCCACGAGCCGCATGTCGCCGCCGAAGCCGTCCGACATCAGGACCATCGCCGTCGCTGCGCCCGGCGAAGAGCCCCAGACCGCCGTCGTGCCGGGGAGCACGCGCAGGCGCGCGAGGCCGTAGCCGATCAAGGCGGCGAACAGGATGACTGCGCCAATCAGGAACAGAAACATCGGCCAGCGGTGAAAGATCGTGACGACGATCTCGGGCGTAATGGCGCGCGCGACGAGGCAACCGACGAAACCTTGAGCGATGACAAAACCCCACGCCGGGAGTTTCACGCGCCCTTCGAACCACGAGAGACCGACCGCCGCCGCGATCGCGCCGAGCATCAGCGCGGCGGGCAGCCGCACGAGCTCGAACGCGCCGACGCAGACGAAGGATGCGACAAGAAGCCCGGCCCATTGCAGGGCCGGCGAGGTCTGTCGCAGCGTGAACGGCGGCATTCGATCTTCAGGCGCGAAAGGCGATGGCGCTGCAGTCCGTTATCCGGGCTATGCGCGGAAAGATATGCCGCATCGTTCCCTCATGCGGTTCGATGGCCATGCTCGTGGTCGCATCGCGCGCGATGACGAGCGCGTAGCCGAGATCCCACGCCTGCCTTGCCGTCGACTCGACCCCGATATGCGTCGCGACGCCTCCGAGGACTATGACGCTCACCCCACGGGCCTTGAGCTCTGAATCGAGGTCGGTCATGAAAAATGCGCCCCACGTCGACTTGGTGATCAGAATGTCGCCGGGTTCGGCGAGGCCGGGAGCAAGATCGACGAAACCCGGGGGCAGGGTCTTGGGCAGCGGCGTCGGTTCGTCGACCTGACGCGGCGGGCCGTCAAGCTTGGGCGCGGCGTTGACCAGCGCCACCGGGGCGCCCGCGGCGCGAAATTTTCCCGCGAGCGTCTTGCCCCGCGCGACCAGTTCGTCGGCGGAGACCGGAACAAGCGTCCTGCCGAGAATCCCGTTCTGCAGGTCGATGAGTACGAGCGCTGTCGTGCGGGGGTCGAGCTCGGTCATCGGCTTGGCGCTCTCGGGTTGGCGCGCGGCTTGCGCGTGGGAGATTTATGAGGAATATTCACAAATCAGCTTTATGAGTGTTCCTCACATATGTCAACGGCAACCTACCCCACGGCGCGGGAGCCGAAACGCGAGCGGGGAAAGCAGCGGGTCGCGGCGCTGCTCGACGCCGCCGCGGCCGTGTTCGCCGAGAAGGGCTACGCGGCGGCGACAATGACGGAAATCGCCGAGCGGGCGGGCGCCGCGATCGGCTCGCTCTACCAGTTCTTTCCGTCTAAGGAGGCTTTGGCGGAGGCGCTCTTCGATCGGTTCGCGGAAAGATGGGCGGCGTCGTTCGCTCAAGTGGAGGCGCGCGCGTCCGGACGGTCGCCGCGCGAACTCGCCGACCTCCTGATCGAGCACAAGCTCAGGCAGCGAACGGATCGGGACGCGGCGATCGCGCTCTCGACCGCAGTCGCCGGAATCGTCGAACGCCGCAAACCGCTTGGCGATGCGCTGAGGGAACGGATCGCCGCGATCCTGAGCGCCGGCAATCCGTCGCTCAGCCAGGAAGAAGCGGCCGCCGCCGCGATCATCGTCAACCAGGTCATGAGGATGATCCCGGCGCTGGCGTCCGCGGACGACGAGAGCGCGGCGGCGCTCGTCGGCGAAGCGCGCAAGCTGCTCGCGCTCTACATCGGCGAGGTCCTGAGGCGGTGAGACGGATGGCGCCGACGCGGGCGGAGCAAGCAGCCTGGACGACATTGTGGCTCTTACAGCGTTGGCCGTGGTATGTATATGCGCAGCCCTCTCCGAACGTCATGGCCGGGCTGACCCGGCCATCCACGTCCGGCAATTTTCCTATAATTTATCAGTCTCTTGCTTGGGTAGCACAGCGTTCTCGTGGATGGTCGGGTCAACCCCCGGATCATAGTCCGGGGGCATGACGGCGGAGAGAGACCATTTCAACGCCTAACGTTATAAAAGCCAACAAGTTCTTGCAGAAAATCAGAAATGGCGGTAAGCTCTTCGTCCGTGAGCAACCATGCCGTTCCGCATGCCGAGAGCGAGGCCCGCCGTCGTGGCGCGGCTGACAATCGCGGGGAATTCGGCGCGCGAAAAAGTCCGCCTGCGAAAAGGCCGCGCAACCCATTGAAAAGTTTGGATTCGGACGAGGGATTCCAAGAAAATCCAAGGAAATCCAACCCCCTAATCGGGGGTTTTTGCGGCCGGATAGCCGCCGGCCAAGAAAACCCAAACAAGCCGAAGGCGCCAGTCCGGCTCCATCCATGAAAAAACGACTCTAGTCCGTGAAATTTCTGATCACGGCGTCAGCGATGGCGCGCTTGGTGATCACTCCGACCACGTCGCTGGCGCGCGGGCGGCGCGCGCCGGTGAAGACGATCGCCGCCCCCGCGCCATGCCGCTTGAGGCGCGCCAGCACGAGGCTCAAGAGATCGACGTCCCGGCAGACGACGGCGCGCTTCTCGACGAAATCATCGACGAGACGCTCCGGATTGTTGACGCTTTCGCGCCAGAGCCCGGAGCGCGGGGGGATCAGGCCGACGATGCGGCCCTCTTTTTCGACGATGATGGCGCGCAGATCGTCGATGTCCTCCCAGCCCATGCACTCACGCAGGGTCGTGCCGGATTTGGCGAGGATGAACCGCCGCTCCATGAGGTTCTGCGCCTGCTGGACGAGATAGAGATTGACGTGCCGCTCCTTCGGGATCCGGTGGCCGCGGTGGCGCAGCTTGATCGTGTAGATCGTCTCGGGAATGAGCGCCCGCCGCACGCCCGCCGCGACCGCAACCGCAACAATCACCGGGACGATGATCGCGTAGTCGCGCGTCATTTCGAACACCATGATGATCGCGGTCATGACGCCGCCCGTGCCCGCTCCGACAATGGCGGCCATGCCGACAATCGCGGCCGATGGCAGCGTGAGGCCCGCATTCGGCAGGATGAGCGCGGCGAGGGAAGCGAAGGCGGCGCCGAGCGTGGCTCCAAGGAAGAGCGAGGGGGAGAAAATGCCGCCTGAGGCCCCGCAGCCGAGGCTGATGGTCGTCGCCAGAAGCTTGAGGACAAACAAGAGGATCAGGAGGCGGGTCGCCGTCATGCCCTGGTCGAGAATGGACTGGATGACGCCGTAGCCGACGCCGTCGACGTAGGAATGTCCGAAGGCATGGGTGAGCCCGACCATCATCAGGCCGATCAAAGCCATGCCGATGATGTTCTGGACGTAGACGCCGCCCGGCAGCTTGGGGAAGCCGTCCTCCATGAACACGAGGAGCCGGATGAAGACCCAGGAGGCGACGCCGCACAAAGCGCCGAGGCAGATGTAGGCGATGGCCTCCTCGGCGCCGAAGGAGGCGGCGGGCGGAAAGAGAATTTCGGGGACCGCGAAGGCCGGATTGGGGCCGATAAGAATGCGCCCTAGCAGCGTGGCGGCGCCGGTCGCGATCACCACAGGCAGAAAGGTGCGGTTCGAGACTTCAGGCAGGAGGATTTCGATCGCGAACAGAACCCCGCCGAGCGGCGTGTTGAAAGTGGCCGCGATGCCGGCGCCGGCGCCGGCGGAAAGCAGCGTGATCTTCTGTCCGGGCGAGAGCCCGATCGCCTGCGAAAAGGCCGAGCCCAGCGCCGATCCGATCTGGATGATCGGCCCCTCCCGGCCGACCGACGCGCCCGAGCCGATCGAGAGCGCCGAAGCAAGGGATTTGATGACGGCGACGACGCCGCGGATGTTGCCCCGCTTGTAGAAGATCGCGTCCATCACCTCCGGGACGCCATGGCCTTTGGCCTCGGGGGCGAATCGCTCGACCAGATAGACGACGACGAGGCCGCCGAGGATCGGCGAGAGGATGACCCAGTTTCCCCACCGGCTCGGCCCCTCGAGGATGTTGGCGTCATAGGCGACCTTGAACACGCCGTTGATCATGAAGTTGTGAATGAGACCGATCAGCGCGCGCAAAGCCACCGCCCCGATGCCGGTGAAGATCCCGACGGCAAGAGCCAAAAGGCAGAGCGTGAACAGGCTGACGCGCCGCTCCTCGCGGTCGCCGGCGGCGACCTTGGCGGACGAAACGGCGGCATCGGCGGTCGTCGACGACATTCTCGGTTTTCTCGTGGAATTGGATCGGGCGGGGGCGAGGCGTCGGCCCTTGTCGACCTCGCGGGAAACGCCCTCAACCCCGATTAAGTTCAGATTAGGGCGATCGCGACCCGCGCCCGGGCCCAATTCCTGCGCGCATCACGAAGCGGCGCAGCGGCCCGACGGCCGCGAGCGCCGACAAGCCCGCGCCCCGGGCGAAGTCGGCAAGGCCGAAATGGGTCAGCAACGAGCGGTTGAGGCCGTCGACCGCGCCCGTTCTAAGCGCGATATCGGCCCGCCTCATGCGCTCGAATGCCCGCAAAGCCTCGGGTCCGCCGAGATCGCGGCCCTCGGCTCGCGCCTCGACCGCGCAGGCGAGAATCGCCTCGACGTCGCGCAAGCCGAGGTTGAGCCCTTGCGCGCCGATCGGCGGAAGCACGTGCGCCGCATCGCCGATGAGCGCCAGTCGCTCGCCGGTGATTTTCGGCACGATCTGGCGCGCGATCGGGAAGACGCCGCGCGCCCCCTCGACGCTCATCGCGCCGAGGAGCGAATGCGCCTGGCGTTCGATCTCGCCCGCCAGCGCTTCGTCGTCGAGGCGCTCGCGGCGCCTCGCCTCCTCGTCCGACATCACCCAGACGAGGCTCGATCGGTTGGGCGCTTTTGGGCTCGCGGGCAGCGGAACGAGGGTGAATGGCCCGCCGCGGGTGTGAAATTCAGTCGAGAAGCCGTCGTGCGGAAGCCGATGAGCGAGGTGAACGGTAAGCGCCGTCTGTGGATAACGGTGGACGCGCGCTTCGAGCCCGGCGGCGCGGCGCGCTTTCGAATCGCGGCCGTCGGCGCCGATCGCGAGCTTGGCTGTGACGACGCCCCCCGCGGAAAGGCGCGCCCGAACGGCGTCTTGCCCAAATTCGTAGTCCGCAACCTCGCTCACGGCGCGCACAACGCCTGGAAGCTCGGCGCTCCTGGCGGCGAGCGTCTCCGCCATCCGATCGTTTTCGATGTTCCACCCGAACGCGTCGAGCCCGATCTCGGAGGCGAAGAACTCAACCGGGCGGGACGGAAACAATGCGCCGGCGCTGTCGATGAGGCGCAGAGCTCGCAAAGGCGCGGCCTGGGATTTGAGCCCCGCCCAGAGGCCGAGGGATTTGAGAAAGGCCACAGACCCGTCCAGCAGGGCGACGGTCCGACCCCGGCCGGTTCGTTCGGCGCCGCCGCAACAGGCGACGGCGAATCCCGCCTGCGCGAAGCCGAGGGCCGCAGTCAGCCCGGCGAGCCCCGCGCCTGCGATCACGACATCCGCGGCGCGCCCGGCCGACTCATTGCGGTTGGTCATCCCGGCTCTCCTCTCACGGTTTCTCCTGAAATCTGCCGTTGGCGCGGTCGCGATCAGGGAGACGGCGTCGCGCGACTTTGCTAAGGCGGAGCGGACAAGGTCAAGCCGGGCCAGAGCCGGAGCTGGAGTCGAGCGGAAGACGGACGGGGCGCGCAGGGCATGTCGATCGAAAAGCGGCCCGTCGACGTCGCGAAGGCCGCGGGTTTCTCGGTCCATCTTTTCACCGCTTCAGGCGGGGCGGTGGCGGTGCTCGCGCTCTATGCGGCGATCGAGCGCCATTTCGCCATCTGCTTCGCGTGGCTCGGCCTGGCGCTCTTCATCGACGGAATCGACGGCACGCTTGCGAGGGCCGCAAAGGTGCAGATCACCGCGGCGTCGATCGACGGGACCGTTCTCGATCTTGTGATCGACTTTCTTACCTACGTCCTCGTGCCGGTGATTGCGCTGTGGCGGTCGGACCTCATGCCAAATGAGGCTTCCTTCTGGATCGGTCTTATCGTCACCATCGCCTCGGCGCTCTATTTCGCCGACACGCGGATGAAGACCGACGATCTCTGGTTTCGCGGATTTCCGGCGACCTGGAACCTGGTGGTCTTCTATCTATTCGTGCTCCGCCCGCCCTGGATTCTGAGCGCCATCATTCTTCTCGGCGCCGCGTGCCTGATGTTCACCCCCATCGTCTTCATCCATCCGTTGCGGGTCGTCCGGCTGCGTGGGCTGACCATCGCCATGACTGTCGCGTGGTTCGCGCTGGCCGCGATCGCGATCATCCAAAATCTCGCGCCGCCGGCGTGGGTCGGGTGGGGTTTGATTGTAACGGCAGCCTATTTTCTCTGTTTGCCGTTTCTGCGCCACTCGCCGTTGGCTAAGGGTTGAACGAGGATGAAAGCGCCTTGCGGGCAGGCTTGAATCCTTGGTATAGCCGCGACCCGCGATGCTGCTCGGCTTCATCGCCGGCCTCGTGGCGGAGTGGCTACGCAGAGGACTGCAAATCCTTGCACCCCGGTTCGATTCCGGGCGAGGCCTCCAACCGATTTCCATCAGGGGCGGCGGTTCGTCCCATACCGCGGGTCTGAGCCAAGGGGGCGCACATTTCCGCTAACACGATGCTTGACCGGCGCTGGCAGATGGTCAACAGCCAGCTTCGCACCGGCGGAGTGGTCGACAAGGTGTTGCTGTCGGCGTTTCTTGCCGTGGCGCGGCAGCATTTTGTCGCCCCCGAACACGCATCTCTCGCCTATCTCGACCGCGAACTGCCGGCGCGCGGGTCGAAGCGCCGCAAGCTGCTTCCACCACTGACGCTGGCGCGGATGCTTCAGGCGGCGATGGTCGTTCCCGGCGACCGTGCGCTCGATGTCGGCGGCGGCTCCGGCTACGGCGCCGCCATTCTGACCGCGATGGGCGCGACGGTCGTTCTGCTCGAATCCGACGCGGGGGCGGCGGAAGCCGCCGCGGCCGAACTTCACAACCGCGTGAAAATCACCACCGGGGCGCTCAACGCCGGCGCGGCGGCTCTTGGACCTTTCGATCTCATCGTCATCGAGGGCGCGTTCGGCGTCTTCCCCGAGAATCTTGCCGCCCTCTTGGCCGATCGCGGACGTCTTGTCGGCATTGACGCCTCCTCCGCGTCCTCCCAGGCGGTTCTCTACGAGAAAAACGGCGGGACGATGAGTCGGAAGGCGTTGTTCGAGACCAGGGCCGACATGCTTGAGGGATTCGAACCGCGCGTGAGCTTCGTCTTCTAAACAGCGAGGCTGTTAGGCGAAGTTGCTCTGACCTCACGTTAGGTGTCTCATGTTTGCGACGCTCGGTGGAAAAATGGTCTTCCGCCCGGAGCGCGGGCGGCGGATCCGTAGCGCAACGCGGATTCTTTGGCCTATGATGCCGGAGGTTGGGCGGGGTTTCGTTCGTGGGCCGAGTGGCCGTCGATCGAAGTCTGCTTCGGCGGGCGCGCTTGCGTCTTTGATTTTCATAACAGGCGTGCAAGTTAAGACATGGTGAAAAAGTTGGCCGCATTCGTTCACGAAGCGGCGAGGGCGCGCGAGGCGGGGATGGTTTGGGGCTCAAGCGCAAGTGAGGAGCGGTGCGCCGCGTCGCGCGTTCAAAAGCCGCGTCGATTCGTGCGCGCAGCGCTTCTCGCCGCGGCCAGTCTGACGGCGATCGGCGCCGGAGCGGTTCGGGCGGAGACGATCGGCGGAGCGCTGATCAAGGCTTATCTGACCAATCCCGACATCAACACGCAGCGCGCCGCGGTTCGGGTGGCGGACGAAAACGTCCCGAAGGCGAACGCCGGCTACCTCCCGACCGTCGCGGCGACCGGCAACATTGGGATGGAGCGTGCTCAGACGAGTATCGCCGGCGCCAACGGCAGCCTCGCCGGCACCGCAGACATTACTCTCAAACCGCGCGGCTACGGCATTCAGGCCAACGAGACCGTCTTCAACGGCAACCGCACGCTCAATTCGATTCGGCAGGCCGAATCGCAAGTCTTCGGGGCGCGCGAGCAGTTGCGCAATACCGAGCAGAACACGCTTCTTTCGGGCGTCACCGCCTACATGGACGTGCTTGAGGATACGGCGATCCTCGACCTCGACAACAACAATGTCGATGTGTTGAAAGAGCAGCTGCGCGAGACGCGAGACCGCTTCACGGTCGGCGAGGTGACGCGCACTGACGTGGCTCAGGCGGAGGCGAGCCTGGCGCAGGGCCAGGGGACCGCGCTCAGCGCTGTGGCGACCTTGCAGGCCGCGGTGGCGCGCTACCGGCAGTTTATCGGCGACCAGCCGACCAACCTTGCTCCGGTGCGGCCGATCGTGAAGCCGGTGCCGAAAAGCCTGGCGGAGGCGATTGCCATCTCGCAGGTCGAGCATCCGTCGATCAGCGCCTCTCTTCATGGCGTCGACGCCGCGCAGCTGCAGGTGAAAATCGCCGAGGGCGCGCTTTATCCGACGATCGGGCTCTCCGCCTCGGTCACCAACCAATACGACGCAAGCGGCATCCCGGGTTTTCACGTGTTGGCGGGCCAGTTCATGGGCCAGATCAATATCCCGATCTACCAGGGCGGCGCCGAATATGCTTCGACCCGGCAAGCCAAGGAGAGCCTGTCGCAGCAGGAGATCCAGACCGATTCCCTGCGCAATCAGGTTCGCCAGGCCGTGGTCGCCGCCTGGGGCCTGAATCAAGCCGCGGTCGGTGTCGTGCGCGCCGCCCGCGCCTCGGTCTCCGCGAACGAAGTGGCCCTGACCGGCGTGCGCGAAGAGGCCAAGGTCGGCCAACGGACGACGCTTGACGTGCTCAACGCCCAACAGGCCTTGTTGCAGGCGCGAACGACGCTGGTTCAGGCCGAACACGATCAGGTGGTCGATTCCTACCAGCTCCTGTCGGCAGTCGGCCGCCTCAACATCCCGACCCTCGGACTTGCGGTCGCCGAATACGACCCACGGGTGCATTTCGACCAGGTGAAGAGCAAGTGGATCGGTCTGAGGACTCCGAGCGGCCAGTGAGGGCCTTCACGTTCGCGCCCGGCTTGCCGGCGCCGGCGGCGAGCGATTATCCTACAAGATGCTGCCGGACGATTGAGCGGCTGGCGGCGGAACATTTCGGCCTCGCGCGAGGCGCGTAGGACGAGGCCCCGCGGATGGGGCAGGGCGGTCTGATGAGCGCGATCAATTCCAATTCCGGCGAGCGCGATTTCGACGCGATTCACAGCGCGCAACGGGCGCACGAGCCGTCGATGGAGGAGATTCTCGCCTCGATCCGCAACATGATCGTCGACGACTCCAAGGGACCCTCGCCAAGACCGCCGGCGCCGACGCCGACGCCGCAAATCATTCCCTCCAAGGAGGCCGCCCCGGCGCCGCACGGCGCCGCTCAGCCGTCCCAGCGCTCCGATATGCCGGGGCCTGCGGTCGTCTGGCGCCGAACGCAGGCGGCGGAAGCCGCACCCGCCCCCGGCGATCTCAAGCCCAGCGAGGAGCCGTTGCTGTCGGCGGCGGCGAGCGAGGCTGCGGCGTTGTCGTTCGGCGCGTTGTCGGCCAATCTCGAAGTTCGCAGCGGCGAACTCGCCGACAGCATGGTGCGCGAGATGCTGCGTCCGATGCTCAAGCAGTGGCTGGACGAGAACTTGCCCCCGATTGTCGAGCGGCTCGTGCGGGCCGAGATCGAACGGGTTGCGCGCGGCGGAAAATAGGCGCGGGCGCCCCGCGTCGCCGTTGACGCGCTCGACCGAACGCGATGCGCTTTAAGCGATCGTTGCGCTTGCGCTTTCCACCCGTTGAGCCATAAGCGCCCCGGAAGCCCCCTGCCATCGTGATGACCGCATCGGCAGGCGGGCGCGGACCTTAGCGCATGATGGATAAATCGTTCGACTTCGTTGCGGCCGAGGAGCGCGCGTCCGCGCTCTGGGAAGGCGCAGGCGCCTTCAAATCGAGCCGTCCCGACCGGCCGGCCGCGCAGCCGTTTTGCGTCGTCATTCCGCCGCCGAACGTCACCGGCAACCTGCACATGGGCCACGCGCTCAACAACACGCTTCAGGACGTGCTGTGCCGCTATTGGCGGATGAATGGCCGCGACGTGCTCTGGCAGCCAGGCGTCGATCACGCCGGCATCGCGACGCAGATGGTGGTCGAGCGCCAGCTCATGGAGCGGCAGGAGCCCGATCGTCGCGCCATGGGCCGCAAGGCGTTCGTCGAGCGCGTTTGGGCGTGGAAGGCGGAATCGGGCGGGGCGATCGTCGCCCAGCTCAAGCGCCTCGGCGCTTCCTGCGACTGGAGCCGCGAGCGGTTCACGCTCGACGAGGGCCTCTCGCGCGCGGTGGCGAAAGTCTTCGTTCAGCTCTATCGCGAAGGGCTCATCTACAAGGATAAGAGGCTCGTCAATTGGGACCCGAAGTTCCAGACCGCGATCTCGGACCTCGAGGTCGTGCAGATCGAGACCAAGGGTTCCTTCAAATGGTCGCGGGCGGATGGAGCGCCGCTCGACGCCGCAGCGCTGGCCAAAGTCCTGGCCAAAAATCCGAACGGCCACCTCTATTACTTCGAGTATCCGGTGGTCGACTCGCAAGGCGAGGAGACCGGCGAGCGGGTGACCGTCGCCACCACGCGACCCGAGACGATGCTGGGCGACACCGCGGTCGCCGCGCATCCCGACGATCCGCGCTATCAGCATCTCTTTGGCAAGCGCGTTCGCCTGCCGCTGGTCGGCCGCCTGATCGCGATTGTCGCCGACGAGTACTCCGATCCGGAAAAGGGCGCGGGCGCGGTCAAGATCACGCCGGCGCACGACTTCAACGACTTCGAGGTCGGCAAGAGACACGAAGCCGAGGGCGCGCGGCCGATCAACATCCTCGACGCGCAAGGGCAGGTGACGCTCAAGGGCAATGTCGATTTCTTCGAAGGCCTCGAGAGCGATAACGATCATGCGCGGCTCATCGCGGATCTCGACGGCCAGGACCGCTTCGTCGCGCGCAGCCGGATCGTCGAGATGATGGCGCTCGCAGGTCTTCTGGCCAGGATCGAACCGCATGCGCACGCCGTCCCGCATGGAGACCGCTCGAACGTGGTCATCGAGCCCTGGCTCACCGATCAATGGTACGTCGACGCCAAGACGCTCGCGGAGCCCGCGATCGCCGCAGTGCGCGAAGGCAAGACCCAGTTCGCCCCGAAGACGTGGGAGAAGACCTATTTCGACTGGCTCGAGAACATCCAGCCCTGGTGCGTCTCGCGGCAGCTCTGGTGGGGGCATCAGATCCCGGCGTGGTACGCCCCGTGGGGAGCGGTCTATGTCGAGGAGACGGAGGACGCCGCCTACGCTGCGGCTCTCGCCGACGGCGTCGAACGCGGCGCTCTAAGCGCGCCCGAGGCGGAGGCTCTTGCGGGCGACCCGGCGCGGCTCGCCGAAACCTTCAGGCGCGATGAGGACGTGCTCGATACCTGGTTCTCTTCGGCTTTGTGGCCTTTCTCGACCCTCGGCTGGCCGGAGGAGACGGCGGAGCTCAAGCGCTTCTACCCGACCGACACGCTCGTCACCGGCTTCGACATCATCTTCTTCTGGGTTGCGCGGATGATGATGATGGGTCTCCATTTCATGAAGGAGATCCCCTTCCGCGACGTCTATATCCACGCCCTCGTGCGCGACGAGAAGGGCGCCAAGATGTCGAAGTCGAAGGGCAACGTCATCGATCCCATCGATCTCATCAACCGCTTCGGCGCCGACGCGCTGCGCTTCACGCTCGCGGCCATGGCCGCGCAGGGCAGGGACATCAAGCTCAGCGAGGCGCGCATCGAAGGCTATCGCAATTTCGCGACGAAGCTTTGGAACGCCTCGCGCTTCGCCGAGATGAACGATTGCGTCCGCGCCGAGGGTTTCGATCCATCGGCGGCGCGTGAGCCGCTTAACCGCTGGATTCTCGGCGAAGCCGCTTCAGCGGCCGCGGAAACGGCGGGGGCGATTGAATCCTATCGCTTCAACGACGCCGCCAACGCGGTCTATCGCTTCGTCTGGAGCGTCTTTTGCGACTGGCATCTCGAACTCGCCAAGCCCGTCTTGCAGGGAGCGGCCGATCCGGCGGTCAAGGCCGAGACGCAGGCGACCATCGCTTACGTGCTCGACATGATCTATGCGACCTTGCATCCCTTCATGCCGTTCCTGACCGAGGAGCTTTGGACGATCACGGGCCAGGCGGGCCCCGGTCGCGCGGGCCCTCTGGCGCTGGGCCCTTGGCCCGCTCAAGGTTTCGAAGTCGACGAGGCGGTCGAAGCCGAAATCGGCTGGGTGGTCGACTTGATCGCCGAGGTGCGCTCGGTCCGCTCGGAGATGGGCGTCGCCCCATCCACGCAGACGCCGCTCATTCTCGTCGCCCCGAGCGAGCGGACGGCGCGAAGCGCCCGCGGCTGGAGCGAGAGCATCGGACGCCTCGCCCGCGTCGCCTCGATCGAAACGGCCGACGCCGCCCCGCCGGGGGCGCTCCTTCTTGTCGTGCGCGGCGAGACGGTCGCGCTTCCGCTCGCTGGCGTCGTCGACCTGAGCGCGGAGAAGGCGCGTCTGGACCGGGAGATCGCCAAGGAGAAGCTCGAAATCGCCAAGGTCGCGGCGAAACTCGGCAACGACGACTTCGTCGCTCGCGCGCCGGAGGAGATCATCGCCGAGCATCAGGATCGGCTTGAGACGTTTCAGGCGCGGCTTGTTAAGCTTACCGGCGCCCGCGAGCGCCTGGAGCGCGTCTGAAGCGCTGCGAGAGCTCCGAAATTGTTGCTTTTGCGCAACATGCCCGATGCAACTTTCCCGAGTCGAGATTCCGGCTGGAAGACGCCGCGATTGCGCCATAAACCGCCAGCAACGTGAAGTCAGCTGATGACGGATGTCGTCCGTGTCGCGAGCGCGATCATAAGCGTGCTGCGATGCGGTGGGATGCGAGCTTGGGATCGAGATGCGCGTGGTCGCGTGTGCGGAGGTTGGGGTTAGCTGGGCGTCGTTGCGCCGCTCCTTCGCCTTCGCCGTGGTTGGATCGATGACGCTGGGGCTCGCGCCGGTCTTGGCGTTCGACGGCTCCACATCCAACCCGTCAGAGAAGATCCCGAAGAATTTCGTCAACCCTCAGCAGGCGCTGCGAGCCGGCGTCGACGATTTGAAGAATGGGGACGCCGACGCGTCGGTCGCCGCCCTCACCTATGCGGCCGAGGGCGGCCAGGCGATCGCGCGCTGGAAGCTCGGCGAGATGTATGCGGACGGCCAGGGCGTGCCGCGCGACGACGTCAAAGCCTACCACTACTTCAATCAACTCGTCGAAGATTACGACGAGGACCAGCCCGACCGGCGGAACTTGAGCGCGATCTCGAACGCCTTCGTCGCTGTCGGCGTTTACTGCCTGACGGGCATTCCCAACAGCGATGTGCGGCCGGACCTGCGACGGGCGCATGAGCTGTTTCAATATGCGGCGACGATCTTCGGCGACCCGAACGCCCAATACAATCTCGCTCATATGTACGCCGTCGGGACGGGAGGCGTGGCCAAGGACAGCACGACTGCTGTTCGATGGCTGGCGGTCGCGGCGCAAAAGGGTCACGCTCCGTCCGAGGCGCTGCTCGGCCATATGCTGTTCATGGGCGACGGCGTTGCGCATCAGCGCGCTCGCGGATTGATGTGGCTTGAGTTCGCCAAGGACGCGACCCCAGAGACGAAGGACTCCTGGATCCGGGACCTCTACCAGCGCGACTATGAGAGCGCGAGCGAGGATGATCGGCAGGCGGCCGTGGCGCTGCACGCCGCGCGCGCCAAGCAAACCTTGCCGTCGGCGCCTGTGAGGGACGTCGTGCGGACGTTCCTCAAGCCGCTCGGCCCGCTCGCCGGCTCTCCGCCGCCTCCGCAATAGGCGGAGGCGAGCACGGCTGCCCCCGCCGAGTGTCCCCCGCGGGGTCAAGAAATATCCAAACCCTTGCGGCCTTGCTCCCCGAACCTAGGCTTAGGGCGTATTCCGTTTCATCGGAGCGTCGCCGCCTGAGGGCCGCGCCTCGGACGCCGTCATCGCGCTCGACGCATAGCTGAAATCAGGCGCCGCCTTCAGCTGATCCAAGGTCACGTTGAGGATCGCCTTGTCAGGATAGCCCTGGCTCGCTTCCGCGGTGGCGGGATCCGTCTCCTTCAGGACAGGCTGTTGGGCGCTCGTTGTCGCGGGAGCGGTTGGATTGCCCGCCGAAGACGGAGGCTGGTCGGACGCCGGCGCTTTGCGCGCTTCCGTTCGCCATTGCATGGCCGAGAACGGCACCGCGACGTCCTTCTTGCCGAATCCGAGGAACCCGCCGACCCCGATCACGATGGTTTGCGCCGAGCCGTCCTTGTTCACGAGCAGATCATCGATTTTCCCGATTTGCTTGTCGTCGGACCCGTAGACGCCGACCCCAATCAGTTTGGGCGCACGCCACTGCGATATCTCCTGGCGCGTCACGAAGTTGACGCCCGACGGCCCCTGGGCTTGCGCCGGCGCGTCCGCCGCGGGGGTTGGCGCGGGGGCAGGATTGTCAGCGGCGTAAACGCTGGTCCCGATGAGCGCGGCGCCGCACAAAGCTGAGTAAGCTATCGTTCTAAGCATCTTTGCCTCCTGTTCGAGAAGCATGGCGCAAGCGCCGACACTTAGGTCTTTCCGGCCGCTTGACGTCGCCCGCGCGCCCGAAAGCGCGTGAGAGCTCTCGCATGGCGCACTCACTTGAGCGCTGACGAAGCAACACGCGACCCAGCAGAAATGTTCCTTATCCCGAAGCCCCCCAGCCCCGGGTGAGGCCGCCTGCTCGATGGCCGCCGAGCCATGGGAGAGTAGGCTCAAAGGTTACGATTCCTGTTCGTCGCATGACATCGCGCTCCGGATGGGGTAGGCGGCCCACCACAAGAGGCGAGCCCCGCCCCAGCGGAGGTCTTTGGCGATTTGAGAGAAGCAAACGGGATGCTTGGATTCGGCCTCCGCCTCCTCGGAGGCCCGTGGGCGACGGCGGCGCTGATCTGTCTCGCGGCGCTCGTCCTTCTGTTCGCGCTCGCCGGCCAGACCGTCAACGCCCCGTTCGTCTACACCGCGCCGAAATGAAGCGCAGCGCCTCGCTTGATTTCCTGCGCGGAGCGGCTGCGTTTGCGGTCGCCATTCCGCACTATCTGACCGCCAACGCGCCGTTTCAGCCGGCCGCCGAAGGGTTCGCGATCGCCGGCGTCGAGGTCTTCTTCGTCCTCAGCGGTTTTGTGCTCGCGCCGCAGATCGTCGATTGGGTCGTGGACAAGCCGTGGCGCAATCTCGGCGTCTTTCTCGTCAGGCGCTGGATGCGCACCATCCCGCCCTATGTGGTTGCGCTCGTCGTCATCGCGGTCCTGACCGGCAACCTGATGACGCCCGATTTCACGCGCTATCTTTTCTATGTCGAGAACCTCTTTTCCTCCGCCAACCGGCTCGATTTCTTTCCCGTCGCCTGGAGTCTGGCGATCGAGGAATGGTTCTACGTTCTGTTCGCTCCGGTCATGTTCATCGTCGGCAGGCTCCTTGGCCGCCGCGACCGGCGGTTTGAGGCGGCCTTCGCCATTCTCGTCATCCTCGTCGTGGCCGCGCTGCGCTTTGGATTCGCGCCGCACGACTGGGACTTGAACGTTCGGCGGGTCACGCTCTTTCGCATCGACTCGATCGTCTGGGGTTTTTTGCTCTATCTCGGGCTCGAGGGGCGGGCGCCGCTCTCCCTTGAGGTCGCCTCTGGCCGTTGGGGTCTCGCGGGGCTCTTCGCGCTGCTTGCGCTGGCGATTCCCGCCGAGCTCATCGTTGCGATCCTCGCCGTGAGCGGCGCCCAACCGGCGCAGCAGGCCTTTCCTTACGTCTCGGCGGCGTTCGGCATGATCGCGGTTGCGACGCTGTGGCGAGCCGAGGACCTCTTCCGCAATCGCCTCGTGAGAGCCGCGAGCTTCTTTCTCGGCCGCGTCTCCTACTCGGTCTATCTCTTCCACCTCATCGTCATCATGGCGCTGAAGCCGATGCTCGCCCCGGCGCCGCTCGCGCTCCAGCTTGGCGTCTATGTCGTCGCGGTGTTGGCGCTGTCGAGCGTCTTCTTCGCGGGCTTCGAGCGGCCGATCCTGGCCGCGCGTCCCTATTACGGCGCGGCGCGGCGCGCGGCGGCGACAATCGTCGGGCGCGACGGCGCAGGCTGGCGCTGGCGTCCCTCGCTTTTCGCCCTTGCGCTTGGCCTCGCCGTGCTCGGCGGAGGCGTCCTCGCCCGCAACGCCTTCATGGCCGACAAGCCCTATGCGTTCTATCCGCTCCTGGCCGCGACGGCTTTTCTCGCGCTTGCCCTCGCCGAGAAAGCGCGTCCTCATTCGACCGGCGCGATCGCAATCGCCGCGCGCGCCTTCTTCCTGTTTGCGCTCGCGCTCCCGGTCGCCGACGCCATGTATCGCCGCTCGACAGGTTTGCCGCTGGTCGCGACGGCCGCTCAGCCGACCTATTCCTACCGCGCCGCGCACGCCAATCCGACTGCGTTCGCGACATGGTGGTTCTACTATCTCAACGAATGGATCCGCGACGACGGGATCAGAGCGGCGATCGATGCCCCGGACCCGCTGAAGAAGCTGCCCTTTGTTCTTGTCCCGGGCAGCTCGGGGCGCATGTTCGACACCACGATCCACATCAACAATCTCGGTTTCCGCGGGCCGGACCTGCCGCGCGACAAGGGCGACGCGTTCCTGATTGTCGCGCTCGGCGAGTCGCAGACCTTCGGACCCACGCTTGAGGACGGCGAAAAACCATGGCCGGAGCTCTTGCAGGCGCTGTTCGACCGCCACGCCTCGTGCGGCCGCAAAATCGAAGTGCTCAACGCCGGGACCGAGGCCTATACGCTCGAGGACAATCTCGAGCGCATGCGGCGCGACATCTTGGCCCTCAAGCCGGATTTGATCCTCAGCACGCACGGGATGAACGGCTTTCTGCCTTTCGGCTTGAGGCGCGTCCCCGAGCCAAGCGAGCCCGGCGTCCGACCCCGCGCCTCGGCGCTCATCGGCCGCGCCGTGCTCACGATCGAGCGCGCCGCTCACGATTGGCGGACGGGTAGCTCGGCGCAGGCGATGGCGGCGGCCGCTCTGCCGCCAATGTCCGACGCGGAGGTGATGAAGAGCCGCTACGCCGACGATTATCGCCAGCTGATCAGCCTTGCGCGCGAGAACGGCGTCGATATCGCGCTCGCCGATGCGACCATGGCGATCAATGCGCGCAGTCCGCGCGAGGTCAAGGATTTCTACGGCGCGGTGTTCAAGCCGATCGACGACATCATCGCCGCGAACGCCGCCCACAATCGCATGGTGAAGCTCATCGCCCGCGAGGAGGGCGCGCCGCTGATCGACATGGCGGCCGGCGTCGACGGCGACTGGGACGACGATCTCTATCTCGACATCGTCCATTTCACGGAGCGCGGCAACGAGCGCGTCGCTGATCTCATGTTCAAGGCGCTCCTGCCGATTCTAGTCGAGCGACACGAGGTGAAGTGCGAGGTTCATTGATTGAGGTTGGAGAAGGGCAGGGCATCGGATGGATGATCTCCTCGCTCCGGCTCAGTCCCCGCTATTGCGGCTCCCTTTCCACGCGCGCGTCGGCGCGGGGTTGGACGCGCGAATAGTCGTGTTGGTTTTCCGCCACCGACAAGTCATAGGCGGACTGCAGGTTCAGCCAGAAGCGGGGGTCGACGGCGAAGAACCGGCCGAGCCGGATCGCCGTGTCGGCGGAGACGTCCCGGCGCTTCCGAATGATGTCGCTGATGCGGTTCGCAGGTACACCGATGGCCTGAGCCAGCGCGCTGGCGGAGAGGCCAAGCGGCTTCAGATATTCCTCGGCGAGGATCTCGCCAGGATGCGTTCGAAGTCTGGGCACGCTCTCCTCCTTTAATGATAGCGACCACTTCGACGCGGTCCGGCCCGGCCTCGGTCCAAACAAAGCAGACGCGCCACTGCTGATTCACGCGAATGCTCGACTGCCCCGCCCGGTCGCCTTTCAGCGCTTCAAGCCGGTTGCCCGGCGGCGAACGCAAAGTCGCCAACGTGGGGGCCGCGTCCAGCATGTCCAGTTTGCGCGCGACCGCTTTGGCGATAGAGCGCCATTGCGCTGGACAGATTCCGTCCCGGAAAAACCGCTCGGTCTTCGTGTCCGCAAAGCCCACGATCACGCGGTCTATATACGATACGTATCACGTATTGTCAATCCAAGAACGGCGCCTGGGAGTTCCGCGGGGAGAGCCGCCGAGATAGGATGCGGAGTGCACTCGGGGGGCGCGATGCCCGAAACCGAAATCGACGCCATCCGCGCGCTCCTCGGCGCGAAGCCCCGGCCGGTCGGCTGGGCGGAACGCCGCCGCCGGCTCGACGAGGTCGGCGCCGCCTGGCCGGCCGCCGCCGACGTGACGCTCGAGCCGGTCGATCTCGATGGCGTCAGAGGCGAGTGGTCAACGGCTCCGGGCGCGGACGCGTCGCGGGCGCTCATCTTCCTTCATGGCGGCGGCTATTGCTCGGGCTCGATCGTCAGCCACCGGCGCATGGCGACCGAGGCCGGACGGGCAGGGGGCGTGCGCGCCTTGGCCGTCGAGTACCGCCTCGCGCCCGAACATCCGTTCCCCGCGGCGCGCGACGACGCCATGACCGCCTGGCGGCGCCTGCGCCGCGATGGCTATCCGGCCGGCCGGATCGCCGTTGGCGGCGACAGCGCGGGCGGCAATCTGGCGCTCGTGCTCGCCGGCGAACTCAAGCGCGCAGGCGAGGACCTGCCGGTTTGTCTCTGGCTTGTCTCGCCATGGACCGACCTCTCGATGTCAGGCGCGACGCTCACGAGCAAGAGCCCCGTCGATCCGCTCATCCACAAGGAATATCTCGAAGAACTGGCCAAGGCTTTCGCGCCGGCCAACATGGAGCGGAAGGACCCGCGCCTCTCGCCGCTCCATGCGGATCTTAAGGGCCTTCCCCCGATGCTGATCCAGGTCGGCTCGGCCGAGACCCTGCTCGACGACGCGGTGCGCCTTGCGGCCGCAGCCGGCGAAGCGGACGTCTCAACGACGCTCGAGATCTGGCCGAACATGATTCATGCCTGGCCGCTCTGGAATGCAGAGCTCGAGCCCGGCCGCCGCGCGCTCGCGCATGCGGGCGCGTTCCTGCGCCGATGCTTCGACGCAGCCTGAGAAGGCGCTGGCGGTTCCGGTCTCCGCTCTGCTTGCCAAAGGCGCGCAATGCGGGCAGGCATCTCCCGGGGGCCGAACGGCGTCCGGAATCGGGCGGATGACTTGACCAGCGAACTGAATGCCGACCCAAGCGCGCGTCCAAGCGACGAGCCGCGCCTGAGCCTCCTTCACAATTCCCCGTTCATGGTCATTCTGATCGCGACCTGTTGTTCGAGCGTCGGACTTGCGATGTTCGACACCGGGTCGGCCTGGATGATGACCAGCCTCAATCCGAGCCCGAGGCTGGTCTCGGCCGTCCAGGTCGCAACGACCCTGCCGCTCTTTCTCCTGACTCTTCCGGCCGGCGCGCTGACCGACGTCGTCGACCCGCGCAGGCTCCTTATCCTCACGCAGACCCTCGCGGTGGCGATTTCGGTCGTCTTCGCCGCGACGGTTTCGGTTGGCCTCGCGGGGCCACGCGCGCTCCTGACGACTTCGTTCCTGATGGGCTTATGCGGCGCGCTCGCCGCCCCGGCCTGGCTCCTCGTCACCACACTCCTCGTGCGGACATCCGAACTCGACGGCGCGGTCGCGATCGACACAGCTGGCTACAATGTCGCGCGGGCGATCGGTCCGGCGATCGCCGGATACGCCATCGCAAAACTCAGTATCGCCGTGCCATTCTGGTGCTGCTGCCTCGGCAATCTGGCGCTGCTTGCCGCCCTCATTTGGTGGCGCGCGCCGCGCAAGGCCAAAGAAACGCTGCCCGCCGAGCGGCTGATCAGCGCCATGACGACGGGTCTGCGCTATGTGCGTTTCAGCCGGGAAATGGATGCGACGCTGATCCGCGCCATCGCCTTCTTTCCCTTCGCGAGCGCCTATCTCGCCCTGTTGCCGCTCGTCGCCCGCGGCGAGACTGGCAACGGCGCCGAGGTCTATGGCGAGCTCATGGCGGCGGTCGGCGTCGGCTCGATCACCGCCACATTCGCTTTGAGCCGGTTGAAGAAGCGGCTCGGCGCCAATGGGCAGGCGGCGCTTGGCGCGCTCGGGACGGTCGCGGCGCTCTTTCTTCTCGCCGCGGCGCGTGAGCCGATCCTCTCGCTCACCGCGAGCTTCATCTACGGCGCGGCCTCGATCATCGCGCTCACGACCTTCTTTGTCTCGGCGCAGACGGCCTTGCCGGAGTGGGTGCGCGGCCGGGGCCTGGCGATTTTCCTCACCGTTTATTTCGGCGCGCTGACGCTCGGGAGCGCGGTGTGGGGCGAGGTCGCGACGGCGAAAGGCGTCCCGTTCGCGCTTTGGGCCGCCGGCGTCGGCGCGGCGATCGGCCTCGGCCTCACATGGGCCTGGAAGCTGCAAACGAGCGAAACGCAAGATTTGACCCCATCGATGCGCTGGCGCGCGCCGTCCTTCGCCAACCGGGTCGCGGACGACGAGGGGCCGATCCTCGCGATCATCGAATATCTGATCGACCCGGCTGAGAGCGCCGCCTTCCTCGCCGTGATGCAGGACGTGAGCCTCGAGCGGAAGCGGGACGGCGCTTACGCCTGGCACATGTTCGAGGACCCGAACCATAGCGGTAAGATGGTCGAGACCTTCCTGATCCATTCCCTGCTCGAACTCCGATACCGAGAGACGCGCTTCACCAAGGCTGACGCGATGATCGAGGACAGGGCGAGGGAGTTTTGGAAAGCGCCGGTGGAAAGCCGGTTTCTGGTCGCGCCGCAACGCCGGGGCCGGTCGCATTGGTGGCGCCGTCGCAACGCGATGGTCGTCGATACCTCGGCGGCGGACATCTAGCTCGGAAGCGCCGGTCATTCCTCAAACAGGGCGCTGATCTCATCGAGCTCCGCTGGGGGGATGGACGCGTGGCGGCGGGCCATGACGATGGGTTGCCCCAGATAGGCCCAATAGAGGAAGGCGGCGCGAGAGAGCGCTTTTTGCCTTTCCACGCCAGTCGCAACCAGCATGTCCGCGATGTAGGACACCCTCCGCTTATCGACAGCGGCGACGGTCGCCGCAACGCGTTTATCCTCTGCAGCCCAGGACCTGATAGCTCTCTCCAAGCCGCGCTTCGAGATGAAGGCTCGCCGCATGAGATGTTTGAGGCGATCGGGTTCAGCCTTCATGGCTTCGAGGTCGCGAATGACCTGTTCCGTCGTGCGCTCTCGCCAGCTCTGCAGGACCTGCGCTCGGAAATCGGCGATGTCGCGGAAGTGCCAGTAAAAGCTGCCGCGCGTCACCTTGAGCTGCGCCGCCATCGGGCCCACCTTCAAGGCGCCGACGCCTTCGCTCGCCAGCGTGCGCAGCCCGTGCTTGATCCAGTTTGATCTTGTCAGCCGCTCATCCATGCCATGACCATACACTTGTGTATTGACTTGCGCCAATCAATCGACTAAAGATCGCAATCCATACAGGAGTGTATGGTCATGGATTGGCGGAATGCTGCGCTGGAAATGGCCGGAGTCATAGGGGCGGGAGTGGCTGTGATCCATGGCGTTCTCGTCCAGCGACTGATGGTCAGGCCATTCGAGGAGCTGGCCCTCGCGAACGGACGGATACGCGCCCCGGTCCGACGACTGGCGCCGCTTCTCCTGCATTTCAGCACTGTAAGCTGGTTCCTCGGCGGGCTCGCTCTGATCGCCGTTGCTTCATGGTCGGAGCGGGACGTTAGGCTGACGACCGGCGTATTCGTCGGCGCCCTCTACCTATTCGGCGCTCTCGGCAACCTCTGGGGGACGCGCGGCCTCCATCCCGGTTGGATGCTGATGGCGGTTGCGCTGGTTCTGATCGCGTTTGGCGTCAGCCCGCTGCTTTCCTGAGGCCCACGCCTGCTGCTCCGACGCGAAGCCATGCGAACTGATGCAGCGCCGCCTATGATGGCGGCTGCAGCATCCGCACTCGGTCCGCTCGAGGCGTTTCGACCTTTCGCAGCGGCCTAAAAATAGCGCGGGATCGGACCGTTGTGCGGCGTCATCCGGTCTGAAAGGTCGAACATCGCTTCGTCGACATAGCACCAGCCCCAGCCCTCGGGCGGATCATAGCCCTCGATGATCGGATGGCGGGTCGCGTGAAAATGTTTGGTCGCATGCTTGTTGGGGGAATCGTCGCAGCAACCGACATGGCCGCATGTGCGGCAGAGCCGCAAATGCACCCAGACGTCGCCCGTTTTCAGGCATTCCTCGCAGCCGAGCGCGCTCGGCGTCACCTTGCGAATGCCAGCCAGGTGCGTGCAGGTCTTGTTCATTTTGCGAACTCGCTGACGTTAGAGGTGGGGACCAGGCGAATGGGCGAGAAACTTGTGGATCGCCGCGACCACCGCGGCGCCTTCGCCAATCGCCCCGCCGACGCGCTTGACCGACCCGGCCCGAACGTCGCCGACGGCGAACACGCCCGGAATGGACGATGCCAGCGCCGACAAAGCCGGATCGCCGTCCGGCTGAGCGATCCCTGTCGCCACAAACCCAGCCTTGTCCAGCGTCACGCACCCCTGCAGCCATTCGGTCGCGGGGTCGGCGCCGACAAAGAGAAACACGTTGCGGATCGCCGAATCCGTCTCGCGCCCGTCGCGATGGTCCCGCCAGCGCACCCGCTCGATATTGCCGCTCGCGGCGCCGCTTAGGCCCACGACCTCGGTCTCGGTCATGAGCTCTATGTTCGGCGTCGCCGTGATGCGGTCGATGAGATAGCGCGACATGCTCTCGGCAAGGCCTGCCCCTCTCACCATCATCCGCACTTTCGACGCGTGGCCGGAGAGAAAGACCGCGCCCTGGCCGGCTGAATTGCCGCCGCCAACCACGATGACTTCTTCGCCCGCGCATAAGCGCGCTTCGATCTGCGAGGCCCAATACCAGACCCCGCGGCCCTCGAAGCGCGCGATTTCCGGGATCGACGGATGCCGGTATCGCGCGCCGCTCGCGACCACGACCGCCCGGGCCTGGATGCGCTCGCCGTCATCCGTCTCGAGGATGAACGCGCCGTTAGGGCGCGAGCAGTCGAGGGTCTTGACGGCGACCGGAATCATGATGTCGGCGCCGAACTTTTGCGCTTGCATGAAGGCGCGGGCGGTCAGGGCCTGGCCGCTGATGCCCGTCGGAAAGCCGAAGTAGTTCTCGATGCGGGCGCTCGCGCCCGCTTGCCCGCCGAAAGCCCGCGCGTCGAGAACCGCGACCGACAAGCCTTCCGAGGCGCCATAGACGGCGGTTGAAAGCCCCGCCGGCCCCGCGCCGACGACGGCGACGTCATAGACGAAGTTCGACCGCGACGTGACGGTCAAGCCGATCTGGCGCGACACGTCGTGTTCGGTCGGATTGCCGAGCACCGAGCCGTCTGGACAGACGACCAGCGGCAAGCCCCCCGCAATGTCCGCGTAGCGGCCGATCGCCTCCTTGGCCTCGAGGTCGTGCGTTGGGTCGAGCAGATGGTGCGGATATCCGTTGCGGGTCAAAAAGCCCTGCAGCCGGATCACGTCCGCGGCGTCGGGCGCGCCGATCAGAACTGCGCCGGCGGCGCCGCTCTTGAGCAGGGCGACCCGGCGCAGAATGAGCGCCCGCATGATGCGCTCGCCGAGTTCGGGTTCGCTGACCAGGAGCGCCCTCAGGCCCTCCGTCGGGATGAGCACCGTCTCGACCTCGCCTTCCGCCTGTCCGTCGACAAGCGTCGCGCGGGTGGAAAGCTGACCGACGTCGGCTAGGAACTGACCCGGGCCCTGCTCGGCGACCGGCGCCACATGGCCCAGGCCGTCGCGCTGGCTGATCGCGACCAGCCCCTTGAGCACGACGAACATGCCCGGACTGATCTTTCCCGCTTCGAACAGTTTCTCGCCGTTCGAATAGGCGCGCACCGATCCGTATCGGCGCAATCGATCGATTTCCTGCGCCGTCAGCTCAGGAAATGTCTCCTGGTAGCGCGGGA
>Ga0153954_1000238_pt1 | contig 48936 bp, 42 predicted proteins | sample TSFL038MetaG_FD_102277 | JGI IMG/M metagenome (GOLD analysis project Ga0153954, IMG submission 102277) | Attine ant fungus gardens microbial communities from Florida, USA - TSFL038 MetaG | ecosystem: Host-associated > Fungi > Mycelium > Unclassified | place: USA: Florida, Wekiwa Springs State...
CGCCGACTCCAACTCCGCCGCCAAAACGTCCCAAGCCTGCGCAGCAACCACCATCGGCCGCGACCCCGCACCCGCGTACATCCGACCGGAATTAACCTCCGGCGGCAAAGCCCCATAATCCATCAGCAGCGCGCCCCTAAACCCGCGAACACCTCGTCGTCGGCCACGGCTCGTTCGGAGTGCGTACGTGCCCGGATCCAGAATGGCGCTCATCAGAGCCACCAACCGTGTGCAGCCTGTGTAGACGATGTTGCGTTGATCTGACAGCAGATATCGTTACAACAGAAACGGTAGGCAAACTCTTATCCGGAACGGTTTCCTTGTCATTAATTCGGTGTAACACGTTCAGCCCGTTGATGTTCGAACACGAAATCAGACTCAGAAATGTGCGAAATTGTCCACGCCATGCGTTCCAGCATGCTATGGATTACCTGGGCCGAGGTCAGCAGCGACAGGAATCGTTCTGGACCACAATCAAAGTCGCACCTGACGACCGCACGGAAATAAGACGTCCCGCTCAAACCTTTATGTGACCGCGCCCGCTGCTGTCGCGGCGGTCCAGCCGCCGTAGTGGCTGATGTCAACGCCCGCAGCGGCAGCCGCGGCTTCGCAGCCGAACGCGGTGCGCCAGGTGCCGTCGGCCAATTCGACTTTGCCCAGCTGCATCGGTGCCGGCAGCATGGCCAGGAATGTTCCCAGCGCCGCCGGCGACAGTCGCCAACTGTGGGCCCGCAGCGCGACTCCGGTTGCGCCGTCGGGGCTTCGGGTCACCGCCGGTTTCGGCGGTACACCGGGCAGCAGCGCCATCCGATAATGCGGCGCGGTCATCACCTCTCCGGCGAACCGTGCGCCCACATCCGTGAGCTGATGAGCCAACGGGCCATCCCGAAGATGCGCTCCGAAGACCACCAATTCGACATGCTCAGCGACGGCCATGGGCCAGATCTGTTCGATGGGGTGCGCTGAGCCGAACTGTGCGGCGATGTCCATCGCCACGGCGTCATCGAAGGCTCGAGCCAACACCGTCACCCCGAACTGCGCGTCGCCGACGTTGCCGGCCGGGACTGCGACGGCACACATGTCGAACAGATTGCAGAAGTTGGTGTAGGTACCCAGCCGGGAGTTCAGCCCCACCGGATCTGCGGCCACCTCGGCGATCCGCGGATGGGTGGGCGCGGTCGGCACCAGCAGCGCGTCGATCCCGTCGAGTGCAGACATCGCCTCGCCCCGCAGCCGCGCCACCTCGCGGCGGTCCCGCACCAGTGCATGGGCCGGAATGTCACGGGCAGCGGTAATGATGTCGCGAACCACCGGGTCCAGCGTGGCACCAGGATGGTTGTCGATGAATTCTCCAACAGCAGAGTATCTTTCGCTGACCAGAGCGCCTTCGTAGAGCAGTCGGGCCGCCGCGAGGAATGGTGCGATGTCAATGGGAACGATTCGCACACCGGATTCCGCCTGGACCGCAACGGCGGCATCAAACGCCGACCGCCAGTCATCATCGAGTTCGGGGAGCTCCGCGGGGACGGCCACCACCGGGTTTGGTGGCGCCGCCAGCCGGGTGTTCGAGGGCCAAGGGCGTGCAGGCGCGCCGGCTGCCATGACCGCCATCGCCCGGTTGGCCAGGGCGAGATCACCCGCGAATATCGTTACGCAGTCATACGACTCGCAGGCCGGGACCACGCCGTCGGTACTGATCACCCCGAGCGTCGGTTTGATCCCGACGATGCCCTGCAAGCCGGCTGGTACTCGGCCCGATCCAGCGGTGTCGGTGCCGATCGCGATATCAGCGTCACCACGTGCTACCGCGACGGCCGAACCGGAGCTTGATCCGCCGCTGATGTAATCGGCGCGCCGGGCGTCCGGCACCACGCCGTACGGCGACCGGGTCCCTACCAGGCCGGTAGCGAACTGGTCGAGGTTGGTCTTACCGACCACCACCGCCCCGGCCGCCCGCAATGCCGCCACCACGGGGGCATCTCGATCCGGCTGATAGCTGAACTCGGGACATCCGGCGGTGGTAGGCATACCCGCCACATCGACATTGTCCTTGACCGCCAAACGTATTCCTGCCAGCGACTCGCCATCCGAGCGGCTATTGGCCAGTTCCGCGCTGATCTCAGCGTCGGGGCGCCGCTGTATCCATACGGTCATGGTCTGACTCCCTCGGCCTGACTGGTCGACGCGAATTCGCCCGCTTGCTGCCAGGCCTGACGCTCCGCCGCGAACGCCGTGCGTTGTTGCTGACGAAATCCGTTGATGCTCTCGGCGTTGTTCTCGAGGAAACCTCGGTAGGCTGCCAGCGAGAATTCACCGTCGGTGATCTCCACCCGGCCTCGCCCGGCCGCCATGTCGGCACGCAGCTCCAGGAGCTCCTCGGCCTGTACCGGGTAGAAGCTGATGCGGTCGAAGTAGCGCAGCAGCCATGGGGTTTCGGATTCGAACAGGCCTGCGGTGGCGTGGCGGTGATTCCATACCTGGGTGGTACGCCCGACAAACTGATAGCCCCCGGGCCCTTCGACGCCGTAAATGCACAGGTACGCGCCGCCGATTCCTACGGCATTCTCCGGTGTCCAGGTGCGCGCGGGATTGTACTTGGTGGTCACCAGCCGGTGCCTGGGATCGAGCGGGGTGGCCACCGGAGCGCCGAGGTAGATGTCGCCCAAACCCAGTACCAGGTACTGGGCGTCGAACACGATGTCGTACACCTGGGCGATGTCGTCGAGTCCGTTGATGCGCCGGATGAATTCGATGTTCGACGGGCACCACGGAGCATCGGGCCGCACGCCGTACATGTAACGGCGAATAGCCTCATTGGTCGCGGGATCGTCCCAACTCAGCGGCAGACGTACCAAGCGGCTCGGCACCACCAGTTCATCGCAGGGTGGCAGGGCGTCATCGATGGCGGCCACTTCGTCGATCACCTCGGCGCACGAGAACTGCTCGGGGTCGAACTGGATCTGCAGCGATCGCACACCGGGTGTCAATTCACGTAGTCCGGAAAGTCCGCTCGCGCGCAGGTGCTCGTAGAGCACCTGTACCCGCGCCCGCAACGCCAAATCCAGTGTCATCGGCCCATATTCGAGCAGAACTCCACAGTCACCAGAGCGCCGTAGAGTAACGGCCGTCCCGTCGCGGCCGGTGTAGCGCTGCAACACCCCGTCGTCGCCGTCGCCGGAACGGGAGACCACGATGGGCAAGGCCGCGCGCCGTTGCACACTCAGCGCTGCCGTCGACGGGGCGTAGTCGGCGCGAATCGGCACCAGCCGCACGGTGTCACCTGGCGAGAGCTGGCCCAGCTTCCAGCGATCGCCGCGAACCACGGTCACCGGGCAGACGAATCCGCCCAGGCTGGGCCCGTCTGGTCCGAGCAGGATCGGGGTGTCCCCGGTGAAATCCAGCGCCCCGATGCTGTATGCGGTGTCGTGAATGTTGGACGGGTGCAGTCCGGCGTCCCCGCCGTCGGGACGGGCCCATCGTGGTTTCGGGCCGACGAGCCGCACACCGGTGCGGTCGGAGTTGAAGTGCACGGTGTAATCGGTGGTGGTCAGGGTGGTCATGTCGGCGCGGGTCATGAATTCCGGCGCGGCGTGCGGGCCTTCGGTCACCGCAAGCTCCCAGTGCCGCCCAATGCTGGGCTGGATCTGACTGGGGGCGCGGGTGAGCTTGGGTGGAGCGCCGTCGCGGCCGAGGGCGCTGAGTCGATCCGACTCACGCAGCGCCCGGCCGTGGTGGCCACCGAACACACCTTGGGTGAAGGTTGCTGCGCTGCCCAGGAATTCCGGCGCGGCGATGCCTCCCTCGATCAGGACGTAGCAGCGCATCCCGGGCCCGGGAATCACCCCAATCTCGAGCAGTCCACCGGCGGGTATCCGCACCGACTGCCATTGCGCGACCGGGACACCGTCCAGACTGACCGGTACCGCGGCACCGGTGACGCATACCCAGGCGGGATTCGAAAAGCGCAGGGCAGGACCCGCTTTGGTGCATTCCAAACCGGCCGCGCCTTCGGGATTGCCCAGCACCTGATTGCCGATGCGAAATGATAGGTCGTCCATCGGCCCGGACGGCGGCACCCCGACATGCCAGTAGCCGACGCGCCCGGGCCAGTCCTGCACTGTAGTGAACATGCCCGGGGAGACCACCTCGATGCCGATCATGTTCGGGTGATCACCATCCGCACCGGTGTCGGGTCGAAGCCGTTGCACGGGTTGTTGATCTGCGGGCAGTTCGACACCAGCACCAGGGTGTCGGTCTCGGCGCGCAGGGTCAGGCTCTTGCCCGGGGCCGAGAGGCCGTCGACGATGCCCAGCGTGCCGTCGGCCTCGACGGGGACGTTCATGAACCAGTTGATGTTGGAGACGATGTCGCGTTTGCCCAGGCCCCACCGGGCTCCCTCGGCGAGGAAGTTCTCGGCGCAGGCGTGCTGGTGGGCGGTGTGGTGCCCGTAGCGCAAGGTGTTGGATTCCTGCGAGCAGGCTCCGGCGATGGTGTCGTGGTTGCCTACGTCGTCGGCGACGACGGTCATCAGGGCGGTGCCGTCTGCGCTGCGCAGCACCGATCCGGTGCTCAAGAAGATGTTGCGCGCCGCGGCGACGGTGGCCTGGGCGCTGTAACGGCGGGTGTGGTCGGCGGCGTCGTAGAGCAGGCAGTCCACCGCCTGGTTTCCGTGCAGATCGATGATCTGCAGCAGATCTCCGGCGTGCACCACTGCCGACCAGGGCGCCCGGGCCGCCACCACCTCGTCGGAGACGATTCGCGAGGCCTGAGAGGGGCTGGTCATGAGCGCTCCCCCGATCCGGCGGCCCAGGCCGCCTCCGTGTTCTGGACCGCGCGTAGGTATTCCGGGTCCTGGTTGCTCAGGTCGGCCAACTCCTCGCCGGCCCGCCACGCAACTACGTCCAATGCCGTTGCAGGCGGGTCGGGATCCAGCGGGTGTGCGGCATTGGCGACCACCAGCACAACTGGCAGGTGGATCAGCAGGTCGATCGCTGCGCCGGGTCCCGCGGATCCGGTGAATTCCAGTGCCCCGCTGACCGGATCGACGCGAACACCGCGGAACAGCGTCACCGACGGTGCCACATCGCGAATGTCCATGCCGTGCTTGATCGCGCCCAGCAGTAGCAGTTGCCGGCCGGTGGCGTCCGGTCCGCAGAGCATGTCGTGATGCCCCGAGGAGTCGGCGACGACGGTGGCCAGCACCCGCCCTTGATCGGACAACAACGGATGGCCGGCACCGAGATAGGCCTGCCACGGGACCTTCATGGTGTCGGCGACATTGAGCCGTTCCCAGGGCGCTTCGGCGCGGTACAGCAGCAGATTCGCACAGGCGCCACCCTCGATGTCGATCAGCCGGATCCTGCTGCCGCGGGCCAGCACCTTGGTGGCGTAGCCGCTCGGCGGGACCGATTCCACCCAGGTCAGTGTCGACGGGTCGACGTCGGCCGGGGTTGCCGGGATGCGCATTGACGCCTGATGAGCCTGGGACCTGGCATGGGCGCGTGCCCCATCGGTGGAATCGGTACGTGCTTGTTCCATGCCGGGAACGCTAGCACATTTTCTATCAAGTGACAGTTTTCAGAGCATTAGGCCCCGCCGCGTGATAGGCAGTAAGGCGTGCAGACCGATCGACGAGGACGTCCCCGGCTGGTGGCTTCCAGCAGGCCGGGCCGCAGCGCGCGCGACGAGATCCTCGACGCCGCGGCGGAGCTGTTCACCACCGTCGGCTACGCCGCCACCTCGACCCGGCGCATCGCCGAGGGTGTCGGGATTCGGCAAGCCTCGCTGTATCACCACTTCGCCGCCAAGGACGACATCCTCGATGCCTTGTTGGCCGATACCGTCGACACCTCGGTGCAGCTGGCCGCCGAACTGCTGGCCGAGGGAGGTCCGAGCGCTCCCCGTTTGCACACGCTCGTGGTCGCCGATACCGCCCAATTGTGCGGCGGCGCCTGGAATCTGGGCACCTTGTATCTGCTTCCGGAGCTTCGCCTCGAGCGCTTCGCCGACTTCCGACGGCACCGGGGCGAGTTGCGCAGCCACTATCAAGAGCTGTCGCGTGCGGTGATCGCCGACCATGACGGCCCCGCCGATGCCGACGATCTGCCGTTCCGGTTGGTGGAGGCGGTGATCAACCGCCGCTCTGACGACGGCTCCTGCCCGCCGGATTATCCGTGGACCATTGCCGAAGCGGCACTGCGGGTATTGGGCTGCACCGGTGGCTTCAGCACGATGCGCACCGCGACCGAGCAGCGCTTGGGGCGGCAGCCGCGGTAGGCGGCAGTCTGGTCAGCGCTCGGCCAGTTTGGCGGCCAACCTGCGGTTCACCGGCTCGGGCAACAGGTCAGAGACATCGCCGCCCATCGACGCCACTTCCTTTGCCAGCGAGGACGACACGAACGAATACCGCGGCGTGGTCGCCACGAAAAACGTGTCGACACCGGCGATGTGCTTGTTCATCTGGGCCATCTGCAGCTCGTACTCGAAGTCGGTGCCGGTTCGCAGCCCCTTGACGATCGCGGTCAGTCCTCGCTCGCGGACAAAGTCGACCACCAGGCCTTGACCCGACTCCGCACGCACATTGGGCAAATGCGCGGTGGCCTCGGCGATCATCTCCAGGCGCTCTTCCAGGGTGAACATGCCCTTCTTGGCCGGATTGACCAGTACGGCGGCCACCACCTCGTCGAACTGGGCGGCCGCGCGCTCCAGGATGTCGACGTGTCCCAACGTCACCGGGTCGAAAGAACCGGGGCATACCGCGCCACTCATGGTTCATGACGCTAGCAGCCCGACTGAGCCGGCAGCGGCCCAAACTGTGGACCTGCCTCCGACTACCTGGAAGGATTCCCCCATGGCCACGCCGGTCGTGAGCCGTGAGCTGGAGTCACGGCAGATTGCCGAGTTCCTCGGCTCGGTGCCGGCTGGGCCGACCGCGCTGATCCTGGAAGGCGAAGCAGGCATCGGGAAGACCACCGTGTGGCTGGCCGCCCTCGATCGCGCCCAACAACTCGGCTACCGGGTGCTGTCATCCCGGGCGGCGCCCGCGGAGTCGGTACTGGCATTTTCATCGTTGGCCGCACTGCTCGAGACCGTCGACGACTCCGTATTGGCCGCCCTGGCACCACAACAGCATTTGGCCCTCGATCGTGTCCTGTTACGCGTCAGCGCCGACGGGCCGGTCACGGATCAGCGCGCGACGACGGCGGCGTTTGTCCGGGTGGTGCAGCGGCTGTCCGAAGACTCTCCGGTCCTGTTGGCGTTGGACGACCTGCAGTGGGTAGATCCGCCCAGCATGCAGGTGGTCTCGGCTGCGGTACAGCGGCTGGCTGGACCCGTTGGTGTACTCGCCACCGTGCGTACCGGGGACGGCGAGCCACCGGTCGAGCTCACCTTGCGCAGCCCGAGCCGCGTTCGTCGTATCGGACTGGGCCCATTGAGCCCGGGTGCACTACACACTGTGTTGCTGGGGCGACTGGGCAGATCGTTCTCTCGCCCAAAACTTCTTCAAATTCATGAGGTTTCAGCAGGTAATCCGTTCTACGCACTCGAACTGGCACGAACCATCGACCGGGACTCCGTTTCTGCCGCAACGTCATTGCCCGCAACGCTGGACGGATTGGTGCGGGCCAAGATCGGCAGCCTGACACCGGAAGTCAGGCAGGTATTGCTGACTGCGGCGTGCCTCCCCGATCCGACGGTCGGGTTGATCAGGCGCGCCTTTGACACCGACCCCGATCGCATCGGGGCACTGCTGGAGGAAGCCGAGGCCAAGGGCATCATCGAAATCTCCGGCGAACAGCTCTATTTCGCCCACCCGCTGTTGGCCCGCGGTACCTACGGCAATGCGACGCCGGCGGATCGCCGGGCAATGCACCGGCGTTTGGCCGGCATCGTCGACGATCCTGAACTCAAGGCCAGGCATCTTGCGCTCGCCGCCACAGCCGGCGACCCGCTCACCCTGCAGGCCCTGGATACCGGCGCCGAGTTGGCGCGGATTCGGGGAGCACCGACCGCCGCTGCCGAACTTCTGGAACTTGCGATAGGCCTCGGCGGTGACACGCCGGAACGCCGAATCTCAGCGGCCGTACACCATTTCAACGCCGGTGACGCTACACGAGCCCGCGCCCTCCTGGCTGAGGTGATCGAGCGACCGGAATCGGGACCCGCACAATCGGATGCCTTACGCCTGCTCGGACTCTGGAGCCTGCTCGACGGCAGTTCCCGAGAGGCCGCCGAGTTACTGGTCCGAGCCCTCGAAGAAGCCGGCGAGGATCCCGCGTTCCGGGTGCAGATCCTGGTCCCACTCGCCTTTGCAGAAGTCAACGCCCGCCATCACGACCGCGCCGCCCGCAGTGCTGAGGACGCCGTCTCAGCCGCCATGCAGCTACCGCCAGGGCAATTGTTGAGCCAGGCACTCAGCATGTCCGTGCTCGTCCGGTTCCTGCTCGGCGGTGGACTGGACGAGGACACCCTGGCTCGAGCACTGAAATTCGAGGACCGTCAGCTGCCGATGTCGGCGTTACTCGGACCATCGGTGCACAGCGCGGCGCTGATGGCCGGAACCGGCCACCTGCAGGAGGCCGCAGCACAGCTGCTGGGCATCAGAGACCGCTATATCGAGCGCGGTGAGGAAAGCGAACTGATTCTGGTCGCCTTTCACAGTGGACTCAACGAGATCTGGCGCGGCGAATTCGCCAACGCGACCCTGATCGCCGAGGACGCCATGGAACGGGCCACGCTACTCGACCGCGACCTTCCGCTCGCGGTTGCACTGATGCTCCGGGCCGCGGTGTCCTCGTACACGGGCGCCGAGTCCGACGCTCGCCGCGATGCCGTTGAGGCGATTCGGATCTGCCGTCGTTGCGACTCGCCGGAACTGGTGACGGTATGGCCCACCACGACACTGGGATTTCTGGACGTAACAGTCGGCAACTACTCAGCAGCCCTCGCGACACTGCAACCACGACTGCTCGCCCTTCAATCGACGCCGAAAGCCACCGAGATCTTCCTCGCACCGTTCCTCCCCGATGCGATCGAGGCCAAGATCCACGTCGGCCGACTCGATGACGCCGAGCCCTTGCTCGAATTTCTCGAAGGCAATGGTCGCCGGCTGGATCGTGCGTGGATGCGCGCCGCCGGCGGACGCTGCCGGGCACTGTTGTTGGCGGCCTCCGGCGATACCGATACCGCCATCGGCGCGGCGCAGCGAGCCCTCGACCAACATGACCGTGTGCCAATGCCGTTCGAACGTGCTCGGACTCAACTCGTGTTGGGCCAGATCCTGAGACGGCAACGCAAACGCGAGGCTGCTTCCAGGAGACTGCAGGAGGCACTGGCCAGCTTCGAGGAACTCGGAACCCAGCTCTGGGCGCAACGTGCGCGCGAGGATCTGCAACGGGCAAGGGGCACAAGGCGCCACGAGCAACTCACCGCATCCGAGCACCGTGTCGCCGAACTCGCCGCCACCGGCGCCACCATCCGCGAGATAGCCGCTGCCCTGTTCATCAGCGAGAAGACGGTGGAGTCCAATCTCAGCCGGGTCTATCGCAAACTGCGGATCCACTCCCGAGCCGAACTCGGCCGGGCCATGGGCGAGACCGCGCCGACCTAGTGGTCAGCAGAGTCCTAGCTGTTTGCACGGTTCTCGGCGCGCGGGGTCCGGCGTGGGATTCGGAGCATCCGCCTGCACCCGCGATGCCGCCGCGGCGTTGTCCGCCTTGGTTTCCGCGCGGATGTCGGGTGTCACGCACACGACGTCACCGTCGAAGGCCTCACGCCACACGAAGCCCTGTTTGCAGGTGTTCGACCCGTAAGCACCTGTGGGGTCACGACGCTCGGCAACCGTGCCGTTCTCCTGCTGGGTACGCGACCGGACAGCCGGCGTCACACAGACATGGTCATTCGGGATGGCCTCACGCCAGACGTAGCCCTGGATACACGTGTCCGGCCCGTACGGCAACGGATCGGCCACTGCCACCGCAGCTCCCGTGAGACCGGCGAATGCCGCCACGGCCGCTACCGGAGATATCAACCGGGACGGATATTTGGTTGCCATTGACTGTCCTTTCGCGAGCGGTTTCATCAGCTCCGGGTGCGCGATAGCCGCTGCCCTGCTCAACAGTGAGAGGTGATCAGCAGGGCAGAACCCCGAGCGGATTCGGAAGTCCACACGGGAACGGCTGGGGCGCGGGCTTCGGAGCATCCACCTGCACACGCGATGCCGCAGCGGCGTTGTCGGCCTTGGTCGCCGACCGGATATCCGGTGTCACGCACACAGTGTCGCCGTCGAAGGCTTCCCGCCACACGAAACCCTGCTTGCAACTGCTCGGTCCGTAAGCCCCCGCGGGATCGCGACGCTCGGCGGCGCTCCCGTTCTCCTGTCGGGTGCGGTCGCGCACGCCAGGGTCGACACAGACATGGTCAGATGGAATGGCCTCGCGTCAGACGTAGCCCTGGACACACGTGTCGGGCCCATAGGGGCCCGTGTCGGCCCGCACCGGTGCCGGACCGGCGAGGGCCACGAGTGCCCCGACGGGCACTGCCGGCAGCGCCAACCATGCGGACTTTGCCTTGTTCATGATCATGACCTCTCGTAGATGCAGTGCGGAGCCTGCCCCGCTGGTTGTTCGTTGACGACCTTGCCGTCCAACGTGATCCGGCAACCCAACGAACCGTCTTTGACCACCACAACCATTTGAAGCAAGCTGTCGCCGGAGCCGGCACTGACGGATTTTCCCCACGGCGCTGTGGCGCCGTAGATCCGACCACCGGGGTCGATGTCGATGGTGTCCGCCGTGCCCGATCCGGTCAGTTCGAACCGGACCTGGCCGCCGGTTTTGCTCTGCGACTGAGACGCCGGCTGCACCCGAGATGCCGCCGCGGCGTTGTCCGCCTTGGTCGCCGAGCGAATGTCGGGTGTCACGCACACGACGTCACCGTCGAAGGCCTCACGCCAGACAAAGCCCTGTTTGCAGGTGTTCGACCCATAAGCACCTGTGGGGTCACGACGTTCGGCGACCGTCCCGTTCTCCTGCTGGGTACGCGCTCGCACAGCCGGGGTCACACAGACATGGTCATTCGGGATGGCCTCACGCCAGACGTAGCCCTGCACACACGTGTCCGGCCCGTACGGCAACGGATCTCCCATTGCCACCGCAGCAGCGGCGAGGCCGGCGAATACCGCCCCGGACACCACAACCGGACACATCAATCGGGCCGAAAACTTGATTGCCATCAGCTGTCCTTTCGCGAGCGGTTTCATCAGCTCTAGGCGTGACGTTATCGATCGGTACACGGTCTTGAATCAGGAGAATCCCTATCATTTGCGGCCCGCGACACTGTTCTGCCTGCTGATGGGATCGAGGCCATCGATCGTGCGTGGATGCGCGCCGCGGCGCAGCAGGACCTCGACCAACATGACCGTGTACCAATGCCGTTCGGGAGCCTTGCTACACGCGCGACAGCGCCTGAGCGTTGTCAGCCTTGATCTGAGAGCGGATCAGCTACCGACGTAGTCACCCCAGACCCAGCCCGATCCTCCCGGCACGTTGGGTCCGGCGATCTTCACCCACCTGTCGTCCTGTCGGACCTTCACCTCGACCTGGGTGCCCTTAGACACCATCCCATACGGCTTACCCTGGCCGCCGGGCTGCGCGTAGATGTCAACATCCCCGGTGATGGTGGTTCGGTTCGCCTGCGACTGGGGTTTCTGCACGCGCGACGCGGCCTGAGCGTTGTCGGCCTTGGTCGCCGAACGGATGTCGGGCGTCACGCACACGACGTCGCCGTCGAATGCCTCGCGCCACACGTAGCCCTGCTTGCAGGTGTTCGATCCATAAGCTCCGGTGGGGTCACGGCGTTCGGCGACGGTGCTGTTCTCCTGCTGGATGCGGTCACGCACAGCAGGGGTCACACAGACATGGTCATTCGGGATGGCCTCACGCCAGACGTAGCCCTGGATACACGTGTCGGGCCCATAGGGCAGCGGATCGGCCTGCGCCGGAGCCTGTCCCACAAGCACCGCGAGCGCCACAAAGGACACAGCCGACCATGCGAGACATGGTGAGTTTGTCGTCTTCATCGTCAGTACCTTTCCTAGATACAGTGGGGCGATTTGGCCGGGGTTTTTCACTAACTACTTTGCCGTCCAGCCTGATTCGGCAACCCAGGCTTCCTTCTCTCACGCAATACCAGGGCTTACCAGGCCTGGCACCATCGCGACGACCGCCGCAGCACACGCCGGCCGACGGCGATGTTCGGGCGCCATACGCTGCCCCTTCCGCCCACGAGTTGCGTCACCCCTGAGCGCGACGTTATCGGCCAGATGACGGTCTTGAATCAGGAGAATCCCTATCATTTGCGGCCCCGGCGACACTGTTCTGCCGGCTGACCCCTGTGCGAAACTGATCGGGTGGCCACCGAGGTGGTAGGGCGGGAGATCGAGTACCGGGCGGTCGACGAACTGCTTGCCGCGGTACCGTCGGGCCCGGCTGCTCTGGTGGTGGAAGGTGAAGCGGGGATCGGCAAGACCACAGTCTGGCTGGCCGCCGTCGGGCGCGCGCAACGCGCCGGCTTCCGGGTGTTGTCCGCGCGAGTGACACCGGTCGAATCGGTGGCCGCGTACACCACCCTGTCCGACCTGTTGAGTTCGGTGGACGATGCCGCTTTCGCCGAATTGCCTCCGCCGCAACGCCTTGCCGTCGACCGCGCGCTCTCACGGGGCAGTGCCGAGGGACCGGTCACCGACCAGCGCGCGCTCGCAGCCGCCGTGGTCGCGGTTGTGAAGCGTCTCACCGCGAGATCCCCGGTGGTGATCGCCATAGACGACCTGCAGTGGCTGGATCAGCCGAGTCGGCAGGTGCTCGCTGCCGTGGTGCGCCGATTGAGCGGTCCGATAGGCGTTCTCGCGACCGTACGAGACGAGCCCGAGCATGCTGGGGCGACGGTCTGGTTGGAACTACCTCGGCCCGATATGGTGCGGCGCGTCCAGGCCCGGCCACTCAGCGTCGGCGCCACGCACATGGTCTTGTGTGGCGAGCTGGGACGATCCTTCGCTCGACCGACCATCCTTCGTATCCACCAGCTGTCGGGAGGCAATCCGTTCTACGCGCTCGAACTCGGCCGTGTTGTCGACGGTGACACGGCGATACCCGAACCGACCTTGCCCTCCAAGCTCGCCGACCTGGTTCGGAGCCGGTTGACGGGCTTGGGTTCCCGGTGCGCCGACGCGTTGCTTGCGACCGCCTGCCTGGCCGATCCCACGCTCGATGTGATCGCTTCGGCCACCGACAACGACGTCGCAACCATCACCGAGATCCTTGAGGAGGCGGAGGGCGCCGGCGTCGTCCGGATCGAGGGCCATCGGGTGACCTACGCCCATCCGCTTCTCGCCCGGGGCGTGTACACCGAGGCCACGGCGGCGCGCCGTGACCGCATGCACCGTCGTCTCGCTGACATCATCGATGATCCAGAGCTCAAGGCCAAGCATCTCGCCCTGTCCGGGGCCGGCGGCGACGTACTGACGTTGCGCGCTCTGGACGCCGCAGCCGAGAAAGCGCGGCTGCGCGGGGCGCCGAGTGCCGCGGCCGAGTTCCTCGATTTGGCAATAGGTCTCGGGGGCGATACAACGGAGCGGCGAATTCGGTTGGCGGCCAATCACTACGCTGCCGGCGACCCGGGCCGAGCCCGTAGCCTGCTGGAGACCACGATCGACCATCTTGATCCCGGCGCGCTGCGCAGCGACGCGATCGTGCTGCTGTCCACGATCAGAATGTCGGACGACGGTTTCCTTGGAGCAGCGGCACTGCTGACTGACGGGCTGGCAACCTCGGGCCCGAGCGACGCCGCCTCTGTGCAGATGACGGTAATGCTGGCGTACGCACTGTTCAACGGCCGCCGCCAGGAGGAAGCATTGCAGCACGCCGATGAGGCCGTTGCGAAGGCTGCGCGCCTCGATGACCCGCAACTGCTGGCGCCAGCCCTGGGCATGCGGGCGATGTTGGGATTCGTCAGCGGGGAGGGCCTGGATGAGGCGGATATGCGCCGCGCGCTCGAGTTGGATGCCTATCCGCTGGATGTTCCCCTGGCGGCTCGTCCGGCGGTGCAAAGTGCCCTGCTGTCGGCGTGGACCGGGCAGCTCGACGACGCCGCACGTCAACTGGCCGTCATCCGTCAGCGCTGCCTGGACCGGGGTGAGGACAGCGAACTCATCTTTCTCGGCTTCCACACCGTCCTGCTACAGGTGTGGCGGGGCAACATGGGCGAGGCGGGACGCGTCGCCACGGCGACCATGGAGCTGGCACGGCAACTGGGTGGCGACTTGCCCCTGTTCGTCGCGTTGACGATCCGGGCCATGCATGGGGCTTACGCCGGCCTTGTCGACGACGTACGGCGCGACATCGCCGACGCGTTGGCAGCGGCTGCGCGAAGCGGATCCCATCGAATGTCGGAGTGGCCGATCACCACGCTGGGCTTTCTGGAGGTGTCGCTGGGGAACTATGAAGCCGCGCTGCAGGCACTGGCACCGCTGCTGGCGGCGTCCCAACAGGTGACGATGTCGACGGAGATCATCGCTGCGTCGTTCATCCCTGACGCCGTAGAGGCCCTGATCGCACTGGGTCGGGCGGGCGAGGCCGAACCGCTGGTCGACGCTCTGGAGTCCAATGGCACCCGCCTGGGGCGGGACTGGATGCTGGCTATCGGCGGGAGGTGCCGCGCAATGCTGTTGGCCGAGCAGGACGATCTCGCCGGGGCGTCGCGCGCGGCGCAGGCGGCAATAGCCTTCCACGATCGGCTGCCGATTCCGTTCGAGAAGGCCCGCACCCAGCTGGTGGTCGCCGACGTGGCGCGTCGCCAACACCAGCGGGATCTCGCGACCGCGATGCTGCGCGACGCCCTGGCAACGTTCGAGGAGCTGGGTACGCCGCTGTGGGTCGATCGCAGTCGCGCACAGCTGAATCCGGCCACCGGTAGCGGCTCGCCGGCAGAACTCACCGCCTCGGAGCGCCGCGTGGCCGAACTCGCGGCGTCCGGAATGTCCAATCGCGAGGTCGCGGCGGCACTCTTTATCAGTACAAAAACTGTGGAGGCCAATCTTTCTCGGATATACCGAAAGCTCGGCATCCGGTCGCGCGCCGAACTCGGACGGATGGTGAGTGCGACCGAATGATAGGGAAATTCCCGATTCGCCGAGAACGCCGCTCGGCCTAGCATGACGCGATGGGAATCGCCGGGCGATCATCGGTGCACATCCTGGCCGAGTGGTACCGCCCCGCCATCGCCGATGAACCGCTCGGCCGCAGCATCGCCCGAATCATTCAGTCGGCGGCAGCCGTCTCCGCCACCGGATCCCCGGTGAGGCTTCGTGCGACATTGGCCATTCCCGACGATGAGATCGTCTTGGCAGTCTTCGATTCCGCGTCTGAGCAATCAGTAGCGCAGGTATGCCTCGAGGCCGGCTGCCCGGCTCAGCGTCTGACAGCCGGCATCGATATCCGTTTCTGGCGCCGGCCATCGGAGCGCCAGCGCCCCTGAAAGACCTCAGCCGACCTCGGCCAGCTCCAGCCGGGTGTCGCCGTACCGGCGCGACGGCCAGGGTTGCCAGCCCTGCGGCCAGCCCACTGCTGGACTGGAGGCGGCCCGTTCGATCATCACGACGGTGCCCGGACCTGCCCAACCGCCGGCGGTCAACAATCCCGGCAGCGCATCGATCGCGGCGGCATCGACCTCATACGGCGGATCGGCCAGCACAAGATCCACCGCCGTCTGCGCCCCTCCGGCAAGCACCGTGGCCACCGTGCCGCGGCGCAGCACGGCACCGGCCAGCCCCAGCGCGGTGATATTGGCCGCCAGTACATCGGCTGCGCGGCGGTCCGATTCGACGAACAGCGCCGACGCCGCACCGCGAGACAGCGCCTCCAGGCCGAGCGCCCCCGACCCCGCGTACAGGTCCAGCACCGACATTCCGGTCAGATCCATCCGGGAATCGAGCACATTGAACAGCGCCTCGCGCACCCGATCAGTGGTTGGCCGGGTGCCGCGCGGCGGCACAGCGAGGCGTCGCCCACCGGCCGCACCGCCGACGATACGGGTCAGCTCAGCACCACCAGCAGGTCTCCGCCCTCGACCTGCGCGGTTTTGGAAACGGCCACCCGAGCGACGGTGCCGTCGGCCGGCGCGGTGATGGCGGCCTCCATCTTCATCGCCTCGATGGTCGCAACGGTCTGTCCGGCGCTGACCTTCTCCCCCTCGGCAACCCCGACGGTGACCACACCGGCAAACGGGGCCGCAACATGGCCCGGCTTGGTGCGGTCGGCCTTCTCGGCGACCGGCACTTCGCTGGCGATGCTGCGGTCACGCACCTCGACCGGCCGCAGTTGACCGTTGATGATGCACATCACGGTCCGCATGCCGCGTTCATCTGGCTCGGAGATGGCCTCCAGCCCGATCAGCAGCTCCACCCCACGCTCCAGCTTGACCCGATGCTCCTCGCCTTGACGCAGGCCGTAGAAGAACTGGTTGGCCGACAGTCGCGAAATGTCGCCGTAGAGTTCCCGATGCGACTCGAATTCTTTTGTCGGGCCGGGGAACAGCAGGCGATTCAGCCGGGCCTGGCGTTGCGGACCCGACTTTGCCAACACCGCCTCGTCATCGGCCGAGAGCTGCTGCATCTCCCGTGCCGGGCCGCGACCCTCCAGCGCCTTGGTCCGCAACGGCTCCGGCCAGCCACCGGCCGGGTCACCCAGCTCGCCGCGCAGGAACCCGATCACCGAGTCGGGGATGTCGACTCGCGATGGGTCAGCAGCGAACTCGTCGGCGCTCACGCCGGCACCGACCAGGGCCAGCGCCAGATCGCCGACCACCTTCGAGCTCGGGGTCACCTTGATCAGCCGACCGAGTACGGCATCCGCGTCGGCGTAGTTGTTCTCAACGTCCTCGAACCGGTCCGCCAGCCCCAGCGCCTTGGCCTGCTGGTGCAAGTTGGACAGCTGGCCACCGGGAATCTCATGGCGGTATACCCGCCCGGTCGGTGCCGCCAGCCCGGACTCGAACGGCGCGTACACCTTTCGCAGGGCTTCCCAGTACGGCTCCAGGTCGCCCACCGCGTCCAGCGAGATCCCGGTGTCGTAGTCGGTCTGGGCCGCCGCGGCGATGATCGAACTCAGTGCCGGTTGGCTGGTGGTGCCCGCCAGGGGCGCCGCGGCGCCGTCGACGGCATCCGCCCCGGCCTGCCAGGCCGCGACGTAGCTGGCCAGCTGACCACCCGCGGTGTCGTGGGTGTGTACGTGAATGGGCAGATCGAAGCGACTACGCAGCGCGCTCACCAATGTGGTTGCCGCAGCAGGGCGCAACAACCCCGCCATGTCCTTGATCGCCAGCACATGGGCGCCGGCGTTCACGATCTGCTCGGCGAGCTTCAGGTAATAGTCCAGCGTGTAGAGCGTTTCACCCGGACTGCTCAGATCCCCGGTGTAACACACGGCGACTTCGGCTACCGCACTGCCGGTTTCGCGCACCGCGTCAATGGCCGGAAGCATCGAGTCGACGTTGTTGAGCGCATCGAAGATCCGGAAGATGTCAATACCGGTCTCGGTCGCCTCCTGGACGAACGCCGAGGTCACCAGCTCCGGATAGGGGGTATACCCGACTGTGTTGCGCCCACGCAGCAGCATCTGCAGACAGATGTTGGGCAGCGTCTCGCGCAGCGCGGCCAGCCGCTCCCAGGGGTCTTCCTTCAAAAACCGCAGCGCCACATCATAAGTCGCGCCACCCCAGCACTCGACCGACAACAGTTGCGACATGGTGTGGGCCACGTACGGCGCCACCTTGACCAACCCACTGGTGCGCACCCGGGTGGCCAACAGCGACTGGTGGGCGTCCCGGAACGTGGTGTCGGTGACACCGACCGCCCGCGACTCCCGCAGCCAACGGGCGAACCCCTCTGGCCCCAGCTCGACCAGCCGTTGCTTAGAGCCCGCCGGCGGCGGCACCGACAGATCCAGCTCGGGCAGCTTGTCCCGCGGGTACACCGCCGACGGCCGGGTGCCGTGCGGACTGTTGACGGTGACGTCAGCCAGGTAGTTCAAGATCTTGGTGCCACGGTCGGCCGAGGAACGCGCGGTGAGCAACTGCGGGCGCTCGTCGATGAATGAGGTCGTGATGTGGCCGGCGGAGAAGTCCGGGTCATCGAGCACGGCCTGCAGGAACGGAATGTTGGTGGCGACCCCGCGGATGCGGAATTCGGCGATCGCCCGGCGCGCCCGCTTCACCGCGGTGGGGAAATCCTTGCCGCGACAGGTCAGCTTGACCAGCATCGAGTCGAAGTGGGCGCTGACCTCCGCCCCCAGGTTGGTGCCGCCGTCCAGCCGGATGCCCGCCCCGCCCGGGCTGCGGTAGGCGTTGATCCGGCCGGTGTCGGGCCGGAATCCGTTGGCCGGGTCCTCGGTGGTGATCCGGCATTGCAGCGCCGCACCGTGCAGCGTGATCGCGTCCTGCGAGAGGCCCAGGTCCGCCAACGACTCACCGGCCGCGATCCGCAGCTGTGACGACACCAGATCGACGTCGGTGATCTCCTCGGTGACGGTGTGCTCCACCTGGATGCGTGGGTTCATCTCGATGAACACGTGGTGGCCGCGCTCGTCGACCAGGAACTCCACGGTGCCTGCGCAGGTGTAGCCGATGTGGCGCGCAAATGCCACGGCATCCGCGCAGATCTTCATCCGCAGAGCCGGATCGAGATTCGGCGCCGGCGCCAATTCGACGACTTTCTGATGCCGGCGCTGGACGCTGCAGTCACGCTCGTAGAGGTGGATCACGTTGCCGTGGTTGTCGGCCAGGATCTGCACCTCGATGTGGCGCGGGTTGAGGACCGCCTGCTCAAGGTAGACGTGCGCGTCGCCGAACGCCGAATCCGCTTCCCTACTCGCGGCCTCCACGGCCTCGGCCAGCGCATCGATGTCGGCGACGCGACGCATGCCGCGCCCGCCGCCACCGGCGACCGCCTTGACGAACAGCGGAAAGGTCATGTCTTGGGCTGCGGCGAGCAATTCCTCGACCGAGGACGACGGCGCCGACGACGCCAGCACCGGCAGACCCGCTTCCTTTGCGGCAGCCACCGCACGCGACTTGTTACCGGTCAGCGCCAGCACGGCCGCACTGGGACCGACGAAGGTGATGCCCGCATCGGCACAGGCCTGCGCCAGTTGCGGATTCTCCGAAAGGAAACCGTAGCCGGGGTACACGGCGTCAGCCCCGCACCGCACCGCCGCGCCGACGACCTCGGCGACGGAGAGGTATGCCCGTACCGGATGGCCTTCTACGCCGATCTGGTAGGACTCGTCGGCCTTGAGCCGGTGCAGCGAGTTTCGGTCCTCGTACGGGTAGACGGCGACAGTGCCGACCCCGAGTTCGCAGGCGGCCCGGAACGCACGGACGGCGATCTCTCCGCGGTTCGCAACCAGCACTTTGGAGATCACATCCACCCCTACAGCAGCGTTATCCAGTAATCCTGAAACCGAATAAATACCAACAGAAATAACGCGATAAACCATAACGCAGCCACGGTCCAACGCCATCGGTGCAAATGCTGCGAATTTTTGCGTATACCACGCTGCTCAGATGCTAGGGCTGCGAAGATCACCAGCAGGCACAGCGTGACCGCCCACACCACCATGCAATACGGGCACAGCGCGCCTATCCGGTACAGGCTCTGGAAGATCAGCCAGTGTACGAAGCCGGCGCCGGCCAGCGTGCCCAGCGTCAACCCAGTCCAATACCACTGCGGCAATGGCACTTTCGCGACGGCCAGCACGCCAGTGACGACCACCACGGTGAAGGCGACGATCCCCATCAGCGGGTTGGGGAAGCCCAGCACAGAAGCCTGCGGGGTGACCATGATCGATCCGCAGGACAGCACCGGGTTGAGGTTGCACGACGGCACGTACCCCGAGTCGATCAGCAGTTTGATCTTCTCGACGGTCAGCGTGACCGAGGCGGCCAGTCCGATGACCCCGCCGATCAGCACCGCCCAGGCCCGGGACGCCGCGACCGGCACCGCCTGTTCGGGCGGCTCGACCGCCGAAGCCGTGATGGTCACGACTCCTGAGCCGGCGCGGCCATGCCCGCCACGTCACCGACGATCTCGCGGATCTTGGAGACCAGGGCTTCGGGAGTCGAGGGGCGGTAGTCCTCGCCGTTGATACGCAACGTGGGGGTGGCGTGAATACCCCCGGCCGCCGCCATACCGCCCACCATCTTGAGGTACTTGCCACTGTTGATGCACGCCGGAACGCCGCCGGCGGCGCCCGCTTGGCGGGCCAGCTCGATCAGGCGCTTGTTGTCGGGGAAGTCGGTCCCGATCTCCGAGGGCTGCAGCTGCTCGGTGTAGAGCGCGGTGTGGAACCGGCGGAAGGCGTCGTTGTTCTCGTCGGCGACGCAGTAGGCGGCGGCACCGGCGCGCGAGGAGTAGTCGTCGTTCTGCGGCCGGTCCAGGATCGCGACCATGTGGTAGTCGGCGGCGATCGCCCCGCTGTCGATCAGCCGGGACACGGTCGGGCCGAACGCCCGCTCAAGGTTGCCGCAGGCCGGGCAGAGGAAGTCCTCGTAGAACGTCAGGACGGCCTTGGGCTCGTCGGTCCCGTCCTTGGTGACCAGCTTGCTCGAGGTGACCCGGATTGCCTCGCCGGCGCCAGCGCCCTTCTTGTGACCGTTGGACATCACGATGTAGCCGATGAGTCCCACCGCGAAGACCACCACGATGGCGACGAGCCCGATCTGCATTGCGAGGTTGCGTTTCTGGTCGCCGGCCCTCAAGCCGGAGACGCCGGGGCGTTTGGGTTTGCTGGCCACAGTCGGTTGGTCCTCGTGTTCGGTGGTCGGTTTGCGGTTCAGCGTACCGGCGTGAGCCCCGGAGCTCAGCCGCGGCTGAGGTGCGCACGCAGCGCCGAGATCAACTCACTGGTCGCGTTCGCGCTGCCGCCCCCCAGCGGAAACAGATTGATGAAGGCATGGGTCAACGACGGCATCTGCCGCAGATCCACCACGACCCCGGCCTGGCGCAGTGCCGCCGCGAACGCTTCCCCTTCGTCGTGCAGCGGGTCGAAGCCGGCGACGGCCACCAGCGCGGGCGGCAATCCCGACAGGTCGCCGGCCAGCAGCGGCGATACCCGCGGATCGGTCGGATCAAGCTGTGAGCGACCCACATATTGGTCGGTGAACCAGTCGATGTCGTGTTTAGTCAGCAGAAAGCCGTCGCCGTAGAGGGTGCGCGAACGGGTCTGGGCGGTGCAGTCGGTAACCGGGTAGATCAGCCACTGCAAGACGGGCGCCGGTCCCCCGCCGTCACGTGCCAGCAGAGCCACCGCGGCGGCCAGGTTGCCGCCGGCGCTGTCGCCGCCCACCGCCACTTGTCCGGGAATGCCACCCAGCTCCGCGGCGTGGTCGTAGGCCCAGCGGAATGCCGCGTAGGCGTCGTCGAGCGCAGCCGGGGCGGGATGCTCGGGCGCCAGCCGGTAGTCGACCGACAGCACCGCGATGTCGCCGTCTCGGCAGGTCAGCCGGCAGAACCCGTCGTGGCTGTCCAAGTCGCCGATCACGAATCCGCCACCGTGGTAGAAGACCAGCAGCGGCTTGGCGCCACCACCGACCGGGCGGTAGTGCCGAGCGGCGATATCGCCGGCTGGGCCGGGCAGCACGATGTCGCGGACATCACAGCCGTGGATATCACCGCCGCCAAGCCCGGCGGTCGTCTCGCGCTGCTGGGCTCGGGAGGCGGCCGCGTCGTCGCCGACCACCAAGCCGTTGATACCCATCGCATGCTGTGCGGCCAACGCCAGCCGCAGTGTCGGGTCCAGCGTCTTGCCGTCGATGGCCACCGATCGCCCGCCGGTCAGCAACCGCTGGACCCCGATCGGCAGCAACGGCGTCATCTTCATGCCGACATTGATCAGGGAGCTCTGCAGCTGCTCAGCCCACCGCTTGCTCCGCCCGGAACCGGAGCCGCCTGGCAGACTTCGTGTCATGGCTGCTGGAGATAACTTGCGTTCGGTCACGCTCAACGACGGTAATTCCATCCCCAGCGTCGGTTTTGGGGTTTACAAGATTTCACCCGCCGAGACCGAGCAGTCGGTGCACACCGCACTTGCCGCCGGATACCGCCATATCGACACCGCAGCCCTGTATGACAACGAGCGGGAGGTCGGCCGGGCCGTCGCGGCATCCGGCCTGCCGCGCAATGAGGTGTATGTGGTCACCAAGGTGTGGAACTCCGACCAGGGCTACGACTCCACGCTGAGCGCCTTCGAGGCGAGCATAGAGCGCCTCGGCCTGGATTTTCTGGACCTGTACCTGATCCACTGGCCGCTGCCGGCGGCCGGCAAGTTCGTCGAGACCTTCCGCGCGCTGGCCCACCTGCGCGATCAGGGCCGGATCCGCTCGATCGGGGTGAGCAACTTCGCGCCCGAGCACCTCGAGATGCTCATCGACGGAACGGGGATCGTGCCCGTCATCAACCAGGTCGAGTTGCACCCGCGCTTAAGCCAGCCCGAACTGCGTGAGGTGCACGCCCGCCTCGGGATTGCCACCGAAGCCTGGGCGCCGCTGGGGCGGGGTTCGCTGCTGGCTCACCCGACGGTCACCGAGGTGGCGCGGCGTTGCGGCAAGACCCCGGCACAGGTGCTGATCCGGTGGCATATTCAGCTGGGTAATATTGTGATTCCGAAATCGGTGCACCCCGAGCGCATCGTCGGCAACTTCGAGGTCTTCGACTTCGAACTCGGCACCGCCGAGATGGCCGAGATATCCTCGCTCGACGACGGCGCCCGATTGGGACCCGATCCGCGAACATTCGATTACACAGGTAGGTGAAATGACGTCGGGCACTGCGATCCCCTCCGTCACCCTCAACGACGACCGCACCATGCCGACTCTGGGCATCGGGGTAGCCGAGTTGTCCGAAGCCGAAACCGAGCGTGCGGTCTCAACGGCGCTTGAGCTGGGCTGTCGGTTGATCGACACCGCCAAGGTGTACGGCAACGAGGCCGCGGTGGGCCGGGCTATCGCCGCGTCGGGGATCCCGCGCGAGGAGGTGTTCGTCACCACCAAGCTGGCCAACGCCGATCAGGGACTGACCGCGGCCATCGAAGCCTGCAAGGCCAGCCTGGAGCGGCTCGGAATGGACTATGTGGACCTGTACCTGGTCCACTGGCCGGCTCCGTCGCTGGGTATGTACGTCGACAGCTACGGCGGACTCATCCAGGCCCGCGAGCTGGGACTGACCCGGTCCATCGGGGTGTGCAACTTCACCGCGAATCACCTGGACGACGTGATCGACCTGGCGTTCGAGACGCCGTCGGTCAACCAGATCGAGCTGCACCCGCTGCTCAACCAGGCTGAGCTGCGGGCCGCCAACGCCGAGCGCGGCATCATCACGCAGGCCTACAGCCCGCTGGCGGTGGGCCGGTTGCTCGAGCACCCGACCGTGACGGCGATCGCCGTCGAATACGGCAAGACCCCGGCACAGGTGCTGATCCGGTGGAGCCTGCAACTGGGCAACGTGGTGATCCCCCGGTCGGCCCAGCCCGAGCGCATCGCGGCCAACCTCGACGTGTTTGGCTTCGAGCTGGCCGACGAGCACATGGAGAGCCTGGGCGGCCTCAATGACGGCACCCGGGTGCGGGAAGACCCGCTCACCTACAGCGGTATCTGATCCCCTAATCCCGCGAGTCGGAATCTCGCGACAGCGCGTCGGCGTGTCCCGTCGTGAGATTCAGTCTCGACGGGTGCTCCCCTATCCGGTTGGGCAGGTGGCCGCCGCCTCCCTCAACACGTCGGCTGACGGCTGATCGAGACGCAGCGCGTAGCCCCGCAGGACCGCAATGTAGGCGACGGCGTATTGGCACGCGAACGATTTATTCGGCGGCATCCACTGCCCAGGACCCGCATCGCCCTTGTCCTGGTTGCCCTGCCCGGCGACCGCCAGCAGGTTGGCCGGGTCGTTGGCGAAGCGCAAGCGTTGTCGATACGGCCAGGCCGACGCTCCCATGTCCCAGGCGTAGGCCAGCGGAACGATGTGGTCGATCTGCACCGCCTCGCCGATCTTCGGGCCACGGGTGAAGGCGACGACGGCGTTGGTGTAGGGGTCGTGCAGGGTTCCGGTGGCCACCGCGTCGGCGCAGCGCTTGGTCGACACATGGGTGATGTCCACCAGATCCCGGTTGAGGATGTCGTTGCGGGTGTCGCAGCCGTTGTGCCCGCCCGGCGCGTCGTTGTCGTCGTCCCAGGCGTCGCCGAACACCGAGCGGCGATAGTCGTAGCGGTGGGTGCGGGCCGGAACGACGGTAATGCCGGCCAGGACATCGGCGCCGGCCGCCACCGTGGGCATGCCGGCCTGCGCCGCCAGGGCACGGCTGCTCCTGCCCACCGCGGACACCGTCTGGTAGGCCACCACCACGGCCAGCACCGCCGCCACGGCCAGCCACAGCAGGGTCCGACGACTCGGGTTCATGCCTTGTCCAAGTAGTCGATGTCGTTGAAATGGGCGGCGAGCGTAGCCAACCCGGGATCATCCGGGTCATCTTCCCAGGCCTGCATGCAGTACGCGCGGGCCGCTTCGATCACTTCGCCGTGGTCAGCCAGCGACAGCAGTTTGAGGCCGCCTCGCCAGCCGGACTGGTTGCGGCCCAATATATCTCCCTCGCCACGCTCGGCCAGATCCAGATCGGCCAAGACGAATCCGTCCAAGGTGCCGGCGACGGCCTTCAAGCGTTGACCCGCCTTGGATCCAGGACCTCTGGAGGTCACCAGCAGGCAGAGGCTGGCGTGCTCGCCGCGGCCGATCCGGCCGCGAAGCTGGTGCAGCTGGCTGATGCCGAACCAGTCGGCGTCGGCGATCAGCATGACGGTGGCATTGGGTACGTCGACACCGACCTCGATGACCGTGGTGCAGACCAGCACGTCGACCGCACCGCTGCGGAACGCGGTCATCACCGCGTCCTTCTCGTCCCCGGTCAGCCGCCCGTGCATCAAGCCCACCCGCAACCCCGACAGCGGCCCGGATCGCAGGTGATCGAACAGCCCGACCGCGGTGTCCGAGGTTCGGCCGCCCTCATCGGCCGAACCGGGTTTGCTCGGCTCATCGGTCTCGTCGATGCGGGGCGCCACCACGTAGGCCTGCCGTCCGGCCGCCACTTCCTCGCGGATCCGCGTCCAGGCCCGATCCAGCCAGGTCGGCTTCTCCTTGACGAAGATCACCGAGCTGGCTATCGGCTGACGGCCGCGGGGCAGCTCGCGCAGCGTGGAGGTCTCCAGATCGCCGTATACGGTGAGCGCCACCGTGCGGGGAATCGGAGTGGCGGTCATCACCAGCAGGTGCGGAGTAATGCCGTCAGGGGCTTTGGCGCGCAACCGATCTCGCTGCTCAACACCGAAGCGGTGTTGTTCGTCGACCACCACCATGCCCAGGTTGTGGAATTGGACCGCGTCGACCAGCAGGGCGTGCGTGCCCACGACGATGCCGGCCCGGCCGCTGGCGATCTCGGCGCGAGCCGCCTTCTTGGCGGCCGCGGACATCGACCCGGTGAGCAGCGCCACCGCGGTGGCATTGTCGGCCCCGCCCAGCTGACCGCCGAGCGCCAGCGGCCCGAGCATGTCGCGTATCGACCGGGCGTGTTGGGCGGCAAGGACTTCGGTGGGCGCCAACAGGGCGCACTGATAGCCGGCATCAACCAATTGCAGCATCGCCAGCAGCGCGACGACCGTCTTGCCCGAGCCGACCTCACCCTGCAACAGCCGATTCATCGGACGGCTGGCGGCCAGTTCGCCTTCGAGCACGCCGAGCACCTCGCATTGTCCGGTGGTCAGCTCGAACGGCAGCCGCCGCAACAGTTCTGCGACCATACCGTTGTCACGGCGCGGTGCCGGTGACCCGGATTCGGACAATTCACCGTTCCGACGCATCGCCAACGCCCACTGCAGACCGAACGCTTCGTCGACGGCCAGCCGAGCCCGGGCGCGGTCCCGTTCGGCGGCGTTCTCCGACAGGTGGATCGCACGCAGCGCTTCGTCTTCGCCGAGCAGACCCCGTGCGGTGCGCACCGCAGCCGGCAGCGGGTCCGGAACCGGATCGAGCACGTCGAGCACCTGCCGCACGCAGTTGAAGATGTCCCAGCTCTGCAGTTTTGCGGTCGCCGGGTAGATCGGGTAGCAGCTGCGCTCGAAGTCCGACTGGTTGACCTGCCCGCTGACCTTTTGCGATGCATCGGCGATATTGCGCAGCGAACTGCTGCCGAAGTTGCGATCGTGGTCTGCACCGTCGGCTTCCTTGAGTACCAGGAAGTCCGGGTGGGTGAGCTGGATCGCGCCCCGAAACAGTTTGACCTCACCGGACAACATCACCCGGGTGCCGGGGGTCAACCGCCAGCGCAGGCCTTTGGGGTTGAAGAACGTCGCACTGACCTTGTTGCGGCCGCTACCGACGGTGACGGCAAGGTATTTTCCGTTGCGCCGCTGCATGTCTTTGAGCACCGCTGAGCTAATGGTGTCGACGATGGTGATGTGGTCGCCTTCGGCGGGGCGGCTGTCCTCCGCACCGCGCACCCCGGTGCCTTCGACATAGCTGCGCGGGTAGTGCCGCAGCAGGTCCCCGACGGTGCGGATGCCGAAGCATTCGTCGAGTTTGTTGGCGGCATCAGAGCCGACGATGAAATCCAGCCGGTCGGCAGAGGTGACCATCGCTACTCGACCCCGATCAGCAGCGCGTCCCCCCGATGCCCGGTGAAGTAGGTCGCCAGTTCGGTTCCCGGATGCTGGTCGTGCACGTGCCGGGCCAAGACCTCCATGACATCTTCTTCTAACCCGTCGATGCCCGCCCCGAACAGCACCGTCACCAGCTCACCGCCGGCCGCCAGCAGCAGGTCGATCAGGCCGATCGCCGCGGCGCCGACATTGCGGGCCACGATCAGCACCTCGTCACCGGCGATGCCCAGGCCGTCGCCGGGCCGGCAGGAACCGGCCCAAGTCAGCGCCTGTTCGGTGGCGACCCGCACCGATCCGAACCGAGTGCTGCCGGCAGTTCGGGCCATGGTGTAGCCGTCGTTGACCACCGGACGGCCCGGATCGTGGACCGCCAACGCCGACAGCCCCTGCACCATCGAGCCGGTCGGCACCGGCACCACGTCGATACCCCAGCCGATGGCCGCGGTACAGCCCGCCACCAGTTCCTCGGCGGCGACATAGCCGTTGGGCAGCAGCATCACCTGCGCTGCGCCGGTGTCCACCACCGCCCGCAGCAGCTGCTGGGCGGTGACCATCATGACCGGTTCGGCACTGTGCGGGTCGGGCCGCAGTACGCAGGCGCCTTCGGAGTCGAACAGCGCCTCGGCGCCGTCGCCGTCGACCACGGCCAGCACCGCACGCTCCCGTGCCCAGCTGCCCGGGGACGGACCCGCGGCACCGGCCAGGGCCGAGATCTGGATACGCCGCGGCCGGCCGAAGGCCAGGCCCGCCTCCACGGCGGCACCTGCGTCATCGGTGTGTACGTGCACCGAATATCCGCCGACCACCCCCGACGTGGCGATTGCCACAGATTCGCCGAGCTGATTCAGCCGCTCCCGCAGGGCTTCGGTGTCTTCGGGACCGCACTCGCCAAGCAGGTACATCACCTCGAACTGCGGCGCGGGAGTCTCGGTGCCGGCCTCCGGCGGCCGCGGGCACGGCGCGGGTTGGTACACCGCCCGCACGGGCGCCTGCCCGGTGATCGTCGATCGCAGCGCGTCGAGCAGCACCAGCAGGCCGCGGCCTCCCGCGTCGACCACCCCGGCCTCAGCGAGCACGTGGAGCTGCGCGGTGGTCGCCTCCAGCGCCTCAGCGGCCGCGTCGGTGCCGGCCACCAGCGCCGGGCCCAACTCGGCTCCGCTGGCCGCGCACCCTTCGACGGCCGCAGCGGCAGCCTGCAGCACCGACACGATGGTGCCCGGGACCTCGCGACCGCCCATCGAGGTGACCACCAGCTCGACCCCGTGCCGCAGACCGGCGCCGAGCAGGGCGGAGTCGATGACGCTGACCGCGGTGTCAAGGGTGTTGGGGGCCGTCACATCGGCCAGGCCACGCAGGATCTGCGACAGGATCACCCCGGAGTTGCCGCGCGCCCCGTGCAGCGCCCCCGACGACAATGCGGCCGCGACTCGGCCCACCTGCCCCGAGGCAGCCTCGGTGTTGGCCTCGGCCAGGGCCGAACGCATGGTGAACAGCATGTTTGTTCCGGTGTCGGAATCGGCGACCGGGAAGACGTTGAGCTGGTTGATCTCGTCGGTGTGGGTGATCAGGTCACCGACGGCGGTGTGCGCCCAATCCCGCAAGGTCGCCGCATCCAGCCGACGATCGGGGTTGCCCACCTCCACCCACCTTCCTGCCGCCACCTCCGGTGGCCGCAAGCCTAACCACTCCGGGCGACAGCACAGGTCACGTCCACCCGGCCCGGATGGGGCGTTTTGGCGGTTGCCCCGCCTGGCGGGTATCCTGATCAGGTTGTCGGGCCACCCGCTGAGGTCGTTGGCCCTCAAGCAGACGTTTTGAGGAGTGTCACATATGGCTGCCGTGTGCGATATCTGCGGAAAGGGCCCCGGCTTTGGTAAGTCGGTGTCCCACTCGCACCGTCGGACCAGCCGTCGGTGGGACCCGAACATTCAGGTTGTGCACGCCGCGCGTCCCGGCGGCAACAAGCAGCGCCTGAACGCCTGCACCTCGTGCATCAAGGCCGGCAAGGTCGTCCGCGGCTAAGTCCGCTCATTTCTCACTGAGCGGCCGGGGCACCCGTCTCTCCTCGGCACGGGTGCGCGGTCAGCTGTACCGCGTCACTCCAGTCGCCAGTCAATCGGCTCGGCCCCCATCTGCGCCAGCAGCTCGTTGGCACGGCTGAACGGCCGCGATCCGAAGAACCCACGCGACGCCGACAGCGGCGAGGGGTGCGGTGATTCGATCGCAGCGCAGTGGTCGGACAGCATCGGTTTGAGCGTCCCCGCGTCACGTCCCCACAGGATCGCCACCATCGGCTGACTGCGGGTCATCAAAGCGCGGATCGCACATTCGGTGACGGCCTCCCAGCCCTTGCCGCGATGTGACGCCGGCGTACCCGGCCGCACGGTGAGCACCCTGTTGAGCAGCAGCACACCCCGCTGCGCCCACGCGGACAGATCGCCGTTGGACGGCTTGGGATAGCCCAGATCCGCGGTGTACTCGGTGAAGATGTTCTCCAGACTGCGCGGCAGCGGCCGAACATCCGGAGCGACCGAGAAGCTCAGGCCCACCGCGTGGCCGGGCGTCGGGTACGGATCCTGCCCGACGATCAACACCCTGACGTTGTCGAACGGAAACGTGAAGGCCCGCAAGATGTTCTGCCCGTCTGGCAGATAGCGGTGACCGGACGCGGTCTCCTCGCGCAGAAACCGCCCCAGTGCGGCGACCTGATCGGTCACCGGTGCCAGCGCAGTGGCCCAACCGCTTTCGACAAGTTCAGGAAGTGGACGAGCAGTCATGGTGTCTCAACGTAATGGGGCGCTGGAATCAAACGACTGCCAGCCCGCCTCCCCGTCCCACACCGCTCCGTCGACCAGCACTCGCGCCGGCCCTTCCCGCACCTGCCCGATGGCCCGCCAACCGGCCGGCACCTCTCCGGGAAACGCGGCGACCAGGGCGTGGTCTTCTCCCCCGCCCAGCACCCACGACCACGCGTCGGCGCCGACCGCTGTGGCCGCAGGCGCCAAGGCTCGATGATCGGCCGCCAGCGCCGCTGTTGATACCTGCAATGTCACCTGCGACGCTGCGGCCAGGTGCCCCAGATCGGCGATCAGGCCGTCGGAGACATCCGTCATCGCCTGCGCCCCGGCATCGGCGGCCACCGCGCCCTGCCCGTACGGCGGTTCCGGGACCAGGTGACGGCGCCTCAGTTCCGCAAATTCTTCCGCGCCCACACCGTCACTCCATAGCCGCAGCCCGGCCGCCGAGCGACCCAACTCGCCGGCCACCGCCAGCGTCGCCCCGGGCCGCGCCCCGGACCGCAGCACCGCTGTCCGGCCGGCCAGATCCCCCAGCACCGTGACCGACACCACCCAGCAGTCGGCCTGGACCAGATCGCCGCCGACCACGCCCGCACCCAGGCGCTCCGCCTCGACCCACATCCCGTCGGCCAGGGCCGCCGCGTCGGCGGCTGACGTGTGGGCCGGGGCGCCGAAGCCGACGACGAACGCGGTGGGGCGTGCGCCCATCGCCTCGATATCGGCGGCGTTCTGGGCGATCGCCTTGCGCCCCACCTGCTGCGGGGTTGACCAATCCAGCCGGAAATGGCGACCTTCCACCAGCATGTCGGTGGACACCAGGGCCCGGCCGTCGGCGCAGCTCACCACCGCCGCATCGTCCCCAGGACCCAGCTCGGTGGTGTCGGGCTGACGTCGCCCGGCGACCAGCCGGTCGATCATGGGAAACTCTCCAAGCTGACCCAGCGTGGGCTCGTTACCGCGCACAGCGTGGAGTGTAGGTGTGATCAGAACGGTAGGCGGGGCTTGACCACGGACAACGACGCGGACGGACCGCCGCGACTCGCGCTGATCGTCGCGCTGGTGGTCGCCGTCGTCGCGGTAGGTGCGGCGCTGACGGTGGCCGCGCGGCACCACCCCGGCAAGCGGCCCGCCGCGCCGGTCCCGATAGCGACGGTGCCTGCTCCGCACGCCGACAGCGCGGACTGCCGCGCCCTCCTCGATGCCCTACCGGCTCAGTTGGGCGATTATCGGCGCGCCGAGCTCCTGGCACCGGCACCGCAGGGCGCGGCGGCCTGGACCGCCGAGGACGGCGAGGCAGTGGTGCTGCGCTGTGGGCTGGACCGGCCGGCCGACTTCGTGGTGGGCTCACCCATCCAGGTGGTCGATCACGTGCAGTGGTTCGAAGTCCGCGAAGGTGACCGGGCCACCTGGTATGTGGTCGACCGGAAGGTCTATCTGGCGCTGACGCTGCCGCCGGAATCCGGGCCCACGCCGATTCAGGAGGTGTCGGATCTGATCGCCGACACCGTTGCTGCCGTCCCGATCAGACCGGGCCCGCCGCGCTAGCCACTCGCCAGCGCTGACCACTCACACCGAGCGTGTAATCAGGCTGAATATTTGGCTGCTTTTTCGCGCTGAGTGCACGCTCGGCGCCCAACCGGGCAGGGCAGCTCAGCGGTGATCGCAAGCGCGGCGAAGCCGGGCGCAGCGGGTCGTCGCCAGCAATTCAGCGCAAGCCCACGCCGCGCGCCAGGGCGGTGTCGACCATCGTCGCCAGCAACGTCGGGTAGTCCACGCCGCTGGCCGACCACATCCGCGGGTACATCGAGATCGTGGTGAATCCGGGCATGGTGTTGATCTCGTTGATCACCGGGCCGTCGTCGGTCAGGAAGAAGTCCACCCGGGCCAACCCCTGACAGTCCAGCGCGGCGAACGCGCGAATCGCCAGCTGCTGCACGGCTTCGGCGACATCGTCGCCGATCTTGGCAGGCACGTCGAGTTCGGCTGCGTCGTCGAGGTATTTGGTGGCGAAGTCGTAGAACGAGTCGTCGCGGTCGGCCACGCCGGCCACCCGGATCTCCCCCACGGTGCTGGCGCCCAGCGAGCCGTCGGGGAATTCGAGCACCCCGCATTCGATTTCACGGCCGACGATCGCGGCCTCGACGATCACCTTCGGGTCGTGCCGGCGTGCCTCGGCGATCGCGGCGGGAAGCTCGTCGTACGACGTCACCCGGCTGACCCCGATCGAGGACCCGCCGCGCGCCGGTTTGACGAACAACGGCAGTCCCAGCCGCTCCCGATCATCGATCGACAACGTCTCCTGGCTGGCCCGCAGCACCGCGTACGGGCCGATCGGCAGGCCCTCGGCGGCCAGCAGCTTCTTGGTGAACTCCTTGTCCATGCCCGCCGCGCTGGCCAGCACGCCGGCACCGACGTAGGGCACCCCGGCCAGCTCCAGCAGTCCCTGCACGGTGCCGTCCTCGCCGTAGGGACCGTGCAGCACCGGAAACACCACGTCGACCGACTCCAGCACCTCTGCGGACCCGGCGGCGGAGAACGCGATCAGCTGACCGGCTCGCTGCGGATCGGCCGCCAACGCCAGTTCGGCGCCGGAGTCCGTGCTGACCGCCGGTAGTTGGCGGTCAGTGATCGCCAGCGTGTCGGGGTTGCCGTCGGTGAGCACCCACGCCCCCTCCGGGGTGATGCCCACTGCGACGACCTCGAAGCGTTGCGGGTCCAGGTTGCGCAGGATGCTGCCCGCCGAGACGCAGGAGATGGCGTGCTCGCTGCTGCGGCCACCAAAGACGACGGCCACCCGGGTGCGTTCGTGGGAATTCACACGCCAGAGGGTACCGGGCGGTTAGCGAGCCTCGACGAAGGAGAGGCGAAGCTGGACCGCCCCATCAAGTCCAGCGGTTAGCGAGCCTCGACGAAGGAGAGGCGAAGCTGGACCGCCCCATCAAGTCCAGCGGTTAGCGAGCCTCGACGGAGGAGAGGCGAAGCTGGACCGCCCCATAAACCGGGGGCGGCTTACTCCGGTTTGGTGCGACGTCCCAGCAGCAGCGCCACCGCATCGTTGACCGACGACCCCTTGTGGCAGACCCGGTGCACGGCGTCGGTCAGCGGCATCTCCACGTCGTAGCTCAAAGCCAGTGCCAGCACCGACTGGCAGGACGTCACGCCTTCGACGACATGGCCGTCGGCGGTGCTCAACAGCCCCGTCGACCCGGGCACCGGCGGCATGGCCTCGCCCCGGCCGAGCCGCTCGCCGAACGAGCGGTTGCGCGAATGCGGGGATGTGCAGGTGGCGACCAGATCGCCCACTCCGGCGAGGCCGGCCAGGGTGGCGCCCTTGGCACCCAGCGCGACTCCCAGTCGAATGATCTCGGCCAGGCCCCGGGTGATGATCGCGGCCGCCGTGTTCTCCCCCAGCCCCACCCCGGCCGCCATTCCACAGGCCAGGGCGATGACGTTCTTGCAGGCTCCGCCGATCTCGGTGCCGACCACGTCGGAGTTGGTGTACGGCCGGAAGTAGCCCGTATTGAGCATCCGCTGCAGCGCCACCGCACGACCGGAGTCCGTGCAGGCGACCACGGTGGCCGCGGGCTGACCGGCGGCGATCTCCGCCGCCAGGTTGGGGCCGGACACCACAGCGACCTGACCAGCGTCGAATCCCGTCACCGAGGCGATCACCTGGCTCATCCGCATCAGCGTGCCCAGCTCGATGCCCTTGGCGACGCTGACGAGCGTGGCACTGTCGGTCAGGTGCGGCAGCCATGCCTGGAGATTGGCCCGCATCGTCTGCGCCGGAACGGCCAGCACCACGGTGGTCAAGCCGTCCAGCGCCTCGGCCGGATCACTGGTGGCGCGCACCGCATCGGGTACCTCGAAGCCCGGAAGATAGTCGGGGTTGCGCCGGGTCTCGTTGATCTGCGCGGCGATGTCGGGCCGGCGTGCCCAGAGTCTGACGTCACTGCCGGCGTCGGCGAGCACCTTGGCCAACGCCGTGCCCCACGCCCCCGCGCCCATCACCGCGACCGTGCCCTCGGTGCCGCCCATCGCACACCACCTCCCTATAGGCGCACCACCCTAGCGGCGATCGCGAGCGCGGCGGAGCCGGGCGACGCGGGTCACCGCCATCAACCCTGCGGCGATCGCGAGCGCGGCGGAGCCGGGCGACGCGGGTCACCGCCATCAACCCTGCGGCGATCGCGAGCGCGGCGGAGCCGGGCGATGGGGGCACCTCCCGCTTGCGGGGGACGGGTCACCGCTATTGGGCCCAGCGCGCCGAACGCCCAGCCCGACGCTGGCAGGATGTGATGTGTGAACTCCGCACAGGCCGAGGTGTCCGGCATCGGCCTGATCATCGCCGTCAAGCGGCTCAGCGTGGCGAAGACCAGGCTGGCGCCGGCGTTTCCCGCGCCGCAGCGCGAAGCCGTGGTGCTGGCCATGCTGGTGGACACCATCAGCGCGGCGTTGGCCGCTCGCGGCCTGGAACACATCACCGTGGTCACCCCCGATGAGGCCGCCGCTGCGGCCGCCGCCGAGCTGGGGGCCGAGGTTCTGGAGGATCCGACTCCAGACGGCCACCGCGACCCGCTGAACAACGCGCTCGCCGCGGCCGAAGCCTCGGTAGCCGAATCAGTGCCGAATATCGTTGTTTTGCAGGGTGATCTGCCGGCTTTGCAGTCCTACGAACTCGACGAGGCGATCGCTGCCGCGCGGACACACCAGCGCAGTTTCGTCGCTGACCGACATGGGATGGGCACTGCGGCGCTCTTCGCATTCGGCACCGCACTTGACCCGAGGTTCGGCAGAAATTCATCTGCGCGACACCGGGAATCCGGCGCGCTGGAGCTGACCGGCGCTTGGCCCGGTCTGCGCTGTGACATCGACACCCCGGAAGATCTGGCGGTAGCGCGACGGCTCGGCGTCGGCACGGCGACGGCCCGCGCGCTCGCACATACCAAGTCCGGTGGCAGCACCACGCGGGATGAGCAATGATTTCGGAGTGGACGAAATCGAGGGCAGCGAACTAACCGAGACGCGTACCGACCCGACCGACTGGCGTCCGAACGACGCCGCTCCGACCGCCCCTCCCGCAGCCACCGAGACGCTTCCGGCCGGCGACGACGACGAACTGCCCGCGGACCGCTACCTCAACCGCGAACTCAGCTGGCTGGACTTCAATGCACGGGTGCTGGCGCTGGCCGCCGACACCTCATTGCCGCTGTTGGAGCGGGCCAAGTTTCTGGCGATCTTCGCCTCCAATCTCGACGAGTTCTACATGGTCCGGGTCGCCGGTCTCAAACGCCGCGACGAGATGGGCCTGTCGGTGCGCTCGGCCGACGGCCTGACTCCGCGGGAACAACTGCGCCGCATCGGCGAACGGACCCAGCAGATCGCCACCAGCCATGCGCGGGTGTTCCTCGACTCGGTCCGCCCGGCGCTCGCCGCCGAAGGCATCCACGTCGTGACGTGGGCCGACCTCCTGCCGGCCGAGCGTGACCAGCTGTCGGTCTACTTCCACGAGCAGGTGTTCCCGGTGCTGACGCCGCTGGCGGTCGACCCGGCGCACCCGTTCCCCTTCGTCAGCGGGCTGAGCTTGAATTTGGCGGTGACGGTCAAGCGTCCCGAGGACGGCGGAAGTCACTTCGCGCGGGTCAAGGTCCCCGACAACGTCGACCGTTTCGTCGAACTCGACGCCGACGCCAGCGGCGACGGCCGCGCCGAGGTCCGGTTCCTGCCGATGGAGGAGTTGATCGCGGCGTTCCTGCCGGTGCTGTTCCCCGGTATGGAGATCGTCGAGCATCACGCGTTCCGCATCACCCGCAACGCTGATTTCGAGGTCGAAGAAGACCGTGACGAAGATCTGTTGCAGGCCTTGGAGCGGGAGTTGGCGCGGCGCCGATTCGGGTCACCGGTGCGCCTCGAGGTCGCCGACGATATGACCGAGCACATGCTGGAGCTGTTGCTGCGCGAACTCGACGTGGATCCCAGTGACGTCATCGAGCTGCCCGGCCTACTGGACCTGTCCTCGCTGTGGCAGATCTACGGCCAAGACCGGCCCGATCTCAAAGATCGCACCTTCGTCCCGGCCACCCACCCGGCGTTCGCCGAACGGGAAACCCCCAAAAGCATTTTCGCCACCCTGCGTGAAGGCGATGTGCTGGTACATCACCCGTACGACTCGTTCGCCACCAGCGTGCAACGGTTCATCGAGCAGGCAGCCGCGGACCCGGGCGTGCTGGCGATCAAGCAGACGCTGTACCGCACCTCCGGTGATTCGCCGATCGTCACCGCACTGATCGACGCCGCCGAGGCCGGCAAGCAGGTGGTGGCACTCGTCGAGATCAAGGCCCGCTTCGACGAGCAGGCCAACATCAAGTGGGCCCGCAAGCTGGAGCAGGCCGGCGTGCATGTGGTGTACGGACTGATCGGTCTGAAAACCCACTGCAAGGTCTGCCTCGTCGTGCGGCGCGAGGGTTCGACGATCCGGCGGTATTGCCATATCGGCACCGGCAACTACAACTCCAAGACCGCGCGCCTCTACGAAGATGTGGGACTGCTCACCGCCGACCCCGATATCGGCGCCGACCTGACCGACCTGTTCAACTCGTTGACCGGCTATTCGCGGAAAGTCGCCTACCGCAACCTGTTGGTGGCCCCGCACGGTGTCCGGAACGGGATCATCGAGCGCATCGAACGTGAGGTCGCGGCACACCGCCGGTCCGGCGACGGGCGGATCCGGCTCAAGCTCAACTCACTGGTCGACGAACAGGTGATCGACGCGCTTTACCGCGCCTCTCGGGCCGGAGTTCAGGTTGAGTTGTTCGTCCGAGGCATCTGCGCACTCCGGCCCGGAGTCGAGGGATTCTCCGAAAACATCCTCGTCCGATCGATTCTCGGCCGATTCCTGGAGCACTCCCGGATCATCCACTTCCGCGCCATCGACGAATTCTGGATCGGCAGCGCGGACATGATGCACCGCAATCTGGACCGTCGGGTCGAGGTGATGGTGCAGGTGAAGAATCCGCGGTTGACCGCACAACTGGGCGATGTGTTCGACTCGGCAATGGATCCGGGCACCCGCTGCTGGGAGCTCGGTCCCGACGGCCAGTGGGCGGCGGAGCCGCAGGCCGGCGCCACCGTGCGCGATCACCAGGCGTCGTTGATGGACCGACACCGCAATCCCTGACAACCTGCCCACCGCCCAACACGCCCGAATTGACCTGCAGGAGTGCAAGGTGCTCGAAACGACAGTGTCGAATGGCTCCGGGACGGAAGACAAGATCGTCCATGCGGCCGGCGCGGTGCTGTGGCGGACACGGCGCAATGCCGTTGAGGTGGCGCTCATCCACCGCCCGCGCTACGACGACTGGTCATTGCCCAAGGGCAAGGTCGATCCCGGTGAGACCGAACCGGTGACAGCTGTGCGGGAAATCTTGGAGGAGACCGGCCAACACGCACAGCTGGGCCGCCGGCTGGGGGCGGTCCGCTATCCGGTCACCCAGGGCGTCAAGACGGTCCGGTACTGGGCCGCCCAGGCGGTGGGCGGAGACTTCGTGCCCAATCACGAGGTCGACGATCTGGTCTGGTTGCCGGTCAAAGCCGCCATGAAAGAACTGCAATACGCCTATGACCGGAAGATCTTGCGGCGGTTCGCCAAGCAGCCCGCGGACACCGAAACGGTGTTGATCGTGCGGCACGGTACCGCTGGGCGCCGGTCGCGGTTCTCCGGCGACGACCGCCAACGACCGCTGGACAAGAAAGGTCGCGCACAGGCCGAAGCGCTCACCGATCAGCTGCTGGCCTTCGGAGCGACGGAGGTGTACGCCGCCGACCGGGTGCGCTGCCAACAGACTGTGGAGCCCTTGGCGGCCGAACTCGGGGTGACGGTACACAACGAGCCGATGCTGACCGAGGAGTCCTACGCCGACAACCCGAAGCAGGCCCGCCGCCGGGTGCTGGAGATCACCAAACTTGGCGGCACACCGGTTATCTGCACCCAGGGCAAGGTGATTCCGGACCTGATCACCTGGTGGTGCGACCGTGACGGCGTCAGCCCGGACAAGTCCCGCAATCGCAAGGGCAGCACCTGGGTGCTGTCACTGTCGGGTGGCAAGCTGATCGCCGCCGACCACATCGGTAGCCCGCTGGCTACCCACGCACTGGTATGAACGACCGAGCGCCGCGGGGATAACCCCGCGGCGCTCGGCTATTCGTTGCTACTTGCGACCCTTGCGGGCCGGAGCCTTGGTGGCTTTCTTGGCCGGAGCCTTCTTCGCCGCAGCCTTGGTTGCTGCCTTCTTGGCGACAACCTTCTTGGCCGGAGCCTTGGTCGCCGCCTTCTTCGCGACAACCTTCTTAGCCGGAGCCTTGGCCACAACCTTCTTAGCCGGAGCCTTGGTCGCCGCCTTCTTCGCGACAACCTTCTTAGCCGGAGCCTTGGTCGCCGCCTTCTTGGCCGGAGCCTTGGTAGCCGCCTTCTTCGCGACAACCTTCTTAGCCGGAGCCTTGGCCGGAGCCTTCTTGGCCGCAGTCTTCTTGGCGGCGGCCTTGGTGGCCTTCTTGGCCGGAGCCTTCTTGGCCGGCGCGGCGCTGGCACCAGCACCGCGCTTGACCGCGAGACCCTCGGACGGGACACGCTGCGCGCCAGAAACAATCGCCTTGAACTGCGCACCGGGGCGGAAAGCGGGGACGGACGTCGGCTTCACCTTGACCGTTTCACCGGTACGGGGATTGCGGGCCACGCGCGCGGCGCGGCGACGACGCTCAAAAACGCCGAACCCGGTGATGGTGACGCTCTCACCCTTGTGGACGGCGCGCACAATGGCATTGACGAAATGCTCGACGGCTTCGGTCGCCGACCGACGGTCGGTGTCCAATTCCTTTGTGAGCACCTCGATGAGCTCTGCTTTGTTCATCCAATCCCTCCGAAACCAGTGGCCCTACTTGAGCCGACTAGAGCACACGGTAAACCCTGATACCACTGATATCCAAGAGCCACGCGCAATTTCAGACGAGATTATGGGCTAATTCGGCAATCCGGTTACCGCCCTTGGACGCTGACGAGAGCGTCATACCCACCGGAATTCAGCTCCGGCGCGAGCCTTCAAGAAGCCGGCAGAGTGCGCGGTTTCCAGCTCGGGCGAGCAGCCTCGAATGAGTCGATTTCATCGAGTTTCCGCAGCGTAAGGCCTATATCGTCGAGCCCTTCGGACAACCGCCAAGCGGTGTAGTCGTCAATCGTGAACGCCACCACCACCGTTCCGGCGGTGATATTCCGATCTTGAAGATTGACAGTGATTTCCAACCCCGGGCTCTGCTCGATGACTTTCCACAGCAGTTCCACATCATCTTGGGCCACCTGGGCCGCCAGCAGGCCGGCCTTGCCGGCATTGCCGCGGAAGATGTCGGCGAATCGGGAGGAGATCACCACCTTGAACCCGTAGTCGAGCAGCGCCCAGACCGCATGTTCCCGAGACGATCCGGTGCCGAAATCCGGTCCCGCAACCAGCACCGAACCTTGATCGAAAGGGCTGAGATTCAGCACGAAGGACGGATCGGTGCGCCATGTGGCGAACAGGCCGTCCTCAAATCCCGTCCGGGTGATGCGCTTCAAATAGACCGCGGGAATGATCTGGTCGGTGTCGACATTGGACCGCCGCAGCGGGACTCCGATTCCGGTGTGAGTATGGAAAGCGTCCATGACAAGGCTCCTTTAATGCCGTGGCGGTCAGTTCAAGTCAGTTCAAGTCCTGGGGGGACGACAGCGTCCCACGGATGGCGGTGGCAGCGGCCACGACCGGGGACACCAGGTGGGTGCGTCCGCCCTTGCCCTGCCGGCCTTCGAAGTTGCGGTTGGACGTCGACGCCGACCGCTGGCCCGGCTCCAGCTGATCCGGGTTCATCCCCAGGCACATTGAGCAGCCAGGCTGGCGCCACTCGGCGCCCGCGGCCGTGAAAACCTCCGCGAGCCCTTCGTCTTCGGCTTGATTGCGCACCCGCATCGAACCCGGCACCACAAGCATCCTTACCCCGTCGGCGACCTGGTGCCCGCGCAGCACACTCGCCACCGCCCGCAGGTCCTCAATGCGGCCGTTGGTGCACGACCCGACAAACACCGTGTCGACCGCGATATCGCGCATCGGCGTGCCGGGTCGAAGGTCCATGTACGCCAACGCCTTCTCCGCGGCCCGCCGCTCGGCCTCGTCGTTGATCGCCTCCGGGTCGGGCACGTTGGCGCTCAGCGGGACACCTTGGCCGGGGTTGGTACCCCAGGTCACGAACGGCGTCAGCGCATCCGCGTCCAGGTAGACCTCGACATCGAACGTCGCACCCGGGTCGGTGCGCAGGCTGCTCCAATAGGCCACGGCGGCATCCCAGTCCGCACCGGTCGGCGCGTGCGGCCGGCCCCGCAGGTACTCGTACGTGGTCTCATCGGGCGCAACCATGCCGGCCCGGGCGCCGGCCTCAATGCTCATGTTGCAGATCGTCATCCGCGCCTCCATCGACAGCGACTCAATGGCGCTGCCCCGGTATTCGATGACGTAGCCCTGGCCGCCTCCGGTGCCGATCTGGGCGATCACCGCCAAGATGATGTCCTTGGCCGTCACGCCGTCGGCGAGTTGCCCGTCCACATTGACCGCCATTGTCTTGAACGGCTTGAGCGGCAGCGTCTGGGTGGCCAGCACGTGTTCGACCTCGGAAGTCCCGATACCCATCGCCAGCGCACCGAACGCGCCGTGAGTGGAGGTGTGACTGTCGCCGCAGACCACCGTCGTGCCGGGCTGGGTGAGCCCCAGCTGCGGACCGATGATGTGCACGATCCCCTGGTCGATGTCGCCCATCGGGTGCAACCGGATACCGAACTCGGCGCAGTTGTGCCGCAGCGTCTCGACCTGGGTACGCGACACGGGATCGGCGATCGGTTTGTCGATGTCGACCGTCGGCACGTTGTGATCCTCGGTGGCGATGGTCAGATCCGGGCGCCGTACCGGACGGCCGGCCAGCCGCAGCCCCTCGAAGGCCTGTGGGCTGGTGACTTCATGAACCAGGTGCAGGTCGATGTAGATGAGGTCAGGTTCGGTCCCGCCGCCGGATGCCACGACGTGGTCCGCCCAGACCTTCTCGGCCAGGGTGCGAGGCTGCTCGGTCTTGAACATCACTGTCATCCCTCAATTTATGTTGTCTCATATTTTGAGACGCTAGTATCTGTATATGGGACAGCATAGCGGCATCGGCGTTCTGGACAAAGCGCTGGTGGTGCTCCACTCGGTCGCCGAATCGCCGTGCGGGCTGGCTGAACTGTGCGACCGCACTGGTCTGCCCCGCGCCACCGCACACCGGTTGGCCGCAGGCCTGGAGACCCACCGGCTGCTCGGTCGTGACAACGAGGGCCGCTGGCAGATCGGCCCCGCGGTCAGCGAACTGGCAGCCCGCGCCGACGATCCACTTCGGGCGGCCGGCGCGACGGTGCTGCCGCGGCTGCGAGAGATCACCGGGGAGAGCGTGCAGCTGTATCGCCGCGAAGGCTCCGAGAGGGTCTGCGTTGCGGCGCTGGAACCGGCTGCGGGGCTGCGCGACACGGTTCCGGTCGGGGCCCGGCTGCCGATGACCGCCGGTTCGGGGGCCAAGGTCTTGCTGGCCTACGCCGATGCAGACGTGCAACAAGAAGTGCTGCCGGAGGCCAAGTTCACCAGCCGCACCCTCTCCGAGCTGCGGCGGCGGGGCTGGGCGCAAAGCGTCGCCGAACGCGAGCCCGGGGTGGCCAGCGTGTCGGCGCCGGTGCGCGATCACCGCGGCACGGTGGTGGCAGCGATCTCGGTATCGGGCCCGATCGACCGGATGGGGCGTCGCCCTGGAGCCCGCTGGGCCGCCGACCTGGTCGCGGCGGCCGATGATTTGACGGCCCGGCTCTAGTCCTGCCGAGCAGGCGCAGAATCGCATACCGCTGGCCCGTTCAATGCGATTCTGCGTCTGCTCGCCGAGGGGGCTCATCCGCCTGACAGACTGCAGAGATGGGAACCAAACAGCGCGCACAGATCGTCATGACCGATGCCGAGGTCGCTGACTTCGTCAACACCCACCGCACCGGAACACTGGCCACCATCGGGCCCGACGGCCAGCCGCACCTGACCGCGATGTGGTACGCGGTGCTCGACGGCGAGATCTGGCTGGAGACCAAGGCCAAGTCCCAGAAGGCGGTCAACCTGCGCCGCGATCCGCGGGTCACCTTCCTTCTGGAGGCCGGCCAGACGTACGACACGCTGCGCGGGGCCGCTTTCGAGGGCGTCGCGGAGATCGTCGACGACCCCGACACCATCTTCCGGGTGGGCGTCAGCGTCTGGGAGCGCTACACCGGTCCCTACACCGACGAGATGAAGCCCGGCGTCGACGCGATGATGAACAACCGGGTGGCTGTGCGCATCATCACACGGCGCACCCGCTCCTGGGACCACCGCAAGCTGGGCTTGCCGGCCTTGCCGCTCGCCGGTTCCACGGCGCCGAAGGGCGATTGAGCCCACTGCACACAAGAAGGCCCGCACCTTGACGGTGCGGGCTTTTGCTTTGTACCCCCGATGGGATTCGAACCCACGCTACCGCCGTGAGAGGGCGGCGTCCTAGGCCGCTAGACGACGGGGGCTAGAACATTTCCGGGTTGCCAGCATAGCTCAACCCGTACAGCCCGCCTAATCGCTTGCAGCGGACCGCTTTTGCTGGGGTACCAGGACTCGAACCTAGAATGGCTGAACCAGAATCAGCTGTGTTGCCAATTACACCATACCCCAAGGACCAACAATGGCCCGGCCATTACCGCTGGTCAGAGTGCCGCTGGTGCACTACTGGCCAGCCGTTCTTGGGCCGACGAGCAGACTACCAAACTTCTAGCGCGAAGTTGTCATCGCGTTTCCCCAACGTCGTCTCGGGCGCTCCGCAGCCGGTTCAAGCTGCGGTTAGAGCCCAACAATTCCAGCGACTCGAACAGCGGCGGGCTGACCAATCCACCGGAGACCGCCACTCGGATCGGGCCGAACGCCTTGCGCGGTTTGAGCCCCAGATCGTCCAGCAGCGCGGCCTTCAGCGCGGCCTCGATGTTGGCAGTGGTCCACTCCCCTACGTCCTCCAGCGCAGTGATGGCCGCATCCAACGCCGGCGCCGCTTCGGGACCCAGTTCTTTGGCGGCTGCTCGCGGGTCAAGCTCGTAGTGAGCGTCATTGAAGAACTTCAGCAGCGGCCAGGCGTCGCCGAGCACCACGATGCGGGTCTGCACCAGTGCCGCGGCCACCGCGAAGCCGGCGTCGTCCAGTCCGGTGTCGTGTCCATGGGTGTCGAGAAAACTGCGCAACCGTGCGGTGAAATCGTCCAGTTCGAGCAGTCGGATGTGCTCTGCGTTGAGCGCATCGGCCTTCTTCTGGTCGAACCGGGCCGGGTTGGAGTTGACGTTGACCACGTCGAACGCGGCGACCATCTCGTCGAGACTGAACACGTCGCGGTCGTCGGCGATAGACCAGCCCAGCAGTGCCAGATAGTTCAACAGCCCCTCGGGAATGAAGCCTCGGTCGCGATGCGCGAAGAGGTTCGACTGCGGGTCACGCTTCGACAGCTTTTTGGTGCCCTCACCCAAAACAGTTGGCAGGTGCCCGAATTCCGGGATGCGATCGGCGACGCCGATGCGGATCAGCGCCTGGTACAGCGCGATTTGGCGTGGCGTGGACGGCAAGAGGTCCTCGCCACGCAGCACGTGGGTGATCTTCATCATGGCGTCGTCGACCGGGTTGACCAAGGTGTACAGCGGGTCCCCGTTGGCGCGGGTCAGTGCGAAATCCGGAACGGTGCCGGCCGGAAAGGACGTCTGCCCGCGCACCAGGTCTGCCCAGCCGAGCTCGGTATCGGGCATCCGCAGCCGCACCACCGGCTTCCGGCCCTCGGCCAGATAACCGGCCCGCTGCTCCGCGGTCAGCTCGCGGTCGAAGTTGTCGTAACCCAGCTTGGGGTTGCGGCCGGCGGCGAGATGGCGGGCCTCCACCTCCTCCGGGGTCGAGAACGCCTCGTACGCCTCTCCGGCCGCCAGCAGCTGCGCCACCACGTCACGGTGGATGTGGGCGCGCTCGGACTGCCGGTACGGGCCGTAGGGACCGCCCACCTCGGGACCCTCATCCCAGTCCAGATGCAGCCAGCGCAGCGCATCCAGCAGCGCCAAGTAGCTTTCCTCGCTGTCGCGTTCGGCGTCGGTGTCCTCCACCCGGAAGACCATGGTGCCGCCGGTGTGGCGGGCGTAAGCCCAGTTGAACAGGGCGGTGCGGATCAGCCCGACGTGTGGAGTGCCGGTCGGTGACGGGCAGAACCGGACACGAACACCTGATGTGGTCACGAGTTTCCTTTGCGGATAACCGGATTGGACAGGGTGCCAATACCTTGGATGGAGACGGACACGGTGTCACCGTGTTCGATGGGGCCGACCCCCTCGGGGGTACCGGTCAGCAGGATGTCGCCGGGCAGCAGCGTCATCACCGCAGAGATCCACTCCACGATGGCGCCGACGTCATGCATCATCAGCGAAGTCCGACTGTCCTGCTCGACGGCCCCATTGACCTCGGTGCGAATCGACAGGTCAGCCGGGTCGAGGTCGGTGACGATCCACGGTCCGATCGGGCAGAAGGTGTCGTGGCCTTTTGCCCGGGTCCACTGCCCGTCGGACTGCTGCTGGTCACGCGCCGACACATCATTGCCGATGCTGTAGCCCAAGATGTTGTCCTTGGCTCGCGCGGCCGGAACGTCCTTACAGGGACGTGAGATGACCACAGCCAGTTCACCTTCAAAGTGCACCGGGGAAGCGTTGGCGGGCAGCTGAATCGGCACGTTGGGCCCGATGATGGCGGTGTTCGGTTTGAGGAACATCGTCGGGTTGGCCGGTGGGGCACCGCCCATTTCGGCGATATGGGCCGCGTAGTTCTTCCCGATGCAGACCACCTTGCTGGCAAGGATCGGTGCCAGCAGGCGCACGTCGGCCAGCGGCCAGGACCTGCCGGTGAACTCCGGTGTGCCGAACGGGTGCTCGGCGATCTCGCGGGCGGTCATCTCGTGTGGCCGGTCCGGGTCTCCTTCGATACTGACGAAGGCGACACCGTCCGGGCTGGCAATTCGGCCTAGTCGCATTCGAGCAAGCCTAATGGTCCTCGCTTACGGCGGCGGGGGGTGCGGCTGTGGAACCATGGTCGGATGTCCACCGAGCCGATTGGCACAGCCGCTCGCTGGTCGGTCGTGGTCGTTGCCCTGATGGCCACACTGTCTTCATTCGTCTTCATCAACGGCATTGCCTTCGTCATCCCGATGCTGGAGACCAAGCGAGAAACCAACCTCGCGATGGCCGGCCTGCTGGCCTCCATGCCGAGCTTCGGGATGGTGCTGACCCTGTTCGCCTGGGGCGCGCTGTTGGACCGCATCGGTGAACGCATCGTGTTGAGCGTGGGTTCCGCGCTGACCGCGCTGGCCACGTTCGCGGCAGCCTCGATGCAGTCGCTGGTCGGGGTCGGGGCATTTCTCTTCCTGGGAGGTATGGCCGCCGCCAGCGCCAACAGTGCCAGCGGGCGGTTGGTGACGGGCTGGTTCCCGCCCCACCAGCGCGGACTGGTGATGGGTATCCGCCAGACCGCGCAACCGTTGGGCATCGCGTTGGGGGCCGAGGTGATTCCCGAACTGGCTGAGCACGGGTTGGCGCGGGCGCTGACATTCCCGGCAACGCTGTGCGCCGTGGCAGCGGTGGCGTGTGCGATCGGCGTGGTCGATCCGCCACGCAGGCCACGGTCGGCGGCCTCCGGCGCCGAACTCGCCAGCCCCTACGTCGGTTCAAAGGTGCTGTGGCGCATCCACTTTTCCTCGGCCCTGTTGATGGTTCCGCAGTCTGTGCTCGCCACTTTCATGCTGGTGTGGCTGATCGTGGACACCGACTGGTCGATCGCCGCCGCGGGCGGTCTAGTGACGGTGTCGCAGTTGCTCGGTGCAGCCGGGCGAGTGGCGGCCGGCCGGTGGTCCGACCGCGTGCGGTCGCGGCTGCGGCCGATTCGCAGCCTTGCCGTCGCCGGAGCGCTGGCAATGCTGGCCCTGGGGGCCGCCGACCATCTGCACTCCCGTCTCGCCGAGACGGCGATGGTGATCGCGGCGGTTATCGCCGTGCTGGACAACGGATTGGCGTCGACTGCGGTCGCCGAGATCGCCGGTCCGTACTGGAGCGGTCGCGCGCTGGGCATCCAGAACACCACCCAGCGGCTGAGCGCGGGGATCGCTCCCCCGCTCTTCGGTGCGCTGATCGGCACCATCGGCTATCCAGTGGCTTTCGCGTTGTGCGGACTGTTCCCGCTGGCCGCGTTGCGCTTGGTGCCGGTGAGCGCCGAGCCCGAAGGCCGTTCGGCCCTGGAGGCGCTGCGGACCCTACGAGTGCCGCCCGGGCCGCCGCCCGACCCGCCAACGCAACCCTGAGGCTGCCGGCAAGTACCGTCGAAACGATGACGGATACGGATCATGTCCGGCTTCGGACACCAACTGTGGCGGACGGCCAAGCCCTGTGGCAGATCGCCGTCGACAGCGCCACTCTCGACGTCAATTCGCCCTACGCCTACCTGCTGTGGTGCCGCGATTTTGCCTCGACCTCGGTCGTTGCCGAGGTCGATGGAGAGCCCGGCGGTTCAGCGAGCCTCGACGGAGGAGAGGCGAAACTGGGACCGCCGCACAAACCCGGCGGTTCAGCGAGCCTCGACGGAGGAGAGGCGAAACTGGGACCGCCGCACAGGCTCGGCGGCTTCGTAACCGGCTATCGGCGACCCGAACAGCCACAGACCCTGATGGTCTGGCAGGTGGCAGTCAACGCCGCCCACCGTGGCGCCGGCCTGGCCGGCCGGATGCTCGATCACCTGGCGACCACGCAGGTCACTCAGGGGGTTACCCATCTTGAGACCTCGATCACACCGGACAACGACGCCAGCCGACGGCTCTTCAGCGCCTTCGCCCGCCGATGGGACGCCCCATTGGAGTGTTCGGAGCTGTTCGGAGCGGATTTGTTCGCCGAATCTCATCTGGCAGAAGAACTGTTTCGCATTGGACCGCTTCGGGTACACCAGCGTCGCCAGTGAGGGCGTGCCAAGGTTGAGATCACAAAATGGTCTCGGTAAGGTAACGAAAGCGCAAACGTGAGCCCCGACAGACCTAGGCCGGGGGCTACGAGCGGGGTGGTGGGTCGAGCCGAGATCACCCGCGGCACCAGTTTGATGTCGACCTGTCGTTCCGTTCCGTTGTATTTGACCGACGGACGGAGGAACTATGACGATTTTTGAAACCCTGGAATCCGAAGTACGAAGTTATTGCCGGTCCTGGCCGGTGATGTTCGACCGTGCCAGCGGCTCCCGAATGTGGGATGTCAACGGCAAGGAATACCTGGACTTTTTTGCCGGCGCCGGCGCGCTCAACTACGGCCACAACCACCCCGACCTGCGGGCACCGCTGCTGGAATACCTGAGCTCGGATCGAGTGGTGCACAGCCTCGACATGAACACCATCGCCAAGGCCGAGTTCCTGGAGCGCTTTAACGAGGTGATCCTCAAGCCCCGCGAGCTCAACTACAAGGTGCAATTTCCCGGACCCACGGGGACCAACGCGGTGGAGTCGGCGCTGAAGCTGGTGCGCAAGATCACCGGCCGCGAGAGCATCATCAGCTTTACCAACGCTTTTCACGGCATGACACTGGGCTCGCTGAGCGTCACCGGTAACTCGATGAAGCGCGGCGGCGCCGGAATCCCACTGGTGCACGCCACACCCATGCCCTACGACAACTACCTCGACGGCGTGGTGCCCGACTTCATCTGGTTCGAGCGCCTGCTCGAAGACAGCGGCAGCGGCCTGAACGACCCGGCGGGGGTGATCGTCGAGACCGTGCAGGGTGAAGGCGGAATCAACGTAGCCCGCTGGGAATGGTTGCGTGGCCTGTCCGACCTCTGCAAGCGCCACAATCTGCTGCTGATCGTCGATGACGTCCAGATGGGCTGCGGGCGGACCGGACCGTTCTTCAGCTTCGAGGCGGCCGGCATCGTTCCCGACATCGTCTGCCTGTCCAAGTCGATCAGCGGGTACGGGCTTCCGATGGCGTTGACGCTGCTGAAGCCGGAACTGGACGTGTGGGAACCGGGCGAGCACAACGGCACATTCCGCGGCCAGAACCCGTCGTTCGTGACCGCCGCTGCGGCGCTGAACTTCTGGACCGACAACCGCTTGGAGAAGTCGGTACTGCGCAAGGGCGAACTGATCGAACAGGCGCTGAACGACGTGGTGGACCCGATCCCCGGCGTCAGCACTCGGGGCCGCGGCCTGATCCGCGGTGTGGCCTTCGAACGCCCGGAGCTGGCCGGGGCAGTATGCCGTGAGGCCTTCGAGCGCGGCCTGCTGCTGGAGACCTCGGGCCCTGAAGGCGAAGTTGTAAAGCTGATGCCGCCGTTGGTCATTGATGATGACGACCTTGCCGAAGGCCTGACGATCGCCGCCCAGTCGATCGAAGCCGTCGCCGCCCGTGAACTAGCCGCAACCACGTCAGGAGCCCGCCGATGATCGTCCGTACCCTCGCCGAGATCAAGGGCACCGACCGCGACGTCCAGTCCAAGACGTGGAACAGCCAGCGGTTGCTACTGGCCCGCGACGGGCAGCGGTTCTCGATGCACGAGACGTGCCTGTACGCCGGTACCGAGACTTCGATGTGGTACGCCAACCACGTTGAGGCGGTGTACTGCGTCGGCGGTGAAGGTGAGTTGATCAACGACGAGACCGGCGAGGTGCACCCGCTGCATGACGGCACGCTGTACCTGCTCGACGGTCACGAGCACCATCGGGTGATCGCCCACACCGATCTGCGCATGGTGTGCGTATTCGACCCGCCGGTCACCGGGCAGGAGGTGCACGACGACACCGGCGCGTACCCCCTGCTCACTGAACAACCACAGGAGACGGCGTCGTGACGACCGTCTTCACCGATCGCTATCCCACGCGCAACAACGTCACGATCGGTATCGAACCGCGTCGCGACCCGGTGGTCTGGACCACCGAAGCCAACGGCGGTCCGTTGAGCCCGGCCCGTGTCGCTCAGTTCGATGCCGATGGCTTTCTGGCCGTCGACACCCTGGTGGACACCGACGTGGTGGCGGACCTGCGTAACGAGTTGGATCGCCTGCGTGCCGACGTCGCGCTGGCCTCCGGCGAGCGCTCGATCTGCGAGCGCGACAGCGGCCAGATCCGGTCGATCTTCGAGGTACACCGGATCAGCCCGGCGTTCGCCGCGCTGGTCGCCGACCCGCGCCTGGTGGGACCGGCCCGCCAACTGCTCGGCTCGGATGACTATGTGCACCAGAGCCGGGTCAACTTCAAGCCG
>Ga0153954_1000240_pt1 | contig 48623 bp, 35 predicted proteins | sample TSFL038MetaG_FD_102277 | JGI IMG/M metagenome (GOLD analysis project Ga0153954, IMG submission 102277) | Attine ant fungus gardens microbial communities from Florida, USA - TSFL038 MetaG | ecosystem: Host-associated > Fungi > Mycelium > Unclassified | place: USA: Florida, Wekiwa Springs State...
CTAGATCCTCTCCATCCAGGTTGTACATGGTCACCATTTCGTGAGGTGTCCCGGGAAAGAGAGTCTCCTGGAGGGCGCTTCCGTTGGCCGTGACCCGGAACGACGACACGAGCTTGTCGGTCGGCTTGCCATCCTTACCGACTTCCACCCAGTCTCCGGCCAAGTCCTTCAAGGCCGCGAACTGGACGACCTTGGCGGAAGTGGTTTTCTCTTCAGCACTTGCCGTCGTCATGAGAGTCAGCAGAGCAATCGTGATGGTCCGGAAAAGTGTTGCCAATTTCATCTCCGTTCTCCCTGCAAAAAGCAACCGGGCTCTGCCCGTTTGGGCCGATCGCGTCTCAAGACGAAGAAGCCCGCCGGAAATCGACAACCTCCTGCCGGAATTTTTTTTCGACTCCCCGATGAGTAACCATGGAAGGCACGGAAAGACCCGATGGTAACGGTTCTTGGTTTCGCAGGCTTTCGTGTCACAATCGGTCCTCCTACTGTTCGCGCGGCCGCTTTCTTTATAGATTCGATCGCCGGTATCGGCTCGTCATTTCCGAGATGATCGAGGGGTCTTCAGATGAATCGTCGTGAGTTTCTTCAAGCGGGTGCGGCCGGGCTTGCGCTTTCGGGGGCGAGCGGTCTCGTTTTAGGTGCCACGGCCTCGACGCCGAAACGGGTGGGGTTGATCGGTTGCGGGTGGTACGGCAAGAGCGACCTCTTCCGACTGCTTCAAGTGGCACCGGTGGAAGTCGTCTCGCTCTGCGACGTCGACAAGCGAATGCTGGAGGACGCCGCCAATACGGTTGCTGAGCGGCAGGTGTCGAAGAAGAAGCCGAGGTTGTACGGCGATTATCGGGAGATGCTCAAGGAGAAGGACCTCGACATCGTCCTGGTCGACACCCCCGACCATTGGCATGCCTTACCGATGATCGCCGCGGTGGAGTCGGGGGCCGACGTTTGGGTCCAGAAGCCGATCAGCCTCGACGTGGTCGAGGGGCAGGCGATGGTGGCCGCGGCGCGTAAGCACAAGCGGGTCGTCCAGGTCGGCACCCAGCGTCGGAGTACGCCGCACCTGATCGAAGCACGCGACCGGATCATCCGCGAAGGCAAGCTGGGGACCGTCGGGTTCGTCGAGATCTACTGCTATTACCACATGCGGGCCAAAGGGAATCCCCCGGACACGGCTCCGCCCGAATACCTCGACTACGAGATGTGGACCGGCCCTGCTCCCCTGAAGCCGTACAACTCGTGGGTTCACCCCCGGGGTTGGCGAGCCTTCACGGAGTATGGTAACGGCATCATGGGAGATATGTGCATCCACATGCTCGACATGGTGCGCTGGATCCTGGGGTTGGGGTGGCCCAAGCAGGTCGTGTCGTCGGGTGGAATCCTGATCGACAAAGCAAGCAAGGCCAATATCCCGGACACCCAGACGGCCACGTTCGACTTCGGCGACCTGCCGGTCGTGTGGGAGCAGCGGTCGTGGGGACATCCCCCCGACACCAAGAGGCACCCGTGGGGAGCCACCATCTACGGCGACAAGGGAAGGCTCGTACTGGACGTTCACGGATATCATTTCGAGCCGATGGGCAATGACAAGCCAGTCCATGTGGACGTGAAATACGAGCTCGAGGAGTATCCGATCGACAAGACCGAGAAGGAGCTGGAGCGTCACGTCGCGCCGGCGATTCGAGGACACATGAAGGATTTCCTCGCCGCGATCGAGAGCCGAGGCAAGCCGGTGGCCGACATCGAAGAAGGGCACATCTCGACCGCAAGCTGCATCCTGGCCAACCTGTCGCTCCAACTCGGGCGATCGCTGACCTGGGACCACGAAGCGCAACGCGTGGTGGGTGATGAGGAGGCCAACCGCCTCCTGCGCCGGCCTTACCGGGCTCCCTGGGTGCATCCGGAAGCCTGATGTATTAGGGTGAATGCGGAACAGCCCTGGTGCGCCGACACATCGGCCGCCAGGGCGTTTTCACGGTTGCAATCTTGCCGGCAGAACTGTTGTCATTAATTGTTGATTAACGACAATGGCCTTGGTGAATATCGTTTGCCGATCACCAAACGCCGGCCCTGGCGAAGATCTTGTTGGCTGGTGACCACCCTACCAATGGGGTGGATCAAGTGAGGGAATAGCCGTCGACGATTTCTCGGATCCGTACGGTCTTGCCGTCGCGGAAGGTGAAGAGCTGCACCCAGTGGATGTCGTAGGGGGAGCCGGTCGCTTTGAGACGCCCTTGTTCGCGCGCGATGACGATCACGGTGTCGCCTTGAGCCACCACATGGTGGATCTCCGGCTGCTGTTCTTCGATGGACGAGAAGTTATCGAGAATGGTCTTGATGACGAGGCCACGTCCTTGCCAACGACCTCGAAAAGGAAGGGCCGGGGGGCCGGTGATTTCGAGCTCGACGTCGTCGTCCAGAACCTGGAAGGCCCCCTCGAAGTTGCCTTGGATGAGGTCGCAATACATTTCCTGGATCAGCTTGACGTGCGCGGTTTCGGTGCTCTTGTGCCTGACTTCCGCATCTCCTTCCTGAAAGGCATGCTCAATCCGTTCGAGGAAGCGTCTCTGCGTCTCGGTCGACATCAGCGGAAACTCCTTGGCTGACGGACGGGGCATTGGGGCGACTGCGAGCGATGACCTCGAAGCTCAGGAGGGGTCGGTCTCGAGAGAAGGGGCCTCTTGCTGGTCATGGGGGGACGCGGGGCGTCGGAGTTGGCCACGGACCCAGTCAAGCCATTCGTTGTCGGGGATGCCGTAAGGGCGGAACTTCTCGAGCCGGTTCTGCTCTTCGCTGGCGAAGTAGGCGCGATGGGGACCGAGGCGGCTGGCCTGCGGGGAGTCGAGGAGGAGCCCGGAATCGGTCGGGCTCATCTGGAACAGGGCTCGCATGTCGAATTCACGGAGGCTCTGGTGATCGAAGATTCGATTGAGGTTATTCACATTGTCGCACCAGACGATAAGGTGAACGCCTAGAGGCGGCCCCTCGCGCAGGATCGTCGCGAGGTGATCCGCCGGGGTGACGTTGTCGTCTCGCGAGAATCCGAAATCATTCTCACGGCGCCTGAGGTCACGGAAGCGAGGGATGTCGTGGATGAAGACGAAGTACTCGGGACCGTCGCCGGAGTCGGGCTGTTGCCGCCGTTCGACGTCCGCGGCGGCCTCGGCCATGATCCTCGCCGCGTCGCGCCAACCGCCGAAGGCCGTCGGGTGCGGAAGCATGCCCGCAAGTTGCTCGAGGAATGAGGCCTGAGGATGGTCCTCGGGCGTGCCGTCGAGTACCGCGAAGCGCGCCCCGGCGCGAACCGTGTCGGAAGTGGCCGGAGGAAACTGCGCGGCGAGAGAAAGCAGCGCGGCGGTCAGGATTCCCCGGGCCGACTCATCATTTTGGCCGACGATCAGAAGATGATTGCCTCCTTGGCGGCGGAAGAGAGCGGAGGTCGGATCCTTGATGGCTACCGGGTCTCCCAGCCAGGCTTGCGCGGAGCGGGGTGTCTCCAGCCAGGTCGAGGCCTCGAGTCGACAGACGAGCTGTGAGTTACGCGCCAGCTCCGTCGGCGCATCCCCCTCGAAGACGATCGGCGTGCGGGCCAGCCTGGGCTTGCGCGTGCGGCTGAGCTTGTGGAGTTCTCTCAGATAGTCCTCTCGCTTCGAGTCGGAAAGCCAAACAACCTGGAAGAAGTGGTTCCCTTCAGGCTGACCGTTGGCGTCGTTATAGATGGCCTCTCCGGGTCTCGAGAGCAAGCGTGCGGCCGGGTTCTGCTCATTCAGGATCATCGGTGCATCAGCCTCGCTGCACTGCAACGCAACGCGGACCGCCATCTGACCCAGGGTGGTGCGGGCCAGAGCATACGCTCCGCCGAGCGATTGCGAGCCCAGCAGAACGTGCACGCCGAAGGCTCGTCCCTGGCGAACCAGGCGATCGAGCAGGAGGGCCGCCTCCTGGGCGACCTTGTCTTCCTCGACGAAGAATTCTTGGAACTCATCGACGATCAAGAGCATGCGGGGCAGGGGAGGAGTCCCGGGCGCATTGCGATAGCCGTTGATGTCTTGAACTCCGGCATCTCGGAATCGTTCCCCTCGCTCGCGCATCGCGGCATCAAGGCGTTGGAGGACGCTGATGCCGAACTCGCGCTCGCTCTCGATGGCGACAACGCTGGCATGCGGCAGATCCCGGGTCGCGTAGACCTTGAACTCGACCCCTTTCTTGAAGTCGATCAGGTAGAGGTCGACCTCATCCGGACTGTAGTTGAGTGCGAGGTTCGCGATCAAGGCATGCAAGAGTGTGGACTTGCCTGAGCCGGTGCGGCCGGCGATGAGAACGTGTTGAGACGTGCCGTGGCCCAGGGACAGGTGTTGCCGTTTGGTCGCTCCCGCCTTGCCCAGGGGGATGTCGATCCCGGAGCGACTGTCCTGGGTCCACCAGGCGTTCGCTGCCGGTGCGATGAAATCGAACGGGACTTCCACCCGGCGCGCTGCGCGTGCCTGAGCGCCGGCGCTCTGGATCAATCGGGTGGCGGAGTCGGCGGCGGGAGGAGGCTCGACCGCCAGAGGGTAGCGCCCGAACTCCGGTTCGGCCCAGACGAATCGCCCCTCACGCCAGGTCAGATTCAACGCGCTGGGGCGAAGTTGCTCGAGCGTGAAATCGGGGGGGAGCGGGCGATCGAGATCGACGTTGATCAGCGTCAAGACCCCGCAAGGGACCCCCGCTGCGGCGATGTCGGCGAGACGTGCGGCTGCTTTCTCGTCGAACTTGGCCGGGAAGTCGGCGACGACCAGGACACGGTAGGGTTCGGCCACTTCGCCGGCCACCGTGTTGTATTCTTTGATCGTCGCATACTCGTTTCTTAAATACTTTTGAGTCACCCGCTCCATGTGGGCGGAGAGCTCGGCGAGCCGTTCCTCGATCTGCTGGGGCTCGGTCCATACCTGGTTGGTGACCAGGGCTTCGTCGAAGTCGGCGAGGTGCATGAACGCACCGAAGTTCCGTCCGATGCCGATGGGATCGATGATCGTGAAACGGACCTGGCCGGGGGGGAGACTCGTCAAAAGACGGAACATCGCCGCTTGCAGGAGCGTGAGCGCCGCGGCTCGTCCTTCGCTTGAGGATTGGATGAGGAGGTTGGCCTGATCGGGGAAGGTGCGGAGCGTGGGGAAGTGGAAGCGGGTCGGGATCGCTTCCATCAGCCGAGGGTCGGACGAGATCCCGTCGGGGAGCTGAGCGAGGTCGATCGTGAACTCACCGAAGCGGAGGACAGGGGGAACCTCACGAGGAAAGGAGGGCTCGGCCCAGGCGGGGCTGTCCCACGAGGGCTCGTGCCGGTCAACCTCGCGGCCGATCTCCTCGAGCGTGGCCTGGACTTGCGCGAGTCCCTCGCGCCAGCGAGTCGCCATGTCGTTCCAGGCCGTGAGATGGCGCGACTGAATCTTGTCCTTGACGACCTGATACTTCTCGTCGATCTGACGGAGGCCGGTGTCGTAACGATGTTGGACTTCAACCTTGCGTTGCTCGTACGCCTCGAACGCCAGACGCGAGTCACTGTGCTGCCGGTTTTGGACCTCGATGATGCGCTTGGCGTAGTTGTCGTTGATCTCTCGGAGCCGTTCGTCGCGTTGGGATTCACCGACGGAGACCGCTTTGGCCTGGCGTTGCTTCGCGGCCTCCGTTTCGGAGTCGCGCTGGTTGGCGAGGCGGGTGCGCTCGGCCTTCATTTGATCGTCGGCGTTGGCCCTGAGCAAGGCGATCTCGGCTTCCGTTTCGACCGACGATCGGAAGAGCGGCTCGTAGAGCCGGCTTACCTGGGTCTTGGCCAAAGCATACAACTGGGTGCGGAGTAAGAACCCAGCGACCGCCGAAACCACGGCCGCAGTCGCGACCCCCATGGCGGGTCCTTGGAACTTGATCAAAGGGATAATCAAAAGTCCAAAGAGAATGGCGAAGAGCCAGAGCCAACGGTTCCCCTTCATGGCTCTTGGAATGAACAACTCTTCAAGAAGCTTGAGGGGAGGGCCGTCCTTGGCGAATCGGTCGAAGATCTGGATGATGGGGTCATCCACTCGCGTCGAGTCTCGTTTGGCGGTTGGGGTCGTCGAGGGCTCTTCGAGACCAAACTTCTGGTAATTGGCGAAGACGGCGTCAAGACGAGCCTGTTGGGATTCGAGGAGGCGTGAGACCTCGTCGATCGGTTTCATGTCTTCGGCGTGTTTCGCCTTGGCGTTGCGCTCCCCCGCCGCGAACTCCGCAGCGATGTTCTGGTTATCACGGCTGAGCTGGAGCTTGGCTCGTTCTCGCAGACCTTCGAAATCGGCGGCGATTTTGCGGCTGGCCTTGGCGAAATTCGACTTGGCCTCAGCCTCTCCGGCGGCGGCCGCGTCGATGATGGACCGGCGCCGAAGTTCGTCGGCTCGACGATCTTCTTCCTGGATCCTCTGGTATTTCTCAATCAGAGCGGGTCGAGTGCGTTGATACTCCTGATCGGCAAGGGCGTCACTCGTCGTTCGGGCCTTTTCGCACGCGGTCTCGGAGGCCGCCCGCTCGGAAACAAGCACGAGCAATTCGCCATGGGCGGCGCGTTCACGCTCGATCAGGTCGATCGGGGGTTTGAGAATCCGGGGAACGGGAAAGACCTCGGGAGGGTTCGTCCGCAGCAGTTCACTCACAGCATCTCACTCCGATCGGAACAGTCGCGGCGGACCTTATCGAGCAGTTCCGCAAGCTTATGCATACCCAGAGCGGCCGCGTCGACGGCAGGGTCGAGCGGCAACAGGTGGCGCTCCTCGAACCGACGACGGACCGAGTCGTTCCAGGTTGCTTCCGTGATCTTCCACTGTTCGCTGAGCGTGTTGAGCGCATGCTTCATGCGGTGGGAACCCGCGATGACTCTCGCATTGGCCATGTCCGTGAACCCTGATCAGGAAAGAAGGGCTTCGTTGACACGCGGATCGTTATGTGTGGTGGATCACGGAGGAGGTCCAAGCTCGGAAGGCTGGATTTCGTCTCCCTCCGCGTTCTCGGTCGACTCCGCCTCGGTTTCAACGCTCGAGGGGGGCTCAGGATCGTCCTGGAAGATCGCGTCGGCTATCGACTCGAGAGGAGCGGCTGCCCCGGATGTCGAGGGTAGGCTGACCCGCAAGTAGGCTTCGAGGGCTTCGATGATGCGACCGAGCCGGAGTGAGGCACGGGGGATATCGCCACTGGCCAGGTCTTTGATTCGACGGATACTTCCGTGATATTCCAGGATCGCCTGACGAAGGATCGGGTCCCATTTCTTGACTTGAGCGGCCCGCATCTCGGCGTCGCGGAGGTTGGCTTCCGCCTGTCGCAGGATCTCTTTCTGTTCGCTGAACGAGGGGTTGTTGTGAGCGGTCTTGGCAAGCTGACGTCGGAAAACCTCGGCCTTCGCCGCGGCGACCTGCTCGCGCCGCTTCTTGATCTGCTCGCGCCAGTAGACGGGCCGGTCATGCTGTAGCCACTGCAACACCCGGCGCGCTTCCATCTCGACCGCGCCAAGGGCCGCCAGAGTGTCCTCGGAATAGAGGGCCAAAGCGGCTCGGAATTGTTTGAGCTGCTCGGTCGAGCGGACGTCGGCCTGGTTATTCATGTGTGTCGACCTCGGCCGACGACGAAAAGCCGTGATGCACGGATCATCGATGTGCGCAGTCGGTCCCTCTGCGACCTCTCAATCTTCGCATGGATGAGGGTAACAGCGACCGGCCTTGGTGTAAAGCCGGCGAGCGACGCAAGGAGACCTGCCGAGGACCGACCAAGACCGAAGGGATATTTTTATCCAGGTAGGCGGCTTGAAACAAGAATGTCCTTGGATTTCTGGTGGACTGCACTCGAGAGCATGGATATTGTAGCCATCGACAATTGTCGTAAGTCGCGAGCGTCGAGTTCGCGAAAAGGGCATTTTTGGCCCGATTTGCCTGTCGGACCAAGCCTCAAATAGAGAGTGCGAACGACAATTAATCCTTGGTTGAACAAGTGTAATATTAAGTAAAAAATGGAATTCTATGCATTTAATGCCGTTGAACGAAATATGGCTTCAAGATGTGGGAATCTGTTGTTAGTGAGTGGGTCAAGCCGCCTCTGGAAGCAGAACCGCTGGTCCGGAAATGTCGTGACCTGGGGTTCCAAACGAGACACGGAGCCGGCGTTGCGGTGCTGTTCCCGCAGGGGGACGTTCACTGGGCGGACAGGTCTCGTCGACCCATCCGCCCAGCCTCTCTCTCCCGTCGGCACGTGAACCATGTCCCAGAGAGGCACGGTGCATTCGAACGTCAGTATGTCAAAAAAATTGAAATTATCAGCAAATAAAAAACTACAGTAGTTTTCTCTCGGATAGCACACACTACGTGGAGTCTCCGGCAAGTGTTTTGTAGGGCAGGCCTTGGCCTGCCGAGACTCAAGCGAACTGCCCTGGCAGGCCAAGGCCTGCCCTACGATGAGAATTCGTTGATGGGGCGGTGCCGACCCGACGCGAAAGGGATTTGCCGGACGAACCATTAAGGGGTCGTCCGGCATTTTCTGTAGGGCAGGCCTTGGCCTGCCGAGACTCTCGCGAACGGCCTTGTAGGCCAAGACCCGTCCTGCGAGAAGACATCTTGGATGGGCGGTGCCCACTCGTATGGTGGGAAGGGGACTTGCCGGTTGCACCACTACAGGTTGGAGAGTGACCACGTTGCTCGAGGGAAGTAAAGAGGCCGGTGGGGTGGCCCTGGTGGCTTTCTCTGCATAGGTTGGTTGGGGCTGCACTCAACACATAAATCCCAAAGATTTTGCAAAGAGCTTCCGGGATTTTGTAGGCGATCCCATCGCAAACCGCTCCGAATCAGAATTTTTTTTTGGGCGGGTCTTGGCCTGTAAGGCGTGCGGCAGCAACATGTTGGGTGCGATGGTCTAAGTAAGCCCTTGGATTTCTCGTTACCTATGCGCATCGGGATGTTATTGTGAAGCCGCATGTCGAATTCGAACAGATCGACCGAGATGACTTCGGTGGAGGGACTCGCGATGCGGACGTCAGGCTTGATTTCCCCTTATAGGGCAGCATGTCTGGGTTTGCTTGGTCTTGTGGGCCTCGTGGGTATGGGATTCCTGGGAGCGAGCAATGCACCGGCCGCTAGCTCGAAGGCTGGAAAGGTCGACCGCGTTGCGCTGGGGCGAGAGATTTTCGACCGGGAATGGCTTCCCGGCGATACGCGGAGTCATGGTGGTGACGGACTCGGACCTGTCTACAACGATACGTCGTGCGTGGCCTGCCACAACTCGGGAGGAGTCGGCGGTGGCGGACCGGTCAGCAAGAACATCGATATTCTGAGTGCTTCGGGCGGCATCACCCCTGTGGATGCCGTGGTGAACGACGCCAAACCCAAACGGGCGCAGGTCCAGAGAACGGCCTCGGATACCAAGGCCCTCGTCAAGTTGCATGCGGGGTTCCGCAACGGGCGCACCGTCGTGCTTCACAAATTTGGGGTCGATCCCAACTATCAATCGTGGCGAAAGGCTGCGCTCACGCCTCAACTGGCTCAGGTCACCCCTACTGCGGTGACTTCGATCAGGGAAGGCTCCATCCAATTTATCACGACCGAGCCTGCTCGGGTCCAAACCTCCAGTCCGGTCCCTCCGGCTGATCTCCAAGTCGCTTCGGTCGTCGCTACCTCGGAACCCGTTCCGACTCCCGCAACGGCGATCACTCCTCCTGCACCACCGACGCAGCAGGCGGCCAGCCCGGCATTCGCGCTGGCGGTCTCCAGCGGGTTGACTCCCAGCCCGAGTCCGGCGGTTTCGAGCCGCGCGCAGACGCAGTTCCAGGAGGCCTTCTCGTCGATGCAGAGTCGCTCGCGGGCCCAGGTGCAGGCCGGCGATTTTCTTGTCTCGCACTCGCAGCGGAATGCGACCGCGTTGTTCGGCGTCGGGCTACTCGATTCGATCCCCGAGTCGGCCATTGCGGCCGGTGCCGGGCTGTCGAAACAATTTCCCGAGGTGCAGGGGAGGGTCAGCCGGCTCAAGGATGGTCGGATAGGTCGGCTGGGATGGAAGGGGCAGACCGCGAGCGTAGAAGACTTCGTGCTTACGGCCTGCGCCGTGGAGCTTGGACTCGAAGTGCCCGGACACGAGCAATCGCTCAGCCCGCAGGCTCCCAAGTATCGGGCCGGCGGCAAGGACCTGACGGCCGATGAGTGCTCGGCCCTGGTCGCCTTCGTCCGAAGCATCCCCCGCCCCTTGGAGCGGGCTCCCCAGATGGAGGAAGAAGGAGAGGCGATCAAGGGAGGGAAAGCGCACTTCGAGAGCATCGGCTGCGCCTCGTGCCATACCCCCAGCCTTGGCGGGGTCGACGGCGTTTACAGCGACCTCTTGCTCCACGACATGGGACCGGAATTGGCGGACAACGGGTCGTATAACGGCGATCCCGACGATCCGGATCCGTTGAATCCGGTCCTCGGCGGCGAGCGCCAGGTGAATGCGAACCGCCCCGCGACCCGTCAGGAGTGGCGTACGCCTCCACTCTGGGGCTTCCGTGACTCGGCTCCCTACCTCCACGACGGCCGCGCCGATACGTTGGAGCAAGCGGTCGCCGGCCACGGCGGTCAGGGGAGAGCCTCGGCGCTTCGCTTCTTCGACCTCTCGCCCAAGGAACGGACCCAACTGGAAGTCTTTCTGAAGTCGATGGTTGCTCCGACCGACGCGGCTACGGGGCTCGCCGCCAAATAACTCGAAATGGCCTGAATCTTCGTGGAGTGGGCACGGCCCACCAAGGACTCTACCCGGATAGAGATTGGTGGGCGGCGCTCATCCACGATTCCGCAATTCTTGTGAGAAAATGAATAGCCGAGCCTTGCCAAATCCTCTTGGTTATTCATGTCTGATTTTGTGAGTGTTGAGAAATTGCATGGGGATGGCCGGTGGTCGCCAACCCCCTTTTCGTTCGCTTGCGCACCTTGCGGAGCCGGTCGCTTTCTTTCAGGAGAATCCAGGGATGCCTGCGACGCAGACCCTCTATGGGAGACACTCGCTTTGGGCTTCAGCGGGTTTCCTCTTCGTCCTGCTCGCGGTTTTGAACTTCGGGAAAGAGGGTTGGGCCGAGCCAGCGGGGTCTCAGAAGGGACACTCCGGCGACGTTCTTGCCGTCGCCTATTCGCCGGGTCGTGAGACGTTAGCCTCGGCGAGTGAGGACAGGCTCGTCAAGATTTGGGACGTCGAGCTGAGGCGACCGAGGCACGACCTGGCGGGGCACGAAGAAAGGGTGTCGTGCCTGGCGTATTCGCCCGACGGCAAGACGCTCGCCACGGGCTCCAAGGACCGGACCGTGCGGCTTTGGAACGTTGAGAACGGCGCCGCTCTGGGGATCCTCGCGGGACACACGGGAGAGGTCTTCACCCTGGCGTTCTCGCCGGATGGCACGCATCTTGTCTCGGGTGGGGCGGACACGTCGGTGATCGTCTGGAATTGGAAAGAGAAGAAGATCGACCGCAAGATTCGTGAACATCAAACGGCCGTTCGCGCTCTCGCCTTCGCTCCCGACGGCAAGACTTTGGCTACGGCGGGAGGAGGACATGTCAAGCTCTGGGATGTCGCTACGTGGAAGGAACGACAGACGATAAACCCGCCGTCGCCCGGAGTTTTATGCCTGGCGTTTACGCCCGATGGCAAGGCCTTGGCGACTGCCGGCGAGCAACTGCCGGTTCAGATCTGGGATCCGGCGTCCGGTCGAGAACTCAAGCAACTCGGCGTTCCGGCCACCGTCCTTGCATTAAGATTCTCACCGCAAGGGGAGACACTCGCGGTTTCGACCGGAACGATCAGGTCGCAGCGGTCGGCGCCCGGAAGCGTGATGCTCTGGGACTGGGCGAAGCAGCAACTCACAGGAACGCTCCGCGGGCACCTGGGCAATATCTTTTGCCTCGCGTTCTCACCGGATGGCGATACGCTCGCCTCTGGCGGCGATGATCGGACGATCCGGCTCTGGGAACCCAACCAGAAGAAGATGCTCGCGGTATTCAAGGAGTGGCGGCCGCCCGGGGAGGAAGCGACAGCCCCCATCTTGAGCCTCGATCCTGTCGAGACCATCGCTGTGGCTCCCGACGGCAAGACCGTCGCGGTCGCGACGGTCGGTGATGCGGTGATCACGCTTTGGGATACCACGACTCGGCAGATCAAGCGCACGCTCCCCGCCGTTGAAGGGCAGGTCCACGCGTTGATCTATTCTCCCGACGGAAGAATCCTGGCCTCGGGAGGGGAAGATTCCAAGGTCACGCTCTGGGACTCCGAGTCCGAAAACGTGGTCGGTAAGCTCGAAGGGCATGCGGGGCCGATCACATCTTTGGCCTTCTCCGCCGATGGCAAGCGGCTGGTTTCGGGTAGTGAAGACGCCACCGCGATCCTCTGGGATGTCGATCGCCGCGCCGAGGTCGCCACGTTCGCCAAACATACGAGCGCGGTGTCGTGCGTCGCCTTGAGCCCCGACGGCAAGACGCTGGCCACGGGGAGTCATGACTGGACTATCAAGGTGTGGGATGTTGCCTTGGTCCGCGTGCAACGGACTTTCGAGCGGCATCGCGAATGGGTCACCACGCTGGCGATTTCTCCTGACGGCAAGACGCTGGCCTCGTCGAGTAAGGACGGAACCACACGGCTTTATGAACTGACGGATGGATCGGACCGGCCGCCGTTGAAGAATCACGTGGGTCCCGTGCGTTCCCTGGCTTTCTTGCCCGATGGCTCGTCGCTCATCACGGGGGACGATCGCTCGATCCGGCGCTGGGATCTCAAGGACGGGCACTTGCAAGCGATGATTGCGCAAGCGCATCAGGGCGCGATCTCGTCGCTCGGCCTTTCCCGAGACGGCAGGTTGCTCGCGACCGGCAGCGAGGATCGTGAACTCAAGCTTTGGGATCCCACCGTGCGTCTGGCGCCTCGCCCCTTTGTAGGGCACGAGGCCCGCGTGAATCGGCTGGTGATCACGCCCGACGGCAAGACGTTGGCGTCGGTTTCGACTGATGGAGCCATCAAGGTTTGGGACATGGCTTCGGGACACGAACGTACGAGCCTTGTCGCGCAAGGGAAGCCAATCGGAACCTTCGTCCTCACACCGGATGGCACAACTTTGGTGGTCAAACGGGACGCTGGCCCATCAGGTAGCCTTGAGTTCTGGGATATCGCAACAGGGCAAAGCCAAGGGATCGTCGTGGGAGACGACGCACTTTGCCGTTCGCTCGCGATCTCGCAGGATGGTCGGCTCCTCGTCGCCGCTGGTCGTAGCCTTGTTCCTATCGACGTGGCGAAACGCGCCGCAACGGCACACTTTGATCTCGGATCGGATCCGACGTATCTGATTCTCTCGGCGGCTTTCGCACCGAATGGCAAGATCCTGGCCACGGGGAATCAGGATCGTTTGATCACCCTCTGGAATGTTGAAGACAGAACCCCCATCACGACGTTGAAGGGACACGCGCAAGGCGTGAGCGCCCTGGCCTTTTCACCGGACGGGAAAATCTTGGCCAGTGGTGGTCCCGATCGGACGATTCGGCTCTGGGACGTGGCCGGTCGCAAGGAACGAGCCGTCTTGCGGGGGTTGCCGCAAGGGGTGGCGGCCTTCGCATTTTCGCCTGACGGGGAGACGCTGGCGTCGGTCTCCGATGGCGATATGCTTGTTCATGTTTGGGAGATTGCCTCAGGACGAGAACGGGGTGTGGTCAAGCTGACGAAGGAAGCGGCCCGTGCAGGCGACACATTCGCGAGTGTGGTTTTCACCGGCGATGGCAAGCGACTGATCACGGGCAGTAGCCAAGGGATCTTGGTCTGGGATGTAACCCCGGGAAGCACGGCTTTGCAAAAGGCCCCGGAGCCGTTTCGAGACCAAGAACGCGTGATTTTGCGTGGTCATGGCAGCACGGTGCGCCTGGCGATCTTCGCGGACGATGGCAAGACGCTCGCAACGCGCTCGGAGGACGGGATCGTCAAGGTCTGGGACGTGGGGAAGGGGCGCGAGCGTCTGTCGCTCGGCGACAAAGCCATGCCGACGCGGTCCATGGCGCTGGCTCCTGACGGGAAGACTTTGGCCGCGGGGATCAAGCTGGTCAAGGCGAACGCACCTGCCGAAGGTGGAGCACCGGCTCCTGCCCAGCCTCCTGCCGTGCCCGCGCCGGGATTCCAACCTGGGAACGAGGAACCCGAGGCGAAAGCCAAGGAACCCAGCGTCGAGGTCAAGGTCTGGGATCTCAGCGACGGCCACGTACTGGCCGATTTGACCGGGCATCAGGGGGAAGTTGTTACGTTGGCCTATGCACACGACGGCCAGACCCTCGCCACGGCCACGAAAGCCGGGGCCCTCAAGCTTTGGGACGCGAAGACGTTCAAGGAGATCCCGTTCACGTCGAGGCGCGAGGGAAAAATCGACCTGATCGGATTCGCGCCGGACGGGAAGTCGTTGATCGCGGCGAATGCCTTGGGAGCGATCTGGGTTTGGGACATCGCTTCGGCCAAGGTGCGGTCCGTCCTGAACCACATGGGAGGCATGGCGGCCGTACGGATCTCGCCGGACAGCAAGCTCCTGGCGACCGGCGGTGGCCAGTCCCAGCCGGACTTGCTGGACTATTTCAGGACCGGTGGTCAGGTTCGGCTCTGGGACTTAGACTCCGGGGAGGAAAAGTCCCTCTTGACCGTACCCGAGGGACGAGTCGCTCGCCTTGTGTTTGCCCCCGACGGCAAGAGCCTCGCCGCGGCCACGGACAGCCACACCGCTCTGTTCTGGAGCCTTGACGACCTCAAGACGATCAAGACCTACAACTTCTCGTCCGGCTCCATCCCGGTCACGGCGTTTTCTCCCGATGGCGCGACCCTCGTCCTTGGCGGCGAGGACGGCATTCTTCGGCTTTGCGATGCGCGTACGGGTCAAGGAAAAGCGACCTTCCACGGACATACCGGCGCCATCGAATGGCTGGTCTTCTCCCCTGACGGCAAGACCCTGGCCTCGACCAGTCGCGATACCACCATTCGGCTCTGGGATGTGCCTTGAAAGGTCCGGAGGTGCGGGTCTTCCTGGGACACTGAGAATCAGAATATAACTTTCTGGCTATTGTTATCGTGATCTTCGCTTGAATTGCGCATGCCTGAACAGGCGAGTATGTTTGTCCGCACCTTCCTGATCCGGAGCAAGTGAGAAACTGTCCGGAAAGTGAACACTTGTGCGAAAATGCGTTGTTTGGGTGGCCGGGGAGGAGCGAAGCGACGCCCCGGGGGCAGGCCTCGGCCGATCCCCGGGGCCTCGAAGACTCGTCCCCGGCCACCCGCCTTTCCTGTCTTCACATGGCTAACCCTTATCCGGATAGCCTCTGAGACGATCGAAAATCAAGAATTCTGAATAAGAGCCATGACTGGGGGATCGACGCTGTCCCTTTGAGGGAATCGGCTTCCGTCCCTGGCCGGCTTCTCGAGGACGACGATATCATGGCCGGCTAAGAGCTGGCGGAGCGTCGTCGGGTGGGAGTGGCATTGATAGCCGCGACTGGTGAAATACAAGATACTTTCATGACAGTCGATGCTTGAGGCGGCATCGGCATCGGCAACCCAGGCCTCGCCATGGTAGGGCGTCAACCGCCCCCAACTGAGCGGGTTGTTGGGGCGCTGGGTGAGCCAGCGCTGGATCCGCCAGGGAACCCTCGTCAGCATTTTATAGGGCTTCGACCGGATGAGGGGGAGGAGCGCTTTGACGATTTTCTGTCGCGCATTCAACTCCCGATAGGGTAAGACCGGGATGAGCTCCGTCACATACCGGGTGCAATGCCAGGCGGGCTTCAGCACGAGCGCTCCGCCTGGTTTGAGGACTCGGTGGATCTCCTCGAACGCCTGCTCCAACTCAGCGACGTGCTCCAGCGTGTTGAAGCTGAAGACGCACTCCATGCTCTCATCGGCCAAGGGGAGCGAGCGGGCATCGCCGCAGAGCCGGTCGAAGGATTCGAAGCCGCGCGCGAAGAGCGACTCCAGGGAATACTCCAGGCCGATATACTGCGGCACGGTCTCGGCGAAAAGCCCGGTCCCGCAGCCGATCTCCAAACACGGACCTTCGAGGCCTCGTTCTTCGGCGAACTCGGCCATGAAGCGCCGTTCGCCCACCAGGTACGTCGATTCGAGTTCCGTAATCCGGCTCCGGCCGGCATACATCTCCTCAAACCAGGTATCGGTGAACTGCCAGCGCTCGGACCGGAAAACCGGAACTCCCCTCACAACGGGGTAACGAAAGCCACAAGTCTGGCATACGAGCACGTTATCCGCAGAGATTACTGCTCCGGAACAGGAACCCCGTTCCGGGTGATCCTGAATGCAGCGAAGAGAATCTATCGGAAATGTGCCGTCCATGGCCAAACCTCTCATGTCTTTCTTTCGGTGCCTCATCCATAGCATTAGCAACCCATCCTAGTGGGATAAGACCACTTTTGCCAAGTGGGTTATCGATAGGGCCGGTGCTAACCGAAGCACATCGGTTCGCGGGATATCGCCGCTTTCGCAATGCCAGCGGCGTTTTACGGCGAGACATTCCGCGCCCGTGTCGAAGGAAGATGGACCTTGCAAGGACATACGGACACCATCGAGTGACTGACCTTTCTCCCCGATGTCAAGGCCCTCGTTTCGAAGAGTCGCGATTCTGCCATTAGGCTCTGGGATGTGCGCTGAGTGGGTGTGCATCCTGTGAATGCGTTTCGTTTGGACGTCTAATTGGCTCATCCGGTAAGTTTTTTGTAGGGCAGGCCTTGGCCTGCCAAGGCTCTCGCGAACAGCCTCGGCAAGCCAAGGCCTGCCCTATGAGAAGAAATCTCAGATGGTCGGCGCCTGCTCTACGGGGAGAGGACCTGCCGAACGCTCCACTAATAGTGTCGTTTGTGAACGAAGTGTTCACGGGATTTTTTGCTATTTAGATCGTAGACGCATGTGTCATTGAATAATGATTTGTTGGTGGTGCGTTGTGGCCACCTCTCGACAAAACGTGGAGCGCTTTCGCGTGTCATGAGGCCCCGCTTTGTTGACGGTCTCGAAGGAGTAGCCCGACAACCCGCTGTCAAGACTACCCCGTTTATTGTTCTTAAGTTCAGCATGCTTTCGGTTCGCCGCACTCGCCGAGTGTTTAGGCTCGGCGTTCGCGAGGCCATGTTACGAACCGTTGCCCAGGAGATATTTCTGCAAAAAGAGAATCTCGGTGGCTTGCAGATAGTCTTGGTTCTTCTTCCTGGCGAAGCCGTGTCCTTCGTCCTTGCCGAGAACGTACCAGACGGGCTTGCCGTTCTGGCGAACGCGGGCGACGATTTGCTCGGACTCACTCATCGGCACGCGTGGATCGTTCTTGCCTTGAGCGACCAGCAGGGGGACGCCGATCCTGGAGGCGTTGGTGAGCGGGGAGATGGTCTCGAGGAGTTTCCCCATTTCCGGATCGCGCTCGTCCCCATATTCGACGCGGCGGAGGTCGCGGCGGTAGCCTTGCGTGTTTTGCAGGAACGAGACGAAATTCGAGATCCCGACGACGTCGATTCCGGCCCTCAGGCGATCGCTGTAGTGAGTCAGCGAGGCGAGAGACATGAAGCCTCCATAAGAGCCGCCGATCACGCCGATGCGCGAGGCGTCGAGACCGGGTTGCTTGGCGACCCAATCCAGCAGGGCTCCGATGTCCTTGACCGAATCTTCGCGCTTCTTGCCGTTATCGAGTTTCAAGTACGACTTCCCGTATCCGGCCGAGCCTCGGACGTTGGGGTAGATCAGGACGATCCCCAGCTCGTCGATCAAATAATTCGCACGGCCGAGGAATCCGGGGCGGAACTGGCTTTCGGGACCACCGTGAATGTCGATCAGGACGGGGCGCGGGCCTGGGAACTTCTTGGGATTGGGCCGATAGACGAACGCAGGGATGGATCGGTCGTCGAACGTCGGAAAATGGATCAACTCGGGTTCGGCGAAGGTATTCGGGTTAGGTCCGCCAACTTCGCTCTGGGTCCAGCGCTCGAGGATACCGCTGGCGAGGTCGTACGAGTAGACATCGGCGGTCGCCCTCGCCGAGGTCAGGGTGAACGCGAACTCACGTGTGCCTGGGCGGAATTTCAAGCCGGTGATCTGGCCGTGGGGGAGCTTGGGGCCTCGTTGTTCGTGCCCGTCGGTGTCTCGGATGTGGAGTTTCGAGATGCCATCTTCGTTGGCGACAAACGCGACGAATTTCCCGTCGTCGGAGAGGTCAAACGCATCAACGTTCCAGGGGATGTTGTTCGAGAGGTGGGTCAGATCCTTGGTGTCGAGGTCGTACCGGACCAGGCGGCGGAACTCGGAGTCGAGGTCGGTGGTGCCGTAGAGCGCCTTGCGGTTCTTGGACCAGCGCACGTCGGAGTAGGCCACCGTCTCCTCGCCCGACGAGTGCCGAGGGGTTAGAGTTTCGGTCTTGCCTGTTTCAACCTCGATGATGTGGACATAACTTTCATTAATCGAAATCCACTCGACGGCCACCACGTACTTGTCGTCGGGGGACCAGTCGGTGATCGTCCAATCGCCGCTCACCTCTTTGATGCGGCGGACCGAGTCGGGCTTCGACGGATCTACGACGTAAAGATCCATGTCTTTGCCGTTGCGGGCGTTGCTGCTCCAGGCGAGCAGGCGGCCGGCATGAGACCAGTCGGCCAGGACGTGCCGCGATCGGCCGTCACTCAGACGAGTGATCGCGCTGGTCTTGGGATCTTGGAAAAAGAGCTGATAGTTTTCAGCCCCCCCTTCGTCGGCCGAGTACGCGAATGAGTCCCCTCCCGGTTGCGGCGCTGCACTCCCGACTCGTTCGTGCAAGAAAGTCAACTGCGTGCGCGCACCCCCCGGAAACGCAACGTGGTGAACCTGGTTGGTGTCGGCGAAGCGTGTCAGGATCAAAATCTCGCGACGGCCACTAACCCATCCCTGAAAGAGCGCGGACCGGCTGTTTTGATAACGGGCCAGCGACTGCGCCAGGGCTTGGGGTACGGGAGGGACCCCCTCGGAAACGATGGAGTCGGGCACAGGCTGGGCGACGGCAGGGGAGGTCGCTATGAGGGCGACCAGACCGATGGTAGCAACGTACTTGTGCATACTCTCCTCGCAGAGAACGGCCGATTCGAGGTCGTCTAGGAATTTATGGCTTATGAACAAAAACCGAGTCGTTTCCGTAGGGAAGGCCCTACAAGAGTTGCGCGGCAAGGACATTACTTTCTGATCATTCCTAAGTGGAGCGTCCGACAAGTCCGCTTTCGTAGATCGGGCACCGCCCATCAACGATGTCTTGTCGTAGGGCAGGCTTTGGCCTGCCAGGGCTGTTCGCGAGAGCCTCGGCGGCCAAGGCCTGCCCTACAAAAAACTTGCCGGATGCTCCACTAAGATACACATCCGGTGGTCACCAAGCGATCTGCTCGAATAAATCGCGGAGACGTTGGCCGCGCGCGGGGTTAAGCAAAATGATGTGAGAGATACGGCCGGCGAGGTGACTGCGAAAGCCGGCGTGGCCTGAGCGATTTTGATCCTGTGGTCCGAATCGCACACAGTTATGTAGTGTTGCTTTCAGGATGTCGTATTCATCACGAGCGATGTTTGGGACTTCGTTGATGACGACCCCCGCGACTCGCTGACGGACGCCGCGACGCATCACGCGGGTTTTACGGGGTTGGACGGCGAATCCCTCTTCCATGACGAGTGCACAAACATGGACATGGAAGCGCTTGATCGATTTGGCGAACTCGCGATCGCCTGAGAAAACCAGGTCATCCGCGTAACGGGTGTAGTGGGCTCCGGCCGCTCGTGCGTAAGCCGCGAGCCGGCAGTCGAGGCGGTAGAGACAGAGATTCGCCAGCGCGGGGGAACTCGGAGAACCTTGAGGCAGATGGGGACGACGAAATCTCTGGAGGGTGTGCCAGCGCTCGGTCCCTGAGAGCGGACACGTAGGTTCCTTCCAGATGTCGGATGGGACCGCATTCGTGCAGAGTCCGGCCAGAGCTTGCGCGACGGCCTCGGGGTAACCTGCTGTCATGAAGACCGACACGACCTGCGCAAAGCCCACTGAGGCGAAGAAGTGGCGGAGGTCCAGCTTCAAGACGGCATGCTTTCCAACATGGGGCTCGACGTAGGTTCGGACCGAGCGACCAGGACGAAAGCCGTGAGCTGACTCGTGCGGCGGGATTCGGTCGAGGATGTCGTCGAGCAGCTTGCGCTGGAGGGCTTTGAGCCGGGGCTTGGGGGCCTCGATCAACCGAGCCGATCCCGAGGCCTTGGCTTGCCAGCGGTAGTGATAGTGAGCTAACGGCCCGCTTGCGATTTTGCGGCCGCGCGATTGGAGAGCGGCGAACCAATCGAGCTCTGTTGGTCGCAGCCCGAGCCACTCGGCCAGCGCGGTTGTCGTCGTGAGGGCCGGCAGATCCCAGGTTGAAGGGGTGCCGGGGGCGGGATGCATCACCGCCGGAGGTCGGCGCGCCAATTTTACCTGCGTTGTCTCTCGCTCGCATGCACGGAGGAAACCGGCATCGGTCAGGAGAAAACTCACAACGGAAGCGATGCGCGGCCGAGGCCCTTGGTTGAAGTGATGATGCACCCGCTGGATCAAAGGCCCCAGCCAACGATGGCGGCGGACGAACACGAGCTCGCCTCGGGCGAGTAGGTCCGCTGGCTCCCATCTTCCTTCCAGCAGGGCCGCTGCAAGACACTCGGCAATGTAATGGTCCGATGAGGGGTTTGACAGCGGCGGGACTCCAACCCGTCTCGTTCCGCGTGAGGTGGCGTACGCGAAGCGTACATTTCCTCACGCGCCGATGATGATCGTCTCACACAATCCCCCGGGGTAGCCCCGAAGAGGTGGCCGAGACCGTCCGAAAACGGACTCAACACCTGCTTGGAGCCCCGCCGCTTGAGGACACAGGGTAAGAGATTCGATCGATGCTGGTCAAGTGTCAATGCTTTCGTCGCATTTTGGGGTAAGCCGGCTGCCACCAACGGGCGTCGAGCCGTTGTTCGAGTAAATCGCGCGAAATCGTTTCGGCCAGGCCCTCACGCTGAGCCTGGAGGCCGACCGCCAGTGCGATCTGACGCGAGATGTTGTCGATTTCTTCGAGCGGGGGAAAGAGGGAGGCGTCGGGGGAGCGTCGAGCCGGGGCGTGCTGGGCCAGGGTGCGAGCTGCGACGAGGAACATCGTATCGGATATGCGGCGAGCACCGGACGTGATGACCCCCTGTCCCATGCCTGGGAAGATGTAAGAATTGTTGCATTGGCCGATGCGGAAGGTCCTGCTGTGGTACACGACGTCGTCGAAAGGGCTGCCGGTGGCGATGAGGGCTCGGCCTTCCGTCCAGGCGATCAGGTCCGCCGGCGTGGCTTCACTCCGTGATGTTGGATTCGATAAGGGAAAGATTGCGGGACGCTCGACGTGCCGGGCCATGGTGCGAATGGCGTCCTCAGTGAAGGCCCCGGGCTGCCCCGATGTTCCGATCAGGACGGTCGGGCGAACTTTCTTGATCACTTCGAGGAGCGAAAGCTCGTTCCCCTTCCAATCCCAATCCGCGAGTCGTTCCCTGGGCTGGGCATATCGGGACTGGAAGGGTTGGAGCTCGGTCATGCCGTCGTGGAGCAGGCCGTGGCGGTCGACGAGCCAGAACCGGGAGATGGCTTCGCGCTTGCTGAGTCCCTCGGCGACCATCGCGTCGACGATTTGATCGCTGATCCCGGTTCCCGCCGTCCCGGCTCCGAGAACGAGGATCCGCTGGTCGCTCAGGCGCGTCTGGGCGACTTCTCCAGCGGCGAGGACGGCTGCGAGAGCCACCGCGGCCGTCCCCTGGATATCGTCATTGAACGTGCAGAGCCGGTCGCGGTAGCGATCGAGCAATCGGTGAGCATTCGCCAGGGCGAAGTCTTCCCACTGAAGCAGCACGTTCGGTAAGACCTTGGTCACCGCCCGGATGAAATCCTCAATGAAATCATCGTAAGCTTGCCCCCGCACGCGCTGGTGTCTCCAGCCGAGGTAGAGCGGGTCGGCGAGTGATTCGGCGTTGTCCGTTCCCAAATCGAGCAGAATCGGCAACGTGCGCGCGGGGTGGATGCCTCCGCAAAGCGTGTAAAGGGCCAGCTTTCCCACAGGGATCCCCATTCCCCCCACACCGAGATCCCCGAGGCCGAGGATCCGTTCGCCGTCGGTGACGACGATGACGTCGACGTCGCGGAACGGCCGATTTTTCAGGATCGTTTCCATCTCCTCTCGGTAATGGTACGAGAGGAACAGGCCCCGAGGATTACGATAGACCTTGCTGAAATGCTGGCAGGCTTCTCCGACCACGGGGGTGTAAATCAAGGGCATCATCTCGGCGATGTGCCCCTTCATCAGACTATAAAAGAGGACCTCGTTGCGATCTTGGAGGTCGCGCAGATACATGTGCTGGAGCAGCTTGGAGTTGCGTTGCTGAAAGTCGCCGTAACGGCGCGCGAGTTGCTCGTCCAAGGAGCCGACGTGGGGGGGAAGGAGTCCGTGCAGGCCGAACTCGATGCGTTCGTCTTCGGTGAAAGCGCTTCCCTTATTGAAAACAGGGCAACCTAGCAGAGCGCTACCTGAGATGGGAAGCTCGTAGATCCTCTCGCCGGTCGATTCGTCGACCGAAATCTGAAAATTCCACACAACGCGTCTCCATCATCTTTGGGCCGAGCGATCCTGACGGGATCAAGACTGGGGGCGGCTCGAGACCTTCTTGAGACCCAATCCTCATCACCACCGATGTGGAGACCCATTTTGAGAAAGATCACGCTCAACTGACAATCCTCGTGCCGTCGTTTTGAACGAGCCGGCGCGCCTACGTACCTACTATAATGGGATGTTCGTCTTGGCTTGCGGGAACTCGTTTTTCCTGCCGGCGGGCAGGACGACAACTGCGAATCGCTTGATATGTCCATCTAGGGAGCCTCCGAACCATGAAGTCCACTCACACTGCAGCCAAAAAAGGTGGTGGTGAAAGCGTGGGGAATGGCACCGCTCAGCCATTGCTCCATCAGCGAGCCAAGGAAATTCAGGCGTTCGGAACCTTGACCCAGCTACCGATCGGACTCGATGAGTCGGTCCGCGCGGCGAGCGTCGAGGCGATGAACCAGATTCTTGCCGACACGATGTCCCTGCGGGATCTTTACAAGAAGCACCATTGGCAGGTTTCGGGGCCGACCTTCTACCAGCTTCACCTGCTCTTTGATAAGCACCATGGCGAGCAGGCGGAACTGGTCGACGGCCTGGCCGAGCGGATCATGTCGCTCGGTGGTATCAGCATCGCGATGCCTCATGACGTGGTCGAAGCGACGAAGGTCCCTCGTCCACCCAAGGGGCGCGAAGAGGTCCCGGTGCAGATTTCACGTCTGCTCGAGGCTCATGAGATCGTCCTCACGGCCGCCCGCAAGGCCGCCAAGGAGGCGGCCGAGCGGGGGGATGATGGGACGAATGACCTGCTCGTCAGCGACATCATCCGGACCAACGAGCTTCAGGTCTGGTTCATCGCCGAGCACCTCGTCGATGCGCCGATCGTGAAGGCGGACGAGGAAGGCGAGGCTTGAGGCCTCGGCCTGTTCAATGCTCGATGTAATTTTGGGAAAGCCCCAACTCTTCGGGGGCGTGCAAGCGTAGCATCTTGAGATCGCTGTCGCTCGGGACGTGGGCGACTGCCGCCTTGGATACGGCGTACATGATCCCGAGCGACAGCGGTACCCCCCAGATCGCCGACTGCTCCAGCAACGAGCGGATCGACGTGGAGCGTGAAGACTTTCTTGTCGAGCAGCATCGAGGTGACGATCGCCGCCAGGGAGAGCAGGTCACCGGTGAGCATGCCGCTGGCTGCGCCGAATTTGGTGAGACCGGGCCACACGACGACGGCCGCGATCGTGAAAGCCAGGAGTCGTGACTTGGGGGATGCGCCGGGGCGCAGAATCCTGCCGTAGATGTCGTGCTCCAAAGCGCCCGACATACTGCGAGCAAGCCGGAGAAGGTTGACATAACCGCGGTAAACGTCCCCGCGCTGGTGATCCCGCTCAGCACCTGTCCGAAGATCAACGCGATGATCAGCGAGAGGGTATAGAGCAAGGGGTATTCGTGCTTCGCCGTCAGAGGGCCAAAAGGCTCAAGCCACTTCCGATTCGGAGGGGCATTGAGGGCAAGGGGCCCCTTCATGTTGTTGTTTTCTACAATCCGCCAGAATGCGAGAGGCCGGTTCTCCAAGAGGCGCTTGAGCCTGTGGGAGGTACCATCCTGTAGGGAGATTGAAATCAACTCGCAAGAGGTTGCGGAAGAGCAAGAGATTCTTGGCTCTGACGAAATCCTATGCGAGTTTCCCATGAGGGTCTTGCTTTGGCATCTGTCTTGCCGCAATAATTTAGAGACATCCCCGCTGAACACCTTGATGCACACCTCGAGTCACAACACGAGCTTCGCGCCGAGTCCGGCCTCCCCGCAGGGACGCGGCCGAGTGCCATCACGTCACGTGGAAGGCTGCGCTTCAGGAGACCGCCTGCCTTCCTAAGAGGTGGTTGCGATGGTTGGCGAACTTAGGATGGGAGTTTTGTACGTCGCCCTGGGAGCAGGGACCCTCGGATGCGCGGGAACGGGGCAAGTGCGTTACGTGTACCAGGATGGTCAATCCGGAGTCATCGGGCTGCCGGAGAACACGTCGCACTGGCCGACTTATTACCGGAAGCATGCCGAGGAATTGATGTCGAAACATTTTCCCGCAGGATACGAAATCATCCGAGCTGAGGAGGTTGAGGAGGGGTCACGAACGTTGACGATCAACGGCACGAACGCGGCCGAAATCGATACCGGGAACGCAGGCAAGATCCTTTCACTGGGAAAACTCGGGCGGACCTCCAGCCGTACCCAAGCCGACAGTGTCAAAATCAAAGAATGTAGGATCGTCTACAAAAAGACAGGGTCCGAACCCACCGTGAAACACGGCGAGTACGCCGACCAGGCCATCTGGAACCCGACCGCGTACATCGACCCGAACTCGACGGCTCGCAACGGCTCGGGAACGTCGAAGACCGCCGAGGCCAACAAGAAGAAGGACTCTGCCGAACACTCCGAATTGGCCAAGGAACCCAAAGGGCCGAAGCCGGACGAGTCCAAGAAATCGATTCCCGTCAAGGCGGCCTCCGCGCTCGATCTCGGTTTGTGGCACCCCGCCACATTCACGATCGAAAACCTTTGCGCGTGAAGCTCGCCGGGAAACGAAGCAACTCTTCGCCCTGCCTCGGGCAAGCCGGCACACAACGCGAATGTGCCGGTTTGCCCGACGTCGAGCGGGGAGCCTATCGAAGCTCCGTAACATAAAATCGTATACTAATCGAAGCCTCTCGTCAGGATTCGTTCCCGTAGGGCAGGCCTTGGCCTGCCGAGGCTCTTGCGAACGGCTCCAGAAGTCTAAGGTCCGCTTTATATGATTCACTTGAAAAAGTCGATTTGGATTAATATTCGATATCATTTAATTTTTTTTGGCTTGTTTTTTGATATATTTTGATATAATTTATTTTCGATGTCGATTCTTCGACGACGTGTACAACCGCAGGAGGATTCATTCGCCGCTCGGCTATCTGACCCTGGCGGAGTTCGAGCGGCAGGGTTCCGTGGGCAGAAAGCCAGAGCCCTATCCTGAACGGGGGAGGATACCGACGGATTCCGGTGTCCTCACATTCAGGAGTGCGCGATCGACCCAGGAGGGCGCGGGCGCCGAAATGAGCGGGGCCGATTCGATGCTACCTTGACGAACGATCCATCGGTCGATCAGTCGGCGTGTGCAATGGGGTTGGCCGACGTGAATCACGCCGAAGCGATACCCAACGGTTTATAGTTCCTCCGGGCGCCCCGGCCGCGGCCCCTCGAGGGCACGTACTCCGAAGTGGCGGTAGAGTACCGGGAGCCCTAACAGATTCAGCGCGGTCGATGTCACCAGGCCGCCAAGGATGACGAGCGCCATCGGACCTTCGATCTCGCTGCCCGGCTGGCCCCAACTCACTGCGATTGGGAGTAGCCCCAGGGCCGTCACCAGCGCGGTCATCAGCACCGGCGCCAGGCGCTCCCGCGCACCGCGCAAGATCAGGTCGGGCCCCCAGAGCAGCCCCTCGACCTCGTGCAGGTGCTGCCAGTGCGACACCATCATGATGCTGTTCCGCGTTGTGATGCCGAAGAGCGTCACGAACCCGACCAGCGACCCGACGTCCAGGACGCCGCCCATCATGTAGACCACCGCCACGCCGCCGACCAGGGCGAACGGCAGGTTCACCAGTATCAACAGGAGCCGCCGTAGCGAGCCGAAGGCCATCCAAAGGATCAGCAGGATGCCCACCCCAGCGGCCGACCCCAGCAGCAGCAATTCACGCTGCGCCGCCTGTTTGATCTCGTGAGCGCCGCTGAAGGTGAAGGTGACCCCCGCGGGGAGGGCCAGACTCCGGACCCGTCGTTCCGCCTCGGTTACGAAGGACTCGATGTCCCGCCCCTGGACGTTGCAAGTCACGAGCTGCTGGCGGAGCCCGCCCTCGTGCCGGACGAGGAAGCGGCCGTCGGAGAGGAACACGTCGGCCACCTGCTTGAGCTGGAGCCGACCGCCGGCGACAGGAGCCGACTGTTCCGGTCCGGTCACCGACCATAGGGTCGGGGCCCGTGGAACAGCGCCCGACGCCGGGGAACCGGCGTTCGGTACGGAGATCCAGAGGTCGGCCACCACACCCGGGTCGTTCCGTACCTTGGGGTCGAGGATGACCACCACGTTGATGATCCGGTTCCGGTCGTAAGCCTGGGCGACCACCGCACCCTGGTAGGCGGCGTGGACGGCGTCGAGGACCTCGGCGGACCGCAGGTTGTGCCGGTCCGCGTCCTCCGGGCGGACGCGGACCACGACCTCGGGCTGGCCCGTCTGTGGCTCGGGACGAACATTGTCGGCACCAGGCACTCCACCGATGGCTTCGGCGATGTCGCGCGCGGCGCGGTCCAGGTCCGCCAGGTCATCGCCGTAGACCTTCACCGCCACCGGCGCGATCGAGCCCGAGATCGTCTCCATGATCCGCTCCGACAGGAACGAGAAGACCTGGAACGAGAAGCCCGGGAACTTGTCGCGGAGGGTCGCCTTCAAAGATTGCTCCACCTCCTCGAATTCCTCTCCCTCCAGGTCCTTCAGGCTCACCCCCACCTCGCTGTACTCGACGCCCCAAGTATCCTCGCCCAACTCGGCCCGGCCCGCCTGCTGCGAGACGTGCGTAACCGCAGGGATCTTCTTCAACTCCCGGGCCAGGACGTCGCCCGCCGCCATCGATTGCGGCAGCGACGTGCCCGGGACGCCTTGCATGTGGAGGATGAAATGGTTCTCGCGCATCTCGGGCAGCGACTCGCCGCCGAAGTGGTACAGCGCCCAGCCCGCGGCGCCGACCAGGAGCACCACCGAGGCGAGGACCAGCGGAAGCTCGTGGTCGAGCCTGCGTACCAGCCGCTCGTACCCTCCCTGGAGCCGACGGAGCAGCGGTGGCTCCTCGGCGCCTTCGGCATGCGGCAGCAGGAGCAGCGCTAGGGCCGGGGTGACGGTCAGGGCCACTACCAGCGAGGCGAGCACCGCCAGGGCATACGCATAGCCCAGCGGCGAGAACAGCCGGCCCTGAAGGCCGCTCAGGAAGAAGATCGGCACGAATACCAGCACCACGATGAAGGTCGCGTAGACCACCGCGCTCCTCACCTCGAGCGAGGCCGACAGCACGACCGACGCGGCCGAGCGGGGGTACCCCAAGCGGGCATTCTCTCGGAGCCGGCGGAAGATGTTTTCCACGTCGATGATGGCGTCGTCCACCACCTCACCCACGGCGATCGCCAGTCCGCCCAGGGTGAGGGTATTCAGGCTCACGCCCCCGACCCAGAGCACCAAGATCGCACCCAGCAGCGATAGCGGGATCGCCGTCAGCGAGATCAACGCCGTACGCAGGTTGAACAGGAAGGTGAAGAGAACGACAGCGACCAGGCCCGCGCCCAGGAGCAGGGCATCGGTGACGTTTCCGACGGCGCGATTGATGAAGTCGGCCTGGCGGAACAGGGCCGGGTGGTAGGTAATTCCCAGGCGTTCGAGCCCGGGCTGAAGCCGGTCCAGCTCAGCCTCGACGCGACGGGTGGCTTCCAGAGTGTCCCCACCGTACTGCTTGAAGATGTTTAGCGTCACGCCCGGTTGCCCGTCGATGGACGCGTCGCCGAACTTCGGCTCCGGGGCCTCGACCACGCGGGCGACATCTCGGAGCCGCACCGGGTTCCCGCCCGACGTCGTCACCACCGCCGCGCCCAGCGCGTCGGCGGAACGAACCTGAGCCTCGACACGCACAATGGAGCGCTGGTGGTCATTCTCCTGGAAGCCGGCGCCCCGGACCCCGGTGGCCTGGCGGGTGGCGTCCAGGATGTCGGTCAGCGCGAGGCCGTGGGCAATCAGGCCATCCGGGTCGACCTGCACCTGGAACTCGCGGACGCCCCCGCCGAAGAGCGTGACCTGGGCCACACCGCGGATGGCGAGCAGCCGCGGCCTCAAGGTCCACTGCGCCCAGTCGCGTAGCTCCAGCGGCGAGAGTCGGTCCGAGGTGAAGCCGATCACCAACAGCCGGCCGGTGGACGAGGTCAGCGGGCCGAGCCTGGGCGGCCTGACCCCGTCGGGGAGCTGGCCGGCGACCTCCGTCAGCCGCTCGGCGACGAGCTGGCGGGCTCGATAAATGTCGGTCCCGTCCTGGAAGATGAGCGTGCCGACCGAGAGGCCCTGGATCGATTGCGACCGGAGCAGATCCAGGCCAGGAATGCCGAGGAGCGCCTGCTCGATCGGCAGGGTCACGAGCGGCTCGACCTCGTCGGCGGCGAGCCCCGGCGCCTCGGTCTGCACCACCACCTGGGGCGGGACGAACTCGGGGAACACGTCGAGCTTGGCGTGCTCGACCGCATACAGGCCGAAGGCCAGCAAGAGGGCGGAAAGGACAATGACGACAGCCCGGTTGTGAATCGACCAGTGGACGATGGCTTGGAGCATGAGAGGATTGGGTTTCTTTGGGGGCATCGCCCGACCGGAATTACGCGAGGTATCGGTTTCCGTGGGCCGGATCATCCGAACGGCCTTTAGTCAGCGTCCACGTCGTTGCGGAACTCCTCGGAGAGGAGCACCTGCGCTCCGCGATGAACGACGACCTCGCCCGGCTCCAGGCCGGAGGGGTCGGAGGTCTGGCTCGCGGCGAGGACCCAGGTTTCCCCTTCGCGGCCCAGCGGCCGCACTTCGCGGCGCTTGTAGGCGCCCGGCTTGACCCGGACGTACACCAGGGCCCGCCCCTGATGGAAGAGGACGGCACCGACGGGGACCGCCACGGCCGGTCGCGATGGAGTCCCCGGGGCCGTGAGGGATGCCTTGACCTGGAGTCCGGGTCGCCAGAGCGTCCCGAGACCGTCGGCCTCTTCGGAGGCCGAACCCGCCTTCCCGGCCGCACCGTCGGGTCGATCCGGCTCGGGTTCGTACAAGTAGCCGATGAACTGCGACGCGGCATCCACTTGAGGTGCGGGGCCGATCGGGATGGCCTCGACCGCAGGCCTCGGCTCGGTGGTTGCTGTCGTGGGCACGATCCCGCCCGGACTTGCCACGCCGGCCGCGATCGCCTGGAGCCGCAACGGTCCGGGTGGGCCGGAGGCTAGCAGCTCCGGCGGGATCTCCAACCGCACCAGCATCCGGCGGAAATCGACGAGCTGCGCCACCACGTCGCCCGGCTCGATCGACATCCCCGGCCGCGCCGACAGCTCCGTGACCTCGCCCTCCCCCGGCGACACGAGCGGCTGGGTGTAGGTGGTCGTCTCGCGGTGGCCCGGCCGATCGACCTCCTCCAGAGCCTTCCGCCACAGATCGGCGGCCGCCGTGGCGATCGCCAGCTGGGTCTCAGCCTCGGCCAGCAGGACCTTGGCGTCGTCGAGCTGCTGACCGGGGACGATCTGCGACCGCGTCACGCTCTCGATGCGATTGACCCGCTCGCGCTGGATCATGACGACCTTCTCGGCACCCTGCTTCTTCAGGCGGGCGTTGTTGAGGTTATCTTGCAGGGCGAGCCGCTCCTGAGCCCCGACGCGGATGTCGATCCAGCCCAGGGTCTGTCCAAAGCGGACCCAGCGGCCCGGCGCCGGCCAGGGGGTGCCCGAGGCCGCCCGTAACGTGCCGGCGAAGGGCGATCGGACCTGGACCACGGCCCTCGGGTTCACGACGACCTGGCCGTAGACCGGGACCCGCACGGTCCACGAGACGGCCCGCGTGGGCCCGTCTTCCAGCCCGTAGCGTCCCGCCTCTTCGATCCCCAACTCCACGACCCCGTCCTTGGTTCGCCGCGGCGACTGGACCCTCTCTTCTTCTCCCTCCCTTGCCCGCTCGGATTGCATCTGGCCATTGACCCAGTAGGCGACCGAAATCAGGCCGCCGATCAGGCCCAGGGCCATGACCCACTTCAACAGGACGAGAATTCGGCGGAAGAGCATCGAGCTAAACTCCTGGATTGAGGTACGACCCGCCGATATCCCGAGCCATCGCTTGCACGAGAGCATGAAGACGGGACCATCAAGCCGGGATGTCGATCGCACCATCCCGGCTCGCAGATCCACCGTCACTAGGGCCCGGTCACCGTGCTCTGGAGGACCCCCGGCAGGGTTCCGCCAACCCCGGTCTGTTGCTGTTGCTGGAATTGCAGGAGGACGCCGCCAAGCCCGGACGGCACGCCCGGTGTGGCCTGCAGCGCCGTGCCGATCTCGGTGGGGTTCAGCCCTCCGACGAGCTCCAGGCCCTCGATTTCGATGGCGACCTTGCGGAGCGTGGTCATCGCGTCGATGTACGAGGACCTGGTCTGGTGATAGAGATCCTCGGCATTGCGGACTCTCAGAAAGTCGAAGCCGGCCTGGCCCTGCCGGAAGGCCTGGGTCGTCAGCTCGACGTTCTCCCGAGTCCGGGGCAGGATCTCCCGGAGGTGCTCCGCCTGGTTCCGGGCGCTCTGATACTGCTGGAAGGAGGTCGCGAGCTGGTCGGCGAGGGCCAGTTGGAGTCGCTTGTATTCTTGTTGTTGCTGGCGGAGCGTCCCCTCGGCGTTGATGATGGCGCCCCGGTTGCGGTTGAACAGGGGGATCGGGGCCGAGACCAGGGTGCTGACCTCGTTGAAATTCTTCACGTAGTCACGCTGGATGACCGTCTGGACGTTGATATTCGGGACCACGAGCCGCTTCTGAAGCTGGACTTCCAGCTCGGCCTGACGGACCTGGGCCGCCTGGGCACGGAGCACGGGACTCTCGGACAGCAGCCGCCGGAGTGTCTCGTCCCACTCAAATGGCGGGGCCTCGGTCTCCACCTCGTCGGGCAGCCGGGCTGGTGGCAGTTGCGGCACGCCGACGAGGTTGGCTAGTTGCCGCCAGGCGGCCTGGTGTCGCAGCCTCACGTTCTCGAGCGAGGCCCGGACGGCGCTCAGGTGGATTTCCGCCTGGAGCACGTCGGGGCGGGACGCCTGCTTGGCCTTTAGCAGCCGGTCGATGATCCTCAGGTCGTCCGCGGCCAGCCGCTCCAGTTCAGTCGCGACGGCTAGCGCCTGCTGCGCGCCGAGCACCTCGTAATAGCGGACTCGCACGTCGTTGAGCACGCGGCCGATCTGGGCCTTGAGCTGGAGGCAACGCCATTCGATCTCGACCCGCTCCGCCTGGTTGACCACCCGGAGCTTGCCGGCGGTGACGACGTCCTGGCTGATGAAGGCCCCCTGTGTGGCGCCCTCTGACCTTCGCGACGGGGTCGATTGGACCCAGCCTGCAGTCGGGTTGGGATATCGGGTCAACTGGCGGAGCAGGCCCTGCTGCTGGAGCACCAGGGCCTCGGCCGCCTTGATGGTCGGATTGTTGCGGAGGGCGAGAGCTTCCAACTCGGCGAGGGAGATCGGGGCCGTGCCGACCGGGGTGATTCCTCCGTTTCCCCGGGCGGATCGCTCTGATGTCGCCGGGCGGGAAGGGGCCGCCCGCGACATCGACCCACCGCCGAGGGATCGGGTCCCCGCGATCCTCGTCTGGTCGCGAGGCTGCGTCGAGGGGACCGCCCCCGGCGGCTCCTCGGCCCGGACAGCAGCGCCCCCGCCGGCCAACCACGCCGAGCAAGTCATGAGCACCGGGATCAGTCTCACCCACATGGGACTCACCTCCTGTGGCGGCGTCCCGACGTCTCACGTCGGTCAGGGGAACCTCCGCATCACATCGCGCAAGTGACGCGTCGCGTCTAGGTCCACGGTATGGCCGCCCGCCTCGCGCCTGTGTTCGGACTCGTCTCGAGCGGGCGGAGGAGCGATCGGCGGAGATGATTTCGTGCCCGCTATGGACAGAAGCTTCGAGACGTGGATTGACCCGACCGGCGTGCGCTGCGAGCGGGCACATGCCGGCGATGGACTGTCCCCGGAAGAGGGATCAGAACAGGAAGGACTGCAGCCAGGCGTGGCGTACATTCGGCGGGTTCGGTGGCCACCAGACCACTTCCCGCAACGCTTCGATCTCATCGGGGGTGACAGGAGGCTCAGCCGAGACGGGCGGCAGGAGGAGCGAGACGGTCGAGGCGAAAAGATCGGCAAGGTTGCTAGTGAACAGCGCGGACAGGGTACCGACCCCGGAATCGTCTCCCACGCCGCCGTCCGGAACCTCGACGTCGGTCGTCTGCTGCAACTCGAACATCGAACGGCAAAGGTCGGCGGCGGCCTCCGCCTGCCGAAGCGGCGTGCCGGTCAAGGCAGCGATCAGAGTCATCAAGGCCGCGAGATGCCACATCCGGAACTACCTCCTCCCTTCCTAAGATCGGTAGAGGCGGCGATAAAATCAAGGCAGAATAGACCGGACCGGCAAGGATCGGGCCACGCAAGCCTGATAGCCCCGTGGTCGGAACGAAGGAGCGGGGCAAATAATGGGAGTTTTGTACGTCGTCCTGGGAGCAGGGACCCTCGGATGCGCGGGAACGGGGCAAGTGCGTTACGTGTACCAGGATGGTCAATCCGGAGTCATCGGACTGCCGGAAAACATGTTGTAATTGTAAATTTATGATGTTTTTATGGTTTTGGAGTTTTGAATTGATTATGATTTGGATTTGATATCATCTAAGCCCTGGCTCGTCCTCGGGAGTGCATTTCGGCATGCTCATCCCTCTTTACTCAAGGGCGGTTCCCCCAATACGGCCGGCGTGATCGTCTGGCCCGTCGGATCTTCACCAACTCCGGTCGTTTGTCGCCGTGAGCGCCAGACGCGAGCGATCACGATCAAACCTCCCACGAATCCCACGAAATAGCTTGCCGAGTGGGCCCAGAGGTCGACCAGGAACGGAACGTGCCGTTCTTTGGGAACCTCTCTTGCCAGCGATCCGACCAGAAAGACCATTCCGGTCTTCCCCAGGATCCCGCCGATGGCCCCCGCCAGAACGGCACTTGCCGCCATCACCCCCAAGAGCGTCACGATGGGACGAAGCAAGGAACCCACACTCCTCTTGGGCCGTCTTCCCACCCGTGCGGCGAACGCGAGCGGAATTCCCAAGAGCAGTCCTACCCACCAGGTCGCGATGATTCCCCACCCGATTCCCAGGAGCGTCGGATCGTCTGTCCCGAACACTGGAGGGTGTCCGATCGTGAAATATTCTACGCAGATGCGGGCGGTGATCTGGTCGTGGATGATTCCGTAGAGAATCGAGAATGCAATACATATAAAGATTATGACAATCATGTTCGCATTTCTCCGAAATGTAGAGGGATTGGGACGGAAATATTTCTCCCTCGGAAATCGAATCGGGTCCGCCGAAGGGGAGGTGACCGACGAAGGATGTCGACCGTGACCGCCATCAGTTACGGCACCTGATTAGGCGATTCTGTCCTGTTCTTCGGCAAGGTCATAAGCATCGGAGTAGGTCAGGTGGCCATCGAAATCGCTCTCACGCGATAGCTCCGACCCTCGTCGATAAACGATCTGCAAGCCGTGTTCCGGCTCCCAGTCACATTCCGCCGTGATCTGAAGGTAAATCGTTCGGTCTCGCCTGTGCCGTCGAGACACGAACACCTCGGTTGGCCGCACGTGCCTCCAAACTTCTTCATCCGAGTCGATCCGGCAGCCCAGATCTTCGTCGTCGACCGCCTCTGCGATGCGTAGGTAGTTCTTGTCGACATACGGGCTCGCCGCGAGACGATCCTCCGGGCGAAGACGGAGGAACGATTCAATCGCGTCAGTTGCCTCTCTTTCGTCGGCATCTTCGAGACTATCCAGAATAAACGCAAGAGGAAGACCGTCGAAATACGGAATGGCTATCGGTGATGATGTGAGCCATTCGTTGGTATGAGGATGAATTAGTGGGTTGCGTATCATGTGAATGTTCGTTATGTTGCCTATCGCATGCCTGGTAGACTGGCCCCCGAAAGACAGAACCATCGACGAAAAGGTCGGGGACCCAGGGCGCCGGGATTTTGTCGCACGGCCGTCGTTTGCACTTGTTTGTAATTATAGCTTAGAAAGCCAAACGTAAATAAAGCATCACGATTCGGGGGCGATCGGCTCCACCAAAACAAGCGTCCCATTGATGATGAGGCCGATTCGATTGTTTGAAAATTCCGTATAGTCGAGGTCGATCCCGACGACCGCGTTCGCCCCTTTCTCGATGGCGGCGAATTTGAGAGCACCCATCGCGTGCTGTTTCGCCTGGCGAAGTTTCTTCTCAAAGGCCGAAGATCGGGCCCTGAAAAAGTCAGCGATAGAGCTTGATATTTCGGAAAAGACGCCGCTCCCGATGACGAACTCGACACTTTCGATTCCCAGATACTTCTTAACGCGGTATCCATCGATGTTCGGTGTTGTTGTGACGAGAACCGTCCGGCTTTCCAGGATCAGTTTCTCCATCCGCTGTTTTTCCACGTCGGCGGCTTTAGCTCGCTCTAACTCGAAGGCCTCGACGCACCGTGGGCAATAATAGGCTCCGTTCGCTAAATCGACGTTCAACGCAGCCCATATCCCTTGTTTTTCACCGCACCGCGAGCAGACGACCGCCATGCTTCCTCCGTTGGATTTGCTACCTACTGTTACCTGTTAATGGGTTGGTTGTTCGATCTTAAAGTGATAGAAGATACTTGGACGAGAGCAATTTCAAGTCCCCTGATGGTCCAATTCAGCTAATATGTCTTGGACGTGCGTCCAGAGTGACGGCGAGACATCAGCAATTCCTGCTCGAAAAACGAGGCGCAGACCTTCCTGCAGTGGGCACTTTCGAATGAGCGCGATCGCGGCCCCGGCGACGCAGGGAGAACGGCTTACGCCTGCGCTGCAACACACGAGGGTGGGAACCTGGGAGTCGAGCAGGCTGGCGACAGACTCGATGGCGAGTCGAAGCAGCCACACCGGGTTGTCCGGACCGTCGGTGAGAGGCAAGCGCAGTCTTGACTTCCTTCAAGTCACAGGGTCACTCTCTGGCCTGAGTGCGTGCAATCCAAGCGATTACCGCTCTAACCCGGAGCCGGGGTGGCGGATGAGTTCCCCGGCTCGACGGGATGGACGGGAATCTCGGCGGAGGAGTGGCCGGGGACTTCGAGGCTGGGGGCCACAATCGGAGGGGCCAGGAATTCGCGGGGGATTTGCTTTGGATCTGTGAATATTTGTGCATGTTCGCGGAGCAGACGGCCGGCGCCCGGACCGTCGCCTCGTGCGAACGCCTCGACGATCGGCGCGTGTAATTCGGCGACGGCCTCCAAGTTAAAGGCAAGCTGAGTGAGACCAACCTGGGTCCGCACCTCCAGCATCAGCGAGTCCCAGAGCCGCAAGAGCACGGAATTCCCCGACGCTTTCACGATCAGGCGGTGAAACTCCATGTTGTGGCGCGCATAGCCGTCGAGGTCATGGGTCCTTGCGGCTTTGCGGATCGACTCGAGCTCCTCGCGGAGCGCGTCGATATTCCTCGAGAGCGCCTCCACCCCGAGTCGTGCCGCCTCCTCCTCGAGCACGCCCTGGACATAGGTCGACTCGCCCAATTCATGTTCGCTGATCGATCGTACCCGCGTTCCGCGATAGGTCACGGATTCGACAAGCCGTAACGCTTCGAGTTCGCGAAGCGCCTCGCGTACCGGTCCCTGGCTGGAACGGAATTCACGCGCGATCTGTAACTCCACCAGGCGATCCCCCGGCTGGTAGGTTCCATCGAGGATACGCTGAACCAACACTCGACGGATCTTCGCGCGCGTGGAGTCCCGACTCCCGGCCATCTATCTCGCTCTCAAATTCAAAGAATCCCAGGTCCAGAGTATCGATAATTCCTGATCGGGCAAGCCCGTCTTGGTGACCTCTTTGTCCGCTTGGATTATGACGGGTGTCTTAGGATCGGATCGGCAGTTGATTGTTGACACAATCATTGTGACGAGGTATTCTTGCTTCCATGAGCTCAGAAATCGCAGCAGATCGTAGCGAAGGCAGGGGGGAGTTATGCGACGAGATCAAGAAGCGGCATCCGTTCGAGGCTCCTGAACAGGAAGTCTTTTTGAACATCGCGCGAACGGCGGACGTGCTGGAAGCGGAGTTCGGGCGGATGTTCAAGCAGCGCGGGATTTCGCATGCGCAATACAATGTGCTGCGGATTCTGCGGGGAGCGGGAACGGAGCTACCGTGCTTGGAAGTCGCCGGGAGAATGATCTCGCACCTGCCGGACATCACACGGTTGGTCGATCGTCTTGAGTCTTCGGGATTGGTCGAGCGGTGTCGAACTCAGGAAGACCGGCGGGTCGTGCTCATTCGAATCACGGAACAAGGAACGAAGCTCGTGTCCGAGCTCGACTGTCCCGTGCTGGAACTCCATCGCAGGCAGCTCGGTCATCTCTCGGAAAGCGAGATGCACGAGCTGAATCGCCTGCTCGTGAAGGCGAGACGGCCGAAGGATTCCGCTCCTTGAGTCGGACGTCCGGCGTTGTGAGTCTCCGCGATTTGGCCGCGTAGGCATTGCCGATGCCGGCGCGATCCGGAGGGTTTTGAGTGACGGGGGGCGTTCGGCCCCAGCCGTTCGTGCCCGGCTGCGCCCCGGTGAGAGTTCGGGAGGGGGGTATCGATGATGTTGGTGGTATTGAAGTCGATCCTGCTGGGGGTGATGGTGCCGGCTGTCGTGTCGGCCGTGGTGTTGTTCATCGCGCATTTACTCGGGCGGCGAAGTGAGTCGACCCGGAGCTTCGACTGGGGGCTCCCGCTGGCAGTGGGACTCGGTTATTTGGCCGGGCATCTGGGGATCGCTTGGCCATCGGCTGATGTGACGGACCGCATTCCCTGGCTGGTTCTGGGGGCGATCGCTTTGGGAACCCTGGGGGCGGCTTGGCCGGGGCCACTCTGGGCGCGTTGGGAGAACGGCTTGTTATTCTCGGCCGTCGCGCTGCTCGCTATGCTCGGACCCACGATTCAGGAGACCTGGGGAACGCGCGAGACGAATCTCTGGATGGCGGCGTTGGGAGGCGGGGTCGTGCTCTCCTGGGCGAATCTCGAGACGCTCGCCGTCCGGATCAAAGGGGCCGCGTTCATGGTACCCCTTTTGGCCTGGGTGGGTGGAGCCTCGGCGGTCTTGCTCCTATCGGGGAGCATGGTACTGGGGCGACTTGGCGGGGCCTTGGCCGCAGCCCTCTTCGGAGCTTGGACCGTATCCTGGCGTAATTCTCCGATCAACCTCGCGCGCGGCGTGCTGGCGGTGGTGATCGTGACGCTCGCGGCGCTCTTGCTGGAGGGGCACGTCTATGCTCAGGCCACGACCGTGGGCGTTGGCCTCATCGCCGTGGCCCCCTTGCTGCTTTGGATCACACCGCTCGGCCCGATCCAGAATCGAAGGCCGTGGCTGGCGACCCTGTTGGGCACCGTGGTCGTTCTGATCCCCATCGGGATTGCCACGGGGTTGGCTCTGATGGCCGAGTCCGCTTCGGAATACTGAAAACGAACGAAGGCTCACGAGGCAACCCTCGGGAGCCTTCCGTGTTGGCCGGGCACTGAAGCCGAGTGCGACCTCAGGCCCCTCGGATCACGATCTTGCCGAAGTGGGCGCCGCTTTCGAGATGCCGCAAGGCTGCGGGAGCTTCCTCGAAGGAGAAGACGCGGTCGATCACGGGGCGCAGTTGGTGGAAGGCGATGGCCCGATTCATCGCCTCGAACATGGCGCGCGAACCGACGTAGATCCCCTGGATCCGAACGTTCTTCATCAAGGCGGGGAAGAGGCCGATTTCACCAGCCCCGCCCGAGAGAACACCGATCAGGCTGATGCGGCCGCTGCTGCGTACAGCGCGGAGAGATTTGGACAGGGTGCCGGCTCCTCCGACCTCGATGACGTGATCGACGCCCATTCCGCGTGTCAACTCGCGAGCGGCCCGATCCCAATCGGGGGTGGTCTTGTAATTGATCACATCAGAAGCGCCGAGTTCTTTGACGCGTGCGAGTTTCTCATCGCTGCTCGAGGTCGCGATCACGCGGGCGCCGGCCATTCGCGCGAACTGAAGCGCGAAGAGCGAGACTCCGCCGGTTCCCTGGACGAGAACCGTGTCGCCGGCGGACGGTCGGCCTTCCTCAAACAGGGCATGCCAAGCCGTCACGGCCGCGCAGGGCAGGGTGGCCGCTTCCTCGTAGCTGAGATGGGGAGGAATGGCAACGACTCCATCTTCCTGCAAGACGACGGACTCTGCCAACACGCCTGGGATCGCGCCTCCGAGCGCGGTCTTCGCCGCGGCATCGGTGAGGGCTCCCGCCAGCCAGCCCTGCATGAAGATTCCCGCAACGCGATCACCCGGCTTGACGTATTCGACTCCGGTTCCAACCGCGACGACGTCCCCCGCGGCATCCGACAGCGGCACGATCGGTAGCGGCAGTTTCGGGTTATAGAGTCCCTTCGCGACAAGAAGATCGCGGTAGTTGAGCGAAGCGGCCCGAACTCGGACGAGTACCTGCCCCGCGCCGGGTTCGGGCGTTGGCACCGTGTCCAAGCGAAGTCCGTCGGGCCCACTGAAGTCGTGGATTCGGAAGGCTCGCATAAGGTGTACCTACTTAAAGTTGAGGTTTCGAATGCGTCCGCCGATCGCCGGGGCCATTCCGCTCGGCGGTGGTGACAAGAGTCAATTGTCTCACAACCGAGGTCGTGTGAAAGATCAAAGCCGGCTCGATCGAGTCATCCGCTTGCTCGGTGGAAGGTGACGAGTTGGGCGGAGCCGGAGGATTTTGCTCAAAGGAAAAACCCATCGAATGATCACCTTGACTTGAGGTGATCATTCGATGGGCCGCGGTAATGGCCACACTTGAAGGCTGACAGACTTCCCTGGCATACCAGAGTGAAGCCGTTTAGATCATGGGCAACTCGAGCCTGTCTTCGAGGGCGAACTTACGGAGCTTCTCCTGGGCTCTCGATTCGATCTGCCGTACCCGCTCTTTCGTGACGCCGAGCTCGTGGCCGAGCTGTTCGAGAGTCTGCTCCACGGCACCTTCCAAGCCATAGCGGCTGGCAATGATCTTGCGTTCACGATCACTCAGTCGGCTTAACAGGCCCTTGACGGCCTCTTGATTGCGTTTCTGAGCGGATTCGTATTCGTGTTCATCGGTGCGAGTATCAGCGGCGGCCTCGAACATCTCTTCGTGGCCGGTGACGAACCGGTCGCGTCGATGCTTTTCTTCCGGGATCGAGCGGATGAAGTTCCGCATGATCGCCCAACTGGCATACGTGCTGAACTTGTTGCCTCGGGAGTAGTCGAACTTCTCTACGGCACGAATGAGCGACATGTTGCCGTCGCTGACGAGCTCGAAGAAATTATTCGAGGTTCCCAGGTGCTTTTTCGCGATCGACACGACGAGCCGAAGGTTCGCCCGTATGAGCTGGTTCTTGATCGCCAGCGCCTCGCCTTGGAGTCGCTCGATTTCATTGATATCGGCGGCCTTGGCTCGTGCCGGGTCGAGAACATCTCGAAGCCGGCTTGCCCGATACTTGAGGTAGTTCATCTTGCGGAACAGGTGGGCTTCCTGCTCACGCGACAAGAGCGGTACGTCATAGAGGCTGGCCAGGTAGGGAGGCAACCCTTCCGGGGGCTTGCTGCGACGCGGAGCTTTCCCTTCGGGGGTTCCCGGTGTGGGACCCAGAATTTCCGCTTCGATTCCGGCTCGCTCGAAGCTCGCATCGAACATGAATTCGAGCTTCTGCTCCAGGAGCCGTCGGGCTCTCATCTCATTGGCGACACGTTCGACGCGTAGAGGGGAGACGCCAAACTGCTCGGCCAAAATTTCCGCCGAAACCCCGCGACGATAAAGCCGGTCGAGGTTGGCTTTGGCCGTTGCATCCAGTCGCCTCGAAACGCCGAAGGACGGGGATCGGTCGAAAGTGGAATCCAACAACGCGTCAGCAGTGGCCATGGTTCGTCGTCCTTTCCCCGAACGAGCAAAGGAAACTTCAGCGGTTCCAAACCCGTAGGATTTAAGACCCAATTCGACCGGTCTACTAGTGGGCAATCCCAAGGGCTTCCCTGCCCATTTAGCCTTGCCTGTCTCAGGCTTGGACTTGAAGGATGTACCCGAACATAATGTTCAAAAAGGTCCTGAGTGGGCCGGTGCCCCTCGTCGCCTTGGCGCGGAGGGTGGCGCCTTGCCAACTATTGAGCCAGAACTCGGCGAGCTCGTGGACGTCCAGGTGAGAGGGGATCTCACCCAGGCGCTGGGCTTGGTCGAGGACCTCGGCGTAGCGATTCACCCAATCCTGGAAGATTTCTTCCAGGCGGGCTCGAAAGACTTCACTCTGAGCCGCCATTTCCTGGCTCAGGTTCCCGACCAGGCAGCCGTTCCTGCATTGCTGAGACTCCAGCCGCTCGCAGATCGACTCGAAATAACGTCGAAGCCGGTCGAGAGGGCTGAGACTCTCGTTGTCAAAGTACAGGTCGATATTGGATTGATAGATCGCGGCAAAATGGTTGATGACCTGGAGGCCGAAGTCTTCTTTACTTTCGAAGTAGTAGTAGAACGAACCCTTCGGCACACCGGCGGTTTGTAGAATCGCCTCGATGCCGGCGTTGTTGTACCCCTTCTCCAGAAAGACTTTCTTACCAGCCTCAAGCAGGGCGGTCTTTGTCTTTTCCTTACCCATCTCCTCGACCCCCTATCATTACAACTGCGGGCGGCTACTCAAGGTCGCACCGCCGCGATCGATCGTTACGGTAAATATTAGACCGGTCGTCTAGAAGATCAAGAATTTCTTGTGAAAATCTCCCTAAAAGGCGATGGCCCAATGGGATAGACTTTATCGGACAGGGGCTCGTCACCCACGGAAAATGGGACATTGTCGGGCGCGAACCGACGCAGATGCGCGAGATTCAGCGCCCGTCGGACCATCCGATAATGCGGAGAACGTCGTCTTTGTCGTCGTGGTGGTAGACCAGGGGGAGTATGTCGGATGCGGAACGTAGGTTGGATTTGGAGACGGCCAGACGGCGGCCGCTGAGTCCGATGGTCGTGATCGTGAGAACCGAGCGAGCGACCGAGTAGATCTCGCGGGCCCACTCCGAGTCTTCACGGCTGGGGAGGCTTTGGATGACGAGGACGGCGGCGTCGGTTTCTCGGGCGAGCCGGGCGATGCTCTGCATTAATTCGCGGGGGGTCTTTTCGCAGGCGAGACAGAAGTAACTGGAGAGCGGGTCGAGGATAATCAAGGCCGGGCGAATCGCCTCGACGTCTGACTTCTTGATTTCGCGGTCGATGGGACGGATACGGGCCAAGTCGGCGGATGCGGCCTCGAGCCGAGGACGGACCGTGTCCCCCAGGTCATCGTCGCCGCTGAAGAGCACGACGTCCGAGGGGCCGCTGAGTCCCCCCTTCGCAAACGGCATGGAGGCACCCCGGCTCACCTTGGCGGCAAGGTCGAGTGCCAGGGTGGACTTCCCGATTCCCGGTTCCCCCTCTAACAGTGTCACCTTCCCGAGTGGGATCCGCCCTTCCCAAAGCCAGCGCACTGGCTCAGAGGTGACTTGCGCCATGCTCGTCAAGACGTTACTCATCATTCACCTCGTTTGGTTCCGCCAGTCGTTTGTGCTCGCTCTGGGGTGCTTCCTTTTCCGCACCGAGCGGGCGCGTGCGTGACGAACCCGTTTGAACGTATGTCTTTCTCTGTGTTCAATAGTTGGGCACGTCGTTCGCAGGCACAGGTAATGGACGGTAGATTCGCACCCAGCCTCCCTTTTGAAGGGAATCAGGCTTGAGCGACCATTCCTGGACAATTTTCTTCGCCTCGTCGTTCGCACCTTTGCGTCCGACGTTTTGGTGCAGAATGGCGACGGTCTTACCTCCGTCGTTCACCTGGGAGACGATGGCCGTGTGATGGGGGTAGGAATCGTGCCAGGAGACCCAGCGCCCACGGGGGTATCGTTTCTTGCCTTGGAAGACGGCGTTCCGAAACTGGAGGATATCGCCGGGAAGGGCGTTGCGGAAGCTGTCAATCGGATCTCCCCAAACGTAGTCGCCGTCGCTACGGCCGAGCGGGAACCGCCGGGCACCCGCCTCGGCCAGAGCTTTGACCGCCAGGGTTACACAACTCCCATCTCCCACTTTGGTGCCGAGGTGGTCTCGCGCATACTCCAAAACCTTTTGATTGAGATCCGGCAGATTCGCGGGTTCCGAGGGAACAGACCACGTTGACCAGGCGATGAGGGCGACGAGGCACGAGCAGGTACTCACCGCCGAACGCCGCACGATTGTTGCTGTCGCCATGGCCGAGATCCCGAAAGCCTGCCGGATCGCCCGCTGTCCACGCTTCGATTCTACCTGTTCAATCCACGCTTGGCTGCCTGTGGGAAAACAAAGCTCAAAACATCAAGAAAGCCACTCGCATCGATTTCTTTGAGCATGGGGCTTGGCTTCTGCCGGCGGCGAACCAGGTTCCGAGACGATCCGCGGCCTTCCGCGTGAGAGAATGGGGCCATCGTCCCTCGAGGACCGGGGGAAACAGGGACGGCTTGCGACTCGGGTAAGCCATAACTATCTTGGCGAAGGCAGATTCCTGGGTCGCTCCCTACGGCCGTCGGTCGAAACGAACCCAGATCCGAAATCTTCTGAAAAGGTGCTCTGCATGCGAGCCCGATCATCACGAATCCTGGCGACGTTACTCACACTGAGCCTCGTCGGGGCGGGGTTCTGTACCGCGCAGGCCGCGGAGGAGCCAAACCTCGAGGGCAAATGGAAGCTCCTGCTCATCTCGCCGCTGCGCGAGTCCGAACTTTTGCTCCTCGACATCAAGCCGCATGATTCGAAGTGGGAAGCTTCGATCATGGCGTCGGGACTTCCGCCTCAGGTACCGCGGAAGGTGAAGAGCCTTGAGCGGAAGGGGGAGAACCTGGTTCTCGAACTCGGCCTGGGAGCCGTCGATCTCATCCTCAAGGGCACGATGGCCAAGGATGGGAACGTCTACGGCACGATTATGTTCAACGGTCAACTGACCCCCGCGCGAATGGTCAAGACCGAGGCCAAGACCGTCACTCAGGACCCGAACGAAGGGACCGTTCTCATCCAAGAATACTTGGCGGCGAGGCGAGTCGTTGACCCCAAGGTCAAAGCCAAGAAATTGGCGGAGATCCTCGAGAAGGAAGCGGCGAGTCCCAAACTCGCCATGATCCATGCCGACCTGCTTCAAATCGCCGAGTCGGCAGGTTTGTCCGACAAGACCGTAAAGGGGTTCGTGGAGAGCCTGGTCGACAATGCGAGACCTTACGGAACCCTCTACACCGCGGAAGCTCAGGCCATCGCGATGAAGGCCCTCGCGGGCCAGAAATCTCACGCCGAGCTGGCGCTCGAATTAGGACTCCAGGCCGAGAAGGGATTCGGAGCCGATGCTCCGACCCAGGCCAAGTCGGAAATCTCACGTGGCATCGCCGACGCCGCTAAGCTCCAGGGGAATAAGGAACTCGCAGCGGAAGCCGAGGCCAAGGTGCTTGCCTATGAAGCCCAACTCGATGAGGAATACCACAAGACCGTCCCCCCGTTCAAACCGGAGGTCTTCGCCGGCCGCAAGGAAGGTGAAGGGGACCGCGTCGTCCTGCTCGAACTCTTCACCGGAGCCCAATGTCCCCCTTGCGTGGCAGCCGACGTTGCGTTTGATGCCCTCGGTATCGCCTATAAACCAACCGAAGTGATCGGACTTCAATATCACTTGCATATTCCGGGGCCGGATCCGCTCACCAACAACGACACGATCGCACGCGCGGAGTATTACCCCGATTTGCAGGGAACCCCCGCCACGTTCTTCAATGGTAAGTCCGAGGCCAGCGGTGGTGGCGACATGGGGATGTCGAAAGGAAAGTTCGACGACTATGTCCAGGTCATCAAGGACGTGCTGAAGCAAAAGAAGAAGGCGACGATCGACCTTCAAGTGAACCGTGAGGGAGAAGACGTCAAGATTAAGGTCATCGCGAAGTCGGATGTGGCGAAACAAGAAAAGGACCCGGACAAAGCCGCGTACGTCAAACTCCGGTTGGCGCTCGTGGAAGAACAAATTCGCTACGTGGGGCGCAACCGATTGCGGTTCCATCATCGAGTGGTCCGCGCGATGCCCGGTGGAGCGGCGGGTAAGGCGTTCGACGGCGGTGAGGTCAAGGTCGAGCACACCGTAAATCTCGCGTCGCTCCGAAAGTCGCTCGAGACCTACCTGAGCGACTTCGCCAAGGAGAACGGCTCGTTCGCGGGGCCGCTTCCTTCGCTTTCCCTGGAGAATCTTTCCGTCGTCGCCTTCGTCCAGGACGATCGTGATAAGAGCGTCCTCCACGCAGTCGAGGTTCCGGTGACGGCGGCGAAGAAGTCCGCCAGCGAGTGAGTCCTACCCCTCGGGTGCTCGCGACTCCGCGTTTCTTCGTTCCTCTTCTGCTCGAAGCCTCGGCTCGAGCGGAAGGGGAGAGCTCTCGAGTCGTGCGGCCGAACCCCTCCGCTGATTGCAGAGGCCAAAGGGCAAACACCCTTCCTCCTGATCACGCCCCTATCCACCTCTCATCCCTTCGTGAGGCGGGCACCTCCCGCCAGCATCGGGTTAACCCGGGACCGATGCTCATCGACACGAGCCACGGAAAGACTGGGTGGAGTGTACCCACCCGACGAAGATCGTGATGCGTTCCGACAGGGCAGGGCTCAGGATGAGGCCAGTCCTTGATGTGACGGATGTGGTGAAGTTCGAGCGCTCACGTTGAGCCCAGAAATCAGCAACCGTTCACGACCATCTCGGACCCAACTCGTCTGGTCGGGAGACAACGCGAGGCGGACCTCGTCGCAAAAATCGCAAGACTCCCGCAGACCATCCAATCGGGTCTCAGTCGGACTCAGCCAAGGGTTGTCGAGGCGAAGTGATCGAAGCGGATCTCCCTTCGTTTTTTCACGGAACCGCGGGTTTCAAGCGGAGCGCCTTTCTGTCATCAGTGCTCTTGAACCGGTGCTCGGAGGCCGCCCCGGAATGAGGTTCCAGGGCCTGAGATTGTGCTTCAGGCGGACAAGTCAATGCAATTTTCGTCCGCGCTCAAAAAATCATGATTCCGGGCCAATTCCACCTCTTGCTCTAATTTCGATCTCACCATAAATTGATCGTATTCCCGCTTTCATTCTTGACATCGAGAGCGCTTCGCGAACGAGCCGACACCCGGTTGAAGACGCCGTTAGGCGGGTCGCTCGGAAAAGTGTTGTCATGCTCGTGTGTGAGAGAAACCGCGAGGTACACTTACGATGACGAACGTTGCGCCGGCTCGCTCTCAATCTTGATGGGAGCGATGGCCGGCATGAAGCGGGCGAATCACATCCGGTTACTGTCTCGCGAAAGGATCGACCATGTCTGTTGCTAAGAGCGTGAAGAGCACGTCGAAGCCCCCGAAGAAAGCTGCGGCCAAGAAGGTTGAAGCCGCCAAACCGGCTCCTGAAGCGGAAATGGCTGTGAAGGCCGCTCCGAAGAAGACAGTCAAGAAGGCGGCGGTTGCGGCTAAGGCGACGGTCGCTGCCAAGCCCGTGGCCGAGACCAAGACCACGACCAAGAAGGCCCCCGTGAAGAAGGCCGCACCCGTTGTTGCTGAGGCTCCTGCTGCCGCAGCGCCGGCCAAGAAGCCCGTGGCCAAAAAGACCACCTCCAAGAAAGCGTGACGATTCGGATCTTCCGGTGGGAGACCGGAAGCCGGAGCACGCGGGAGTGGTTTCCGTTGGATCCAACCTTCGGATTCGGTTCCTCCAAACCTCCTCTTGAGCGCCATGCGCTTCCCGCATGCTCGGACCGTTCTTTCTTTGCCGGTGCCATGGGTTCGGCGCCGAACCCATGCTGATGACCTCACCCGGATCGAAGGTCGCTGTTCGAAGACGAACCCGTGCCACCTCGAGACCTTTCTGACCTCGTGAAATCGCTCTACGGTTTGCCGGGCACGGTGAGGACACTATTGTTGAAGCCACCGGCCTGACGCCGGTTGCCGGGATCGTGTCGCCAGTGTTTGCCCTCGAGCACGAACTTGTATTCGTAGGTGCCTGCGCTCAGTGGTAGATGAACCGAGAAGGTCCCCGAAGCGTCGGGACCGTCCAACTTGAGTGCGGTCGGGTTCCACTCGTTAAAGGTTCCGGCCAGATAGACGGCCTGCGTTCCCATTGGAGCACGGTAACGGAAGGTGACGTCGGATCGTCCGTCCGCCGTTGCTTTGGCTTGAGGCTCGCCGAGGCTCAGGTCCTGCTCGGCAAGTGCGACTTCGAAGTAGCCAACCAGCATCTCGTCTTTCGTTTGCTCACCCCAGGTGACCGTGGCTTTCGGGTCCGGGTTCGAAAGATTCTCGGCCGAATTGTCGTACCGTCCCCTACAGAAAACGACGGTCCCTTCAGGCAGCCGTTTTGGCTCCGCCAGTACGTAGACGTTCTGCCATTCGAACTCGTAACGCGGCACGTGGAGAAGGACCTCGTGCTTGCCGTCGGGATAGCGAGCCTCGAAGTAAATCGCTTTGCCTCGAACATGCATGTGGGGCAGGATCGAGTAGAGGATCATGTCCTGGCGGGTACGATACTCGGCCTGAAGCTTGTAGTTGGGATCACCCGGTGGAATCCCGATACATCGTCGGGATTTCCACTTGGCCGCAAAGGAAGTGCCGCTTTTCCGACATCGCCTCGTGTGTGCCGGCCTCGGGCGAGAAGCGTGTGCCGGGCGGGAAGGATAGGCCGAAGATTTCGGCGAGGACGACGAGGAGTTCGTCGGGGTCGTCGATCGTACGATGCTGTTCCGTTCGGTTGGATTCGAGGATCAGGTCCTGGTTTCGCAAGACCGCGCGCGTGTCTCGGGTGACGCGCTGGGCGGTTAGCGTGCGAATGAAGACAGACGTGGGATGGGTCGATACGTAGTAGCTCGCGACCTCATAATCGACGAGATGCTGGGGTTCTTGAGTGAAGGCGTAAAGGTCTTGCCAGGTGTCGATTTTCGACGACTGAAGGACCCAGGTGTCTCCCTCGGCGACGAGTCGGTAGCGGCGGTCACCGCGAGAGACCTCTTCGTCGAGAGCCATGGGAATCGGTCTCAGGAGCCCCTCTCCGCCGAAGCCGGCGTCGGCCAGCCAGGGCTCTCCGGCGATATCGACCCGCAGTAGCATGTGGGTCCGAGGTAAGAGTCGCGTGACGCCGTAGCGGACCCGCGCCGCGAGTCGGGTGACGTGGAATCCGAGATGTTCGAGGACCGCAGCAAAGAGGATGTTGTGCTCGAAGCAGTAGCCTCCACGATTCCCACGCACGAGCTTGGCCTGAAGGCCCTCGAGGTCGAGTCGGATCGGGCGTCGCAAGAGAACGTCGAGGTTCTCGAACGGGATGTGGCTTGAATGGGCTTCGTGCAAAGCCTCGAGAACCGCGAGCTCCGGTGAGAGCGAGCCTTCGTAACGGATCCGCTCGAGGTAGGCCGCAAGGTCGAGGACGGGCGTGGTTTCGGTATCCATGAATCGGAATTCTAGACTACGTTGTTTAGCATGCCCGGTCTCGACGAGGAGGGGACGGGCGGCAATAACGCGGGTTCTTCCCTACTCTGCCACTTTCTTCGCCGGCTGGTAGGAACCTGGTACGGCGCGGAAGCTGATGGCCATACGGTTCCATGCGTTGATGGCGGTGACCGCCCAGGTCAGGTCGACGAGTTCCTTGTCAGAGAAGTGACGACGTGTCTCCTCGAAGAGCTCGTCGGGCACGTGGGTTCGGCTCACCTCGGTCACGCCTTCCGTCCAGGCCAGAGCCGCGCGTTCGCGGTCCGAAAAGAACGGGGTCTCGCGCCAGGCGTTGAGGGCGTAAAGGCGCTGCTCGGTTTCGCCCGCCGCTCTCGCGTCTTTCGTGTGCATATCGATGCAGTACGCACAACCGTTGATCTGAGAAGCCCGAGTCTTCACGAGTTCGAGGAGCGACGGTTCCAGGCCACAGCGCTGAAAGTAGGACTCGAGCCCGAGCATTGCTTGGATTGGTTCGGGCGCAATCGTATAAGTGGAGAGTCGAGGTTCCATCGTTGATTTTTCCTGGGGACCGAGACGAAATCGTGTCAGATCGCGTGGTTTGCCACCGAGGCTCGCGCCGCGGACAAGGGGCAATTGAGGCCTGCTGCGAACCCCTCGGCCGTGAGGCCGAACGACTGGTTGA
>Ga0153954_1000241_pt1 | contig 48280 bp, 38 predicted proteins | sample TSFL038MetaG_FD_102277 | JGI IMG/M metagenome (GOLD analysis project Ga0153954, IMG submission 102277) | Attine ant fungus gardens microbial communities from Florida, USA - TSFL038 MetaG | ecosystem: Host-associated > Fungi > Mycelium > Unclassified | place: USA: Florida, Wekiwa Springs State...
AGAGGCTTGTCGTTTAGCCCAAAGGGTTTTTGCTTTGTTAGGACAATTGCATCTTTAGTTCTTCGGACTATAAGAGGCTTGTCGTTTAGCCCAAAGGATTTTTGCTTTGTTAGGACAATTGCATCTTTAGTTCTTCGGACTATAAGAGGCCTGTCGCTTAGCCCAAAGGATTTTTGGTTGTGTCAGGACAATTGCACCTTTAGTTCTTCGGACTATAAGAGGCCTGTCGCTTAGCCCAAAGGGCTAAAGGTGCAACAGCCCAGGGCATCGCCCTGGGTATTGGTAACATCACACAGGTCAGCCTGTAAGGCTGCCAATCCATCATCAATTCCATACATATTTTTCATCAAATGAAATACCATATTTTTTTAAAAAAGCCCTGTATTCATCCTGAAAAGAGATTTTCTTATGATGCTCTTGTTGATTTTGAATGTATTTTCTTAATGCATCGACATTTGATTGTCCAATTGAAAACGCACCATAACCATTTTGCCAAGCAAAATCTGTGTAGAAACGCCCCTTTGTTTTTATCCATTTGGATGAACCTTTTTTCATTTCTTCAACAAGTTTGCTCAGAGGAAGTGCTCGTGGTAGAGAAATAAGAAGGTGTACATGGTCTTCAATGCCGCCTATTTCATGCACAAAGGAATGTTGTGTAAGAGCGATATTTGCCATGTAAGCATAAAGATCACCTTTGATCTCATTTTTGATAAGGGGTCGTCTAAGTTTAGTGCTAAAAATAATATGGATAAGGATGCTGGAAAGAGATTGAGACATTTTTTCCTTTGCAGTCCTTCAGACTGCGAAATTTTCTTTAAGTTCACCCTGGGCGATGCCCAGGGCGCCCAGGGCTGTTGCACCTTTAGTCCTTCGGACTAATAAGGACGACAAAGCTTTTTTACAATTTATGCATGCGAAGTCCATTTTTTGCACCTTTAGTCCTTCGGACTAATAAGGACGACAAAGCTTTTTTACAATTTATGCATGCGAAGTCCATTTTTTGCACTACTAGTCCTTCGGATTAATAAGGATGACAAAGCTTTTTTGCAATTTATGCATGCGAAGCCTGTTTTTTTTGCACTACTAGTCCTTCGAACTAATAAGAACGACAAATCTTTTTTTACAATTTATGCATGCGAAGCCTATTTTTTGCACTTTTAGTCCTTTGGACTATAAAACTTCTTGCTTAGTCCGACGAAGGGCTAAAAGTGCAACAGCTCGAGGCATCGCTCTGGTGCAGGCAATGCCGCATGGAGCACACCTCTAAGGCTGCGAATTCTCTCTATTTAGAAAAAATCAAGCAAAATCCTTGTTTTTTAAGAAAAAAAGGCTTAGTGTAGTATACTTATTATAAATAGAGCTTAAACAGTGGATAGTTTTTTGCGTATTGACGTTGTCTGCTGAATTATGTTGCTCGCTTTGGATCACCTTTTGGAGTAAAACATGAAAAAAAATATTCATCCCAAATATCAACAAGTGCTCTTTGTCGATTCTTCTACAGGACATCGTTTTGTCTGTGGATCAACGTTACATTCTGAAGAAACAGAAGTTTTTAAAGGCAAAGAATATCCTGTATACCGTGTGTCCGTATCTTCAGCCTCCCATCCCTTTTTCACTGGAAGCAAGCAGCTCGTGGATGCCGAAGGCCGTGTCGATAAGTTCAAAAAGCGTTATGCACAAAATAAAAATTCTAAAGATAAGGATAGCGGAGGAGAGCAACCAAAAGAGCAAGAAGAAAAACAAGCTCCTGCCAAAAAAGGCGCGAAACGCAAAGCATCCTAAAAATGAAAGGAGAGAAAAATTTTCTCTCCTAATTTTCTAGAGCCATTCAAACCCAACTTGCTACCTATGAAGGCAGTCAGATTCGAAATTATTTTCCTCTAGAAGCTCACACCTTTGGCTCTGAAAATAAGAGGGCCATATTTTCTATGGTCCTCTTATTTTTGCGAGCTTCTAGAGGAAAAGAATTCGAATCTGTCCCGTTCATAAGTAGCAAGTTGGGTTTCAATCCTTCGAGATGACAGCTACTATTTATATTCTATGGAAAATAAAATTCGAGATCTTCTTTCCCGACTGCAAGAAGTGGAGGCTGTTCTAGGTCATTCTGAAATCTTTAATGATCAAAAGCGCTATCGAGAACTAACTCAAGAGCACGCCTATCTTTCTGATGTCAAGGGGGCCTGGGATTCAATTCAGCAAATTCAAAAGCAATTGCGAGATAATAAAGAACTTCTGTCCACTGAAAAGGATGCGGAGTTTGCAAATGTCTTGCGTGAAGATACCCAACAGCTAGAAGAAACTCTTGCCGAAAAGCAGGCCGCACTCGAGCGTTTGCTTGTTCCTCCTAACCCAAATGATAGCCGCAACACAATTTTAGAGCTTCGAGCAGGGACGGGCGGCGATGAAGCGGCTTTATTCGTCGGTGATTGTGTACGTATGTATAAGCTCTATGCCGATCGAATGGGATGGCGCTATGAACTTCTTTCATGCACGCCTTCTGAATTAGGCGGATACAAAGAATATGTCATGGTGATGTTAGGACCAAATGTTTATCGATTTTTGCAACATGAGAGTGGGACCCATCGCGTCCAGAGGGTTCCGGAAACAGAAGCCCAAGGGCGCGTGCATACATCTGCGATTACTGTCGCCGTTCTTTTAGAGCCTGAAGATGACGCCGATATTGTGATTGAAGACAAAGACTTGCGAGTAGATACATACCGTTCTTCTGGTGCGGGTGGTCAGCATGTCAATACGACAGATAGCGCCGTCCGATTGACTCACTTGCCAACAGGCATCGTCGTTTATTGCCAGGAGGAGCGCAGTCAGCATAAGAATAAAGAAAAAGCGATGCGTCTGCTTAAAGCGAGAATTGTTGAAGTCGAGCAGCAGAAAAAACAAGAGGCAATTGCAAGCAATCGTGCTCAGCAGATAGGGAGCGGCGACCGTTCTGAAAGAATTCGCACCTATAATTTCCCTCAAAATCGCCTCACAGACCATCGCATTAATTTAACGAAATATAATCTCGATCAGATCATGAATGGCGACTTAGATGAGATTTCTAACTCACTAGTGAGCTATTTTTATCAGCAAAAGCTGCAAGGAAGTTGATGCGAACGGTTTTAGAGGTTCTTCATCTGTCGACTGATTATCTTAAGCAAAAGGGGATTCAGAATTCTCGGCGCCAAGCAGAAGAACTTTTAGGGGAAGTGCTGGGAATAGGGCGAATGCAGCTTTATCTCGATTTTGAACGTCCCTTAAGTGATCAAGAATTAGAACGCTGCCGGGAATGGCTTAAGAGAAGAGGACAAGGCGAGCCTTTATCCTATATTCGAGGTTCGGTGGAGTTTTTAGGATGCTGCATAAAAATCAACAGAGATGTGCTTATTCCTAGACAAGAGACAGAGATTCTTGTCAGCAAAGTTGTCGAAGAGTTGTCCAAACGCGATTTGGAAAACAAGGTGTTATGGGATATTTGCTGCGGTTCAGGCTGTATTGGCATTGCGTTGAAAAAACATTTCCCTAAATTGCAGGTATCTCTCTCTGATATTTCTCCGGCGGCATTAGCGGTGGCTAAAGAGAATGCCGAGGCTAACTCTGTTAATGTTGAATGTTTGCATGGAGATCTTTTAGAACCTTTCAAAGGAAGGCTTGCCGATTATATTATTTCCAATCCTCCTTATGTGGCTGAAGAGGAAATTGCGACGTTGGAGATTGAAGTGCGCGACTATGAGCCCAAAATTGCACTAAGTGGGGGAGTCTCTGGATTGGATTTTTATCGAAGGCTATCAAAGGATCTTCCCAAGGCTTTAAAGCAGGGTGGAATGGCATGGTTGGAAATCGGAGATGGTCAAGGGACTGCACTTTTAGAGATGTTTCGCGATTCGCCATGGAAATCGGCGAAGGTGGAACGCGATTGGTCAGGGCGAGAACGATTCTTTTCCCTTGAAATTGAATGATTTTTTAAGTATTATGCCTTGATTGATTGAGTTAATACGAACGTTTTGGTTTGTTGCCTATGTTAGGAACATTGACAGAAAAGATGCATGGCTTGTTTTCCAAGCTTGCGAGCAAGAAAAAGCTGACGGAGGAGAATGTCTCTGAAGCTGTTAGCGAGGTTCGCTTGGCGCTTCTGGAAGCCGACGTCAACTATGGCGTTGCCAAGACATTTGTCAAGCGTGTAAAAGAGAAGGCCCTTGGCGATGCTGTGATTAAATCTGTGACGCCAGGACAACAATTTATCAAAATTGTCCATGATGAGCTAGTCGCTTTGATGGGTGGTGGAGAGGCTTCCCTTGAATTGCAAACTGCCAATCCTTCAGTTGTGATGATGTGCGGGCTTCAGGGGGCTGGAAAGACAACCCACTGTGCTAAGCTTGCCAAGTATCTCAAAAAGAAGGGAGAGAGCAAAAGTCCCCTTTTAGCTGCCTGCGATTTACAGCGTCCTGCTGCTGTCGACCAGCTTAAAGCTTTGGGTGGACATATTGGTGTGCCGGTATTTTCCATACCAGGCGAAAACGATCCTGTTAAAGTGGCTAAAGAGGCTTTGGCGTTAGCCAAAAAAGAGGGCCATGATGTGTTGATCGTCGATACAGCAGGGCGCCTTCATATCGACGATGAGCTGATGCAGCAACTAGAACGTGTAAAGTCGGTATTGAATCCTTCTGAAGTTCTGTTTGTTGCCAATGCAACGACAGGACAAGATGCTGTGAATGCTGCCGCTGAGTTCCACAAGCGTGTGTCGATCACGGGAACAATTTTGACGATGCTTGACGGTAATACACGAGGCGGTGCTGCAATATCAATTCGTGAAGTCACTGGAAAGCCTCTTAAATTCGAGGGAATTGGCGAAAAAGTTGATGATATTCAGCTTTTTAATCCTGCGTCGATGGCGGATCGCATCCTTGGGATGGGAGATACCATTAACCTGGTAAGAAAAGCGCAAGAGCACATCGATGAAGACCAAGCGAAGCAATTGGAAAAAAAGATTCGCTCGGCGACATTTACATATGAGGACTATCTGACGCAAATACAGATGGTCAAGAAAATGGGTTCAATTAAGAGCTTGTTAGGGATGCTCCCAGGCATGAGCAGCCTTAAGACATTGGATTTTGACGATAAAGATTTCTTCAAAATCGAAGCGATTATCCAATCGATGACACCAGCGGAACGCATGGAGAAATGTGAACTGACCGTGCCTCGGCGCAAGCGTATTGCTAAAGGCAGCGGAACGGCAATGGAAGATGTGAATAAACTCGCGAAGTCATTCAAACAAGCAAAGCAATTTTTTAAAAACATGCCGAATATGAAAAATTTAGAAAAGATGATGGGAGGATCCCTATGGCGTTAAAAATCAGACTGCGGCAGCAAGGTCGCAATAACCGTCCATTCTACCGCCTGGTTTTGACAGATGTGCGTACTAGACGAGATGGCAAATATGTTGAGGCTCTCGGATGGTACAATCCTTTTGAGACCGAAGTAGAAAAAAGCCTTTTAATCAACGAAGCAAGAATTCAGCATTGGCTTAATTTAGGAGCCAAGTTGTCTGAATGTGCTGAAGCTCTAGTCGCGAAAGTTGCTCCAGCAATTGTGCGTATGCAGAGCGTCAAGATTCAAGAGAAAAAGGCAAAGAGAGCCGCAAAAAGAAAGGCGCGCAAGAAAGAGGCTGCAGCCTAATTTTGTGAATGAAAATTGATATCCTTTCTCTGTTTCCCCGCTATTTTCAAGGGCCTTTCGATGAAAGCATCATCGGACAGTCTAGAAAAAAGGGATTGGTAGAGATAAATCTTATCGATATTCGCGAATTTGCTGACAACCGCTATCGAAAGGTTGATGATCGGCCTTATGGAGGCGGCCCTGGAATGGTGCTCATGCCACAGCCTGTGACAAAAGCTATCCGTTCTGTAAGGACACCTTCAGCCCGTGTGATCTACCTTTCGCCGCAAGGATCTTTGCTGACAGCTGCAAAATGTCGAGAATTGGCTGTTTATGAACATCTGATTTTGCTGTGCGGACACTATGAAGGCATTGATGAACGTGTCTTAGAAAGCGAAATCGATGAGGAAATTAGTATCGGCGATTATGTCCTAACAAATGGCTGCTTGCCGGCCATTGTCCTGCTTGATGCTGTCGTTCGTTTTATCCCAGGGGTGCTGGGACATGAATTTGCAGCTGAGGAGGATTCTTTTGAACGAGAAGGGATATTTGATTGTCCGCATTATACACGGCCTGAAGTTTTTGAAGGAAACGCCGTTCCCGAAGTATTGCTCAGTGGCAACCATAAAAAAATTGAAGAGTGGCGACGTAGAAAGGCTTATGAAAAGACCAAGCATGTGCGTCCCGATTTAATCAAACATAAAGAGTTAGAAGAATTTTAGGAGTAAAACGAAAATGAGCAAATCAGCTGTCATTCAAGCGCTGGAAAAACAGCAGCTTAAGAAGAATGTCGCGCATTTCCGCGTTGGCGATACAGTGCGTGTGCATATCCGCATTATCGAAGGTGAAAAGGAACGTACCCAAGTTTTTACGGGCACAGTGATTGCACGTAAAGGATCTGGGCTTTCAGAGACTTTTTCTGTCCATCGCGTCGCTTATGGCGAAGGTATGGAAAGGGTTTTCCTACTTCATAGTCCACGCATTGCTAAAATCGAAGTGATGAAAGAAGGACAAGTGCGTCGCGGAAAGCTCTATTATTTGCGTGGAACTTCCGGCAAGGCCTCCAAAGTTAGAGGGCGCGTTGCCCGTCGTTCTAAAATCGAAGAGACTCAATTCGCAGAAGCACCAGAATCTGAAGTTCAAAATGAAGAAGCGGCTAGTGCCTCTTCCGCTGAATAGTTTCTGTGGATAGAAAGGAACGAAAACGCCTCAATACACTCATTAAATATGAGGAAGAGGCACGCAGCGAGGGTTTTCGTTGCATTGCAGGCCTCGACGAGGCAGGGCGAGGACCGCTTGCAGGCCCTGTTGTGGCTGCTGCATGCATTATCCCAGAAGGGGTTTTCTTTCCTGGAATCAACGATAGCAAAAAGCTCACTCCGCTTCAAAGGGAGAGGCTTTTTGCGCAGATTACTGGCCATGAAACTGTTGTTTATGCGATTGAATGGGTTTCTTCTCTAGAGATTGATCGTGTGAATATTTTCCAAGCGACAGTCATGGCGATGCTGCAAGCCGTTGCTAAATTATCCTCCATTCCTGATTGCCTATTGGTTGATGGAATGCAGCTTCCACATCCTATCATCCCCGTAAAGAAGATTATCGAAGGAGATGTAAAGTCTCAATCGATTGCTGCAGCATCCATTTTGGCAAAAGTGACGCGCGATCGATTGATGGAAGAGCTAGATACTCATTGGCCACAATATGGCTTCAAAAAGCACAAGGGCTATGGCACCGCATTTCATTTGGAGGCGCTTGCGACTCATGGACCATGCCCCATTCACAGACGATCTTTCGAACCTATCAAAAGCTACAAAGTTCCAACTGTCAAGCTCAAGGGACAATAAAGACCCTTAAGGATCTGTGGTAAATTAAAACCCAACTTGCTACCTATGAACGGGCCAGATTCGAATTCTTTTCCTTTAGAAGCTCGCAAAAATAAGAGGGCTATATTAGAAAATATAGCCCTCTTATTTTCAAAGCCGAGGGTGCGAGCTTCTAGAGAGAAAATAATTTCGAATCTGACTGCCTTCATAGGTAGCAAGTTGGGTTTAAAGGTCCTTTTCCTTGCTTTTTTCTTTTGAAAGACATAATTTTTTGATTTTAAATAAATCCAGAAGAGGGATTGCTAATGTCAACGACAAAGGTAAAACTTGCGGTTACACCAGAAGAAGTTCGAACGAAATGGAATGCTGTCCAACATCAAAGAACAAATTCCACGTCCACAAGACAATCAAAGAAGGCAGAAAACAGGATCACTCGCCTCATCACTTCAGCAACCCATAACACTCTTTCAATTCTTTCCGATATTTTTCAAGAAGCGATTTTTGTGACGGGATTGCAGGGAATATATAGCGGCGGAGCTTCATTTCGTATCATCCATGATTCTTTTTTTAATCAGGATAGATTAAGGCTTCGCGAATCCTTATTAGAAGAAATCTATCGAAAATATGCCACTGAGGCAAATTTATATAGTTTTTATTGGAATACAGATATTGGGTTGATGAAGGCATCCACATGTCCGAAGGAGATGCTTTTAGGAAAATTTTCTCTCACAAATAGCGAACTAATCAGATCGATCCTTGTCGAAAAGGTCGCTTTTCCTGTTCTCAGTGAAGAAGTGCTATTTCGTGGGATTGTTCAAGAGTTGCTCTTGAAGCAAGGAATGCGAAAATTAATAACCGCTGTTTCGCCAAAGCATGCTTCGCTTGTGGATAGCAAAATCTATACAGCCTGCCGCATTGTTTTGACGAGCTTGCTTGGCGTCGCTATTCTCGAAGGAAGTCATAAATTCCATGCAGATAACTATACAGAATTGATGTTCAATCCCACATTTATGCTTGGAATTGGTTGGGGTATTTCCAAGGAAGTTAAAGGCTTACCTGGGTCAATGGCCGCTCATGCCGTCCATCGCACAATTAGCCTGTTGATGCAAGGAATCGCCGCTCGCTGCTAGTAAAAGCATTCTCGCTGCACCTTTTGAGGATACTGGGGATCTTTTCGATGATTTTATCACGCCATCCCTCCGCAACCATATGTCAGCGCATATGCACTCATTCGAAAATATCTCCAGCCTCCTCGAAAAATCTACAGCGGGGATGGTTCAGTAAACTAGCTTCCTAACGGACGCTGGTTTTTTGGGATTTGAGTCTTTTCTTGAGGATCTGAGGTGTTTGAAATACTCTTATTGATTTCTTCGCTCTTTCTGATGCCTTGCTTGAGATCGTGCTTTTCTTGAGCGTGTTCAATCTCTTCCTCTTTGATGGCTTCACTACGAACCTGTTTGGCAGCCTCTCTGGCTTCTCTTACACGTTTTAAGCGTTTTTGTTCCTGCTTATGCAAGGCTTGGGCGAGCTTTCTTTCTTCATGAAGAATTTTCGTTTGTTCGCGGATATTTTTTCTTGCAACAGGTTTCGGCTTTGCTGGACGTGCTTCAGAAGTTTTATGTGTCGTCGGCTCTGTCGCTTTTGGAAGTTCTTTGCGGTTCTTTTCGAGATCTTTCTCCATCTTCTCGGCCACTTTTGTCGCATCTTCAGTAACTATCGGTAAGATGCCTAAAGCCACATTGCTGATGGTTTGTACGATGGAATGTTGATAGCTAGATTCGTTCACTGAAACGACTTTACGCTGGACGACCGTTTCCGTCTGATTGGCAGGATCTTCGTTTAAAACTTTAAATTTTTGGTCGTGATTACGATCTAGATTAAAAGATTTGGCGATATCTTCATGGAAGTGAACTTGACCTTCTTCATCGACACCTCCCAAAAGCTTCTGATCCATCAGCTTGCTGATTTTTTCTTGCATTCCAGGATCTAAAAGCATGGTGAGGGTAATCAACCTAACGGTCAATGCTTCGCCTGTTTGCTTGCGAATAAGTCCTTTGGCTTCAGTATCTTTATTTGTTATTGGCTCGAAGTTGTCCTCGGTTAGAGCATAAAAAACCTTGAATGCTTCAGTCCAGCGTGCAGCGGGTTGCATGGAAATATTGCGGTCATCCATATTTTCTACCCCTTCAGTTCTGTCAATCCTTGACATTGGTTCCTCTTAAAAACAATAAAAGTTGATATCTATCACTTAATAATAACAAAAAAAGCTTTTGGATACAAATAAATACATTTGATAATAAAAATTTTAAACACTGTTTTTTTATCTAGATCGCTTTGACACAAATGAGATAATTTTTTATTGTTAGCGTATAGAATCCTTTATTTATTGAAATTTTATGCTAAAAAGTATGACGGCTTATGGCCGGGCAGCTGTGATTTCTTCGTTGGGACGCTTTATCGTCGAGATCCACTCTGTCAATCGAAAGCATTTAGAAATCAACACATTTTTGCCTAGAGAGCTGCTGCGCTTTGATGCGGATATCAAGAAGTGGATCGCCGCAGAAGTGGGACGTGGTCAAGTGAACGTTAAGGTTTCTGTATCATTTGATCGAGCCAGTCCTTTATCAGTGATTCCAAATAAGTTTCTTGCTAAACAAATTAAAAGCGCTTGGGAAGAAATCTCGACAGAACTTGGTTTTTCCCTTGATCAGCTCTCTTGCCTCGATCTTCTTTCTAAAGAACCTGGCCTTTTTGTCTATGATGAGGATCTCAAAGATGAAGAGTTGTATCGTAAAGCGTTGAATGACACTGTTTCACAGGCTCTTCAGCAATTAACTTCAATGAAAATGGCTGAAGGCAACGCTCTCTATCTCGATATTTCCTCACATTTTTTTAAATTGACGTCGTTGATACGTGAAGTTGCGGTTAAAGCACCAGGAGCTACAGCCCGCTATCGACAGAGGTTGATTGAGAGGTTAGAAGAGGTTCTCAAAGCCCCACTTGAAAATGAAGAACGCATCCTTCGAGAAGTTTGTATCTATGCTGAACGCATTGATATTTCGGAAGAGTTGACACGCTTTGAATCGCATTTACAACAAGCCAATGCGTTGTTGCAATCCACAGAACAGGCTGTGGGTAAAACCCTCGAATTTCTAGTTCAAGAGCTCAATCGAGAAATTAATACAATCGGTTCTAAATCTTCTGATTTGGACGTCTCTCGCTCCGTGATCGAGATTAAAAGCGAACTCGAAAAAATTCGCGAGCAAATTCAAAACATCGAATAGTGAGCATAAGCTGGTCATGACGCTGTTAGGCAATTTAAAGCGAGGCCTAGTATTTATTATTAGTGCTCCGGCGGGAACAGGAAAAACCACGCTTGTCAATATGCTAACCCAGGAATTTTCTTGCGTAGTGGCCAGTGTTTCCTATACAACGCGTCCACCCCGTCCAGGTGAAATTAATGGAGTGCATTACCATTTTTTAAACGAAGAAGAGTTTTTAGATCGCATCGAAAAGGGTGAATTTCTCGAGTATGTAAAACTTTATGACCATTATTATGGGACATCAAAGCTTTGGCTAGAAGAGCAGCTTGCCAGAGGCAAGCATGTGATCTTGGTGATTGATACCCAGGGAGCTAAGCAGCTTAAAGGAAAGCTTGCCGCTATCTCAATTTTTATCTGTCCGCCCTCTATTAAAGAGCTTGAACAGCGGCTTGTTAGACGCAAAACAGAGGCAGCAGAGGATATTGAACGGCGTTTGAAATGGGCGTTAGATGAAATAGAAGCCCAGACGTTTTACGATTATCGCATTCTTAATGAAGATTTAAGCACTGCTTATCAGATTTTGCGCAGCATTCTTATTGCGGAAGAACACCGAGTGCGCTAAACTATTTAAACCCCTGATTGCGACCTTATAATGAATCATATTTGAAATTATTTTCTCTCTAGGAGCTCGCACGTAGCTCTGAAAATAAGGCTGCCATATTTATTAATATGGCTACCTTATTTTTGCGAGTTCCTAGAGGAAAAGAATTCGAATCTGATTTATTATCAGGTCGCAATCAGGAGTTAAAAAACTCGCGTTAAAAATTGACCGAAGGGACGAAAAGGAGAGGTGCATGGATTTGAAAGAATATTTAACCAATGAAAAAGTGAGTAAAAGATTCAATAGCCAGTTTGAATTGGTTACCTATGCCATTAAACTCGCAGCCAATATGATTCAATCTGGGCGCGAGAGTCGCGTGAAAATTGATTCACAAAATCGTGCCATGCAGATTTTGAATGAAATTCTCAATAATAAAGATCAATTCGATGAAATTATAGAAACGCCAGTTCAAGGTAGTGAACACTCAGGAGAAGAAGCTCCAGCACCAAAAGCAACTGAACGTAAGAAAAATCGCAAGATTTTGATGGAATAAAATACCAACCTTAAACCCCTGACTGCGACCTTATAATGAATCATATTCGAAATTATTTTCTCTCTAGGAGCTCGCACGTAGCTTTGAAAATAAGACTGCCATATTTGATTAATATGGCTGCCTTATTTTTGCGAGCTCCTAGAGGAAAAGAATTCGAATCTGAATTTATTATAAGGTCGCAATCAGGGGTTAAATGAAGACTATGGGTTCATTCATTATCGGAGTGGTTGGTCCGAGAGAGATCGGGCTATTCGGCATTTTTCTTTTGATTGTCATCCTAGGATTGATTGCCATTTTTGCATTTAACCTATGGCTGACAAGGCTCAGCCCAAGCTTAAGCCCTTATAGCAAGCTACCATTGCAAAGAGGGTCGGAATTGTCGTATGATACTTCGATTAAAGTATTGCGTTTTCTTTACGATATGCATCAATATGACAATCGGATTTTCAATCTTAGACAGGCTGCCGTTTGCCGAGAAACTGGGCGTATTTTTCCCGATGCAGTGACATGGTATGATCGAATCAAAGTCGATTGGTCTTTTCTGCAAAAGCGGTATCCAGGAAAATACGTTTCATGGGGGAGCCTCATTCCAGAGCAACAAGAACTTTTGCGTGCGATGCATGAAAGCTTAGAAGATTTTCAGACCGAATTTTCATCGCCGAATCCTCAGCCAAGAGCTATCGAAGCCAAATATGCGTTTGCAAAGCCAGGGCCCCTTTATGTGGATATTGAAACCAATGTCCTTCTAGGATGGAAGATCGTGCCAGATACTGATTTCGAAGTCTTGGTCGTGCAAAAGCCTATTCAAGTTAGGACTATTTCTGTGACTTAACCAATTCTCTGCTAAATCCAAAAGGGTAGTTATGCCTCAAAAGATTCTCATCACATCTGCTTTACCTTATGCCAATGGACCCTTGCATTTTGGCCACATCGCTGGAGCTTACTTGCCAGGGGATTGCTATGCCCGCTTTCAGCGGCTTCAAAAGAATGATGTCCTTTACATTTGCGGTTCAGATGAATATGGAATAGCGATCACCCTTAGTGCCGAAATGGCTGGAAGGACCCCTCAAGAGCATGTTGATATTTTTCATGCTGTCAATAAGGCTTTTTTTGAAAAGCTTGGGATATCCTTTGATCATTATTCACGAACTACCTGGAAAGGTCATGTCAAGCCGGTGCAGCAATACTTTTTAGACCTTTTGCACAATGGATATATTGAACCTCGTCTGACTGAGCAGCTCTATTCTGAAATCGAAGGTAAATTTCTTGCCGACCGCTATGTGGTGGGCATATGTCCTCGATGCGGCTTTGAAGAGGCTCGGGGAGATGAATGTCAAAAATGTGGGGCTAGCTATGAGGCGACAGATTTAAAAAATCCCCGATCTAAACTCTCAGGTCTGCCATTAACTCTTAAGCAAACCGAGCACTGGTTTTTGCTATTAGACAAGTTTAAAAAACGTCTGACAAGCTGGCTTGAAGACAAAAAAACATGGAAGCCCAATGTAGTTAACTTTGTTCGTGGTTATATCGAAGAGCTTCGTCCTAGAGCGATCACTCGAGATATGGCTTGGGGGGTGCCGATGCCGATTCCAGAAGCCAAAGGCAAAGTATTCTATGTTTGGTTTGATGCTCCTATAGGCTACATTTCCGCTACGATGGAGTGGGCGCAGGAAAACGGCCAAGCAGACCATTGGAAGGATTATTGGTGCGATCCAAACACAAAACTCGTCCAGTTCATCGGCAAAGATAATATTCCCTTCCATGCGGCTATTTTTCCAGCGATGACGATGGGGCAGGATCAGCCTTATAAGCTGGTGGATGAATTGCCCGCCAATGAGTTTTATAACCTTGAAGGGCGTCAATTCAGCAAATCAGAAGGGTGGTATATTGATTTGGAGAACTTCTTTAAATTATATACGCCGGATCAAATCCGCTATATGATCGCTGCAAGTGCCCCTGAGACCGCCGACTCGGAATTCACTTGGAAGGAATTCCAACTGCGTTGCAATGGAGAGCTTCTCGGTAAATTAGGGAATCTTGTCAATCGCGTCATGGTTTTTGCCAAAAATAATTGTCAAGGAAGTATTCCTCAACGCCATGAATTGGAAGAAATCGACGTGCAGTTTTTAACCAACGTTAAAAAGATGATGGAGCAAATTCGAGGATGTTACGAGACATTTAAAATGCGGCGCGCGAGCCAGCTGATCATGGAATTGGCACAACTTGGAAATATCTATTTCGATGCGAAGCGTCCTTGGCAGGCTGTAAAAAATCCAGAGACGAAGTCTTCGATGGAGGCGACCATTGCATGCTGTCTGGAATGTCTCAAGAATCTTGCGTTGGCCTCTTATCCTATCATCCCTTCAACAGCGGCAAAAATCTGGAGAATGCTTGGCTATCGGCAGCCTTTGGAAGCTTTTGGATGGGAGAAAGTGATCGAGGGAGAAATCCCCAAAGGTCAGAAGTTGGATGAACCTGAGATTCTTTTTCAAAAAATTGAAGACGATCAGATTCAACTGGAGATTGACAAGCTGCATGCACTATCCAAAAATCATCGGGAAACTAAAGAAAAAATGAATAATAAGACAACAACTTATCTACCCTTAAAGGAATCGATTGATATCGAGGCTGTCCGTCAGCTAGATCTTCGTGTGGGAAGCGTGTTGAGCGCCGTTCCCATGGAGAAGAGCAAAAAACTTTTAAAGTTGCAAGTGGATTTAGGATTTGAAACCCGTACCATTCTATCTGGAATTAGCCAGCATTATAAGCCTGAAGATATTGTCGGTAAAAAAGTCATTGTTGTCGCCAATTTGAAACCAGCGCCAATGATGGGCATAGAGAGTCAGGGAATGATTTTGGCAGGAAGTTTTGGAAGCGATTTAGAAGTGGCAAGTTTTCAACATCTTCCTAATGGCAGCGTCGTTTCGTAGGCAAGCTGGGTTTGAACCCAACTTGCGAGAATGGCTCTGTGAAAAAATGCTTGAGAGTTAAGGGCAGGTATGATACTCTAGCCCTTTTTAAATGTGAAGAATTCTATTCGGAGAACGTCATGTCCAAAGTGTGTCAAGTTACAGGCAAAAAACCTGCCCGCGGTTATAAATATGCGATTCGTGGGATTGCCAAAAAGAAAAAAGGGATTGGTTTGAAAGTTACAGGAAAAACGAAGCGTCGTTTTCGTCCAAATCTCGTGAAAAAGCGTTTATGGTTTGATGAAGAAAATCGCTTTGTCACTCTTCGTCTATCTACAGCAGCTTTACGTACGATTGATAAATTGGGAATGACTGCTGTTATTCGCAATATGCGTGCCGAAGGAATTTCTGTTTAATCTGTTAAAGATCGCAGAAGACTAATTCTCGTGCCCGTGTGCGTATCCGAACTAGTTTCGTGCCCGTGTGCGTGCCCTTGCCATGCCCGAATTTATTGACAAATCATCTTGATTAATTAAAAACTTAAATCAACAGAAAGTTAATTTTTCGGGCACCGACATGGGCATGCATACGTATCTTAATTACCCATAAGTTCAATAAGCAGTACCAACGCAGAGTCACAGAGACAGGGAGATGCAGAGGAAGACTGGTTTGTTTTTGAATTTTTCTCTACATCTTTGCGCCTCTGCGTTTAGCCCTTTATGATTAGGTCACATCAGGTATTTGTTCTATTTGAGGGGAAGCCATTTATCTTTAACATTAAAGCGTTTGTTAATGTGCTTGTTCCTCTCACTTTGTATGAGTTCGTCATCTGGAGTCTGAGATTCTTTTTTTAAGGAATCCACCTTTTCTTTAAGCTCTTTAATTCTTGTCCATTCAGCGGCTGTTAGTGAATTCGGATTTTCACACCATTGTTTAAATTGCTTTTTATCTAAGTTCAACTGGGTGTAGATATCCAATCCCTTCTTGTGGAGATGATGCAGTTCATGCTTCAAAACCGAAAGAAGCTGCCGATCTGCTGCAATGGGAATTTTACCTTGCTTAGCCGCCAATTCGAGCGCTTTTTCGGGATCGCTTAAAGTCGCATTTTCATCAACAATTTCAAAGAGCTTATTCACTGAAGCTTTGCGAAGTCCATCATCGAAGGCCTCTTCGGCTTTTGTAAAATTAGTTTTAGCCATTTCAACCTCCGTTGGGTTTCACCTCTGATGGTGGCCTTATAAGCAAAGGGGACATTAGCGACTCAAGCGACTCCAGGGACTCAAGAGACAAAAGTGAGTGTTCAGGTTCACTTTATTAGCAGCATTCCCTTCTGTCTATGGTCGCTTGAGTCGCTAATGTCCCTTTTAGCTGATAAATCCTTAATCAAAGGTTCAACAGCTTATATATTTTATTTTACCAAAGAATAAAAAAAATGAACAAGCGTTGAGTTCTTGCAGCGATCTCTCCAACTCTGCTATATCAAAGTTAAACCCCTGATTGTGGCCTAATATTTTCGTGCCCGTGCCCGAATTTATCTATGAGCCATCTTGCTAAAAACTTAAATCAGCAGAAAGTTAATTTTTCGGGCATAGGCACGGGCACGAAAATATTAGATCGCAATTAGGGGTTAGAGCAAAGGGAGAACGTGTTTCCATGGAAGAGATATCGGCGGATGTCGTTGTGATTGGATCAGGGCCCGCAGGGCAAAAGGCTGCGATACAAGCTGCCAAGCTCGGAAGAAAAGTCATTGTGATTGAAAAATTGCCGGAAGCAGGGGGAAGCAGTCTCTTTTCTGGGACAATACCCTCGAAAACACTTCGCGAAGCGATCATTGATGTCACTCGATTTAATGAAAGAAATTTTTACCAATTCAACTACCAAGCGGGAGAAATGACGATCGCGACCCTAAACAATCGTCTACAAAAAGTCATAGAAGAAGAGAAAAATATCGTCAATCGTCAATTCAAAAAAAATGATATCCGCATCGTCTATGGAACTGCACGTTTTGAAAATCCTCATCTCGTTATCGTCGTCGATGCCGACTATCATCTTTTATATCAAATCAAGGGAAGCTATTTCATCATTGCAACAGGGTCCAATCCGCGAAATCCTTCCAATGTTCCCTTTGATCACGAAGTCATCTTGGATTCGACAAGTCTTTTAGCTTTAAATAAAATTCCAACGTCTCTCGTTGTATTAGGAGGAGGAATCATTGGTTCCGAGTATGCAAGCTTTTTTGCTGCACTTGGCACAGAGGTGGTGATTATCGACAAAAAAGAGCATATTTTACCTATGCTCGATACAGAGATTGGCATCCATTTACAGACAGCTCTCACCGATATTGGTCTGCGCTTTATGGGAAAAAAAGAACCCGAAGAAATTACAAGGAAGGGCGATAAAGCCTTTGTCAAATTTAAAGATGGGACAACATTGGAAGGAGAAACTCTTCTCTATGCATTGGGAAGACTGGCTAATGTCGACCATCTTCAACTCTCTAATATCGGTATCCAAGTGAATGATAAGGGCTATATACCTGTCAATGCGCTTTTCCAAACCGTCGTTCCCCATGTTTATGCCGCCGGAGATGTCATTGGGGGACCATGCTTGGCTTCCACAAGCATGGAACAAGGCAGACTTGCCGCACGGAATGCCTGCGGCGAGAGGACGCATCAATTTCCCTCTCTCTATCCAATAGGCATCTATACAATTCCAGAAATCTCTAGTTGCGGATATACCGAAGAGGAGCTTCGGGAAATGGGATTCCATTACGAAGTGGGACGTGCCTATTATTATGAAATTGCCCGTAGCCATATCGCCGGCGCGAATATTGGAATGTTCAAAATTCTCTTTCATGCAGAGACTTTAGAAATTTTAGGCGTGCATATTATCGGTCGAAGCGCCACTGAAGTGATTCATATTGGTCAGTTAGCCATCAGCTTTCGCGCGAAAGTGAACTATTTCATCGATCAAGTTTTCAACTATCCCACCTATGCTGAAGGCTATCGCATTGCGGCCCTCAATGGCATTAACAAAATCAAATTTAAGAAGTGAATAAAAGATAGAATTCAAGAATTCAGAATAAAGGGGACCTTAGAGACTCAAGCAACTGAAGGGACGGAAGGCAAATTTTCGAGTTCTGAAATTCTGACTACCTCTATTCTGACTTCTTCGCTTTTCACTTTTGAATAGCGAATTTAATGGCGTCCTTCTCGAATTTAAGCTCAATGGTACAATCTGAAGGGATTTTTCCTTCGAGAATGGCTTTAGATAGCAGATTCACCACCTCTTGCTGAATTAAACGTTTAAGCGGCCGTGCACCAAAAAAAGGATCGTAACCTTCTTCGGCTAGATGTTCAACTAAGCTCTTGGTCCATTTGAGGATGACATTTCGTTCGTGCAATCGCTTGGCAAGGCGCTCGAGTTGGATGATGACAATTTTCTGCATATCCTCTTTCCTGAGAGGCAGGAATGGAAGAATATCGTCTAAACGGTTGATAAATTCGGGACGGAAATGAAGCTTGATGATGGGATCTAAAATGGCCATCAGCGTCTCTTTATTCATCGCTGTATGGGCATGCTTCTCCATGTGTTCCAAAAGTTGGTCTGAGCCTAGGTTAGAAGTCATAATGAAAAGGGCATTTTTACAGTTGACGGTACGGCCCTTACTATCGGTGATTCTGCCATCGTCGAAAATCTGCAATAGGATATTAAATACATCGTGATGGGCCTTTTCAATTTCATCGAAAAGGACAACTGCATAAGGACGGCGACGAAGCGCCTCTGTGAGCTGTCCGCCTTCCTCATAACCGACATATCCAGGGGGCGATCCAATGAGTTTTGAGACGGTATGCTTTTCCATATATTCGGACATGTCCAAACGGATGAGGGCTTCTTCTTGATTGAAAAGCTGTTCAGCCAAAGCCTTGGCAAGCTCAGTTTTTCCTACACCTGTTGGACCTAGGAAGAGAAAGGCTCCCATTGGACGGCCGGGATCGCTGAGTCCTGAGCGTGAGCGGCGGATGGCTTCGCTAACAGCGCTGATAGCCAATTCTTGGCCGACCACACGCTTTTCAAGTTCTTTTTCGAGATGTAGCAAGCGCTCTGCTTCACCTTCGAGCATTTTTCGTACTGGAATGCCAGTCCATTTGGAAACGATGTGGGCGATGAGATGCTCATCCACTTCTTCTTGCAGGAGTCGATTTGGCTTCTCTTCCAATTTTTTTTGATTTTCCTCGATCTCTTTTTGGAGATTGGGAATTGTCTGATAGCGAAGTTCAGCCACTTTATTATAGTCAGCTTTGCGTTCAGCCTCTTCTTCTTGAAAGCGGAGTTGCTCTAAAGTATTTTTCTTTTCTTTCAGTGTTTGGATCAGCTTTTTTTCTTGTTCCCATTGCTGGCGCAAGACAGATAATTCTTCTTTTATTTCCGCTATTCGACCTTCAAGCTTGGAAGCTTCTGCTTTGGAATTGGGAGTGTTTTCACGTTTAAGTGCCTCCATCTCGACGATAAGGCTGGCAAGTTCACGCTCCTTGTTATCGATAGGCAAGGGACGGCTTCCGAGCTGCATGCGAATCATGCTGGCGGCTTCATCGATAAGATCGATGGCTTTATCTGGCAGGCGTCTTTCAGTGATATAACGGTAGGATAAATAGACTGCAGCATGAATTGCCGATTCAGTAATATGCACACCATGGAAGATTTCATAACGTTCTCGCAGGCCCCTTAGAATGGCGATCGAATCTTCAAGGCTGGGTTCATTAATCATGATTGGTTGGAAGCGTCTTTCAAGAGCAGCATCTTTTTCAATATGCTTTTGATATTCGCTAAGGGTTGTGGCGCCGATACAATGTAAAGTCCCTCTAGCCAAAGCAGGTTTTAAGAGATTTGCAGCATCCATAGCGCCTTCTGTGGCGCCTGCACCGATGAGAGTATGAACTTCATCGATGAAAAGGATGATTTGGCCTTCACTTTTATCGATATCCTGGAGAATTCCCTTGAGGCGTTCTTCAAATTCGCCACGATATTTTGTGCCTGCAATTAGGCTTCCAAGATCCAAGGCTAGGAGCTGCTTATGGCGAAGGGAGTCAGGAACGTCGTCTTGGGCAATGCGTAAGGCTAATCCCTCGGCGATGGCCGTTTTACCCACTCCAGGATCGCCGATCAGCATGGGATTATTCTTTGTGCGACGACTGAGAACCTGCATTGTTCTGCGGATTTCTTCGTCGCGGCCGATCACAGGGTCAAGTTTTCCCTTTCGAGCCAAAGCAGTGAGGTTTTTGCAATATTTTTCTAGAGTTTGCAAGCTTGATTCTGCGCTAGGTGAATCCATATGCCGATCTCCGCGAATTTTTTTAATGGTTTCTTCTAATTGCTTAAGTGTGGTTCCAGTACTCTGTTTCCATTGAGAAAAGGGTTCACCGCCATTTTTCCAATAGGAGAGCAGGAAATGGTCGCTGCTTGTGTAAGTGTCATTCCATTTTTGGGCTATACTTTGGGCATCGGTGATCCGGCTTTGCAAATTCCGAGAGGGGTTTGGGGACTGTGCCGGGCCGCTATATGTTGGCAGGCGACTGAGGTCTTGTTCAACTTTATCGATAAGGTTGGATAGATTGGCATTAAGACTGCCAAGGATAGAATTGAAGTAGCCTTCAGGTTCTTTGAGAAATGCCAACAATAAGTGATTTTCAGTCACTTCCGTATTTTTACGCTGTTGCGCATCCGCAAACGCTTGTTGAAGGGCATCGGTCACGCTATCTGTGAAGTTTTGATTCATAGAAGTCCTCCAATCTTTTTCTCAAGACTAGAGAATAGACCGTTACTGCGCCATTGTCAATCCTTGATTGTGCACATAGACAGCTACAGTTTTAAAAGCTTCAAGCACATCTTTCCAATGCGATGCAATGCGGTCAATAAGCGATATAGCAACAGTGCAAGGCTGGCGGGCAGGAAGACAACCAGTGGGCCAAGGAATTGATGCAAGATTGTTATTAGCCTGCGCCAGAAGGAAAGATTATCCTTTTGGGGATCTTTTTTAATAATCGTTACTTTTTCGCATCCCGTAAAAGTGCGTACATGCGAACTGATTGGATTTTCTTTAACCCCTTCTTGTTCTGGGATTATCGAATATAAAGAGACACTGTTCCCGCGCGGCCATGAGCCGAGTTGAGAGACAATGTCATTAGGTTGGCAGTAAATATTGACTTTGGAATTATTGCTGATTTCTTCTTTCCACTTTGAGGGATAAAGGCCTGCGGGAACATAGGCTTCGACATGCGTTATTTTATCTTGATGGTCGATGATCGTATTGAGGACGAGGGCTCCTCCTAGGCTTGTACCAATAGCATGAACTTCTTTTTTTCCTTCAAGCCATTTGTCAATGAGATGACGGTTCTGCTGATAGATAGCCTCTCCTACAGAATGACCCGGAGTAAAATCAGAAAGAATGGTGGCGGCAAATCCATCGCCTCCAGGAAAAGTTGTTCCAAGATAAGCTAAAATAGGAGGAGACTCCTTGTCATCAACAGGCGTTAAGCCGAGCGCTATCATTGGCGTTGCAAGTGAAGTTAATGAGAGGGGGATCACTTCTATGGTATAGTTGACTTTCCGGCAGACTCCATCTTTAAGAAAAGGAATAGCGATGATGTCGCCTGTAGAAGGATAGCTGTAGGGGAGGATCGCTAGAACGAAGCCTAAAAAGCGTTTCCATAAGAATTCTTCACTGGAATTTGTTGGGAGATTAGCGGCAATGTTATCGAGCTCCCCCTGAAGTTCCTGGCGAAAATCTTTCATAAGGGTGGGGTTATTCTTAATAAGGAGTGTTTTTACCACTGTTTTGTTAACGGGTTTCCATGAAATAGCTCCGCCGTGGAAGATTGCATTGACAACCATTTGTATGACTGGATCTGTTTTGTCGTTGCGTGCTTTAGGCACTTTGATGCCTGGCCCATGATAAATGAGTTTAGCTTTAAAGGCTGCATCGATAGCCCTAAGGGTACCCGCCGTCAAGGGAGAAGCTGGCGTCCATATTTCGGCGCCGATTTCATTCCAAACCCTATTAAAGATGAAGCTGTCCTCGAAATGGTAGCGCGTTTGAAAAAGTTTGATGACATCTTTTTTTATCTCATTGTCCATCTTTGATTTTTTGCCAAAAGGGACGAAATTCCATTTAGACTTAGCCAAATTTAGACGTTTTGGATCATCCAAAACCACATGATCTGGCAATGAAAGAGTGTCAATATGAAAAGAGGAGGGAAGAATTCGAGGCATATAAACCTATAAGTAATATTAAATAAAAGATTATATCAAAATATAAATTATTATTCACGTAAATAATATTTCTTTGGATTTTTCTTGCTCGTAAAATTTATATAAATTTAGACTAAATCGCGAGCTCTTCATACTTGAAGTTCTCGAAAATCTTATAGAGAAATCGCTTACACCCTCTAAATCAATATATTGTTGGAAAGAGAAAATGAAATATTGCGAAGCAATTGACCGAACCAAGCGTCGACCTACACGGGAAATTAAGATTGGCGATGTGGGAGTAGGCGGATTGAATCCGATCCGCATCCAATCAATGACAACATCGAGTACTCGAGATGTAGGCGCTACAGTTGAGCAGATCATTAAGCTCGCCGAAGCAGGCTGTGAGATTGCGCGAGTGACCGTTCAAGGCATGAAAGAAGCTGAAGCGTGTGAGCATATTAAAAATGAACTGGTGAAAAGAGGATATGCTATTCCATTAGTCGCAGATATTCATTTTTTTCCTCCAGCTGCAATGAAGGTCGTTGATTTTGTTGATAAAGTGAGAATCAATCCGGGTAATTATGTCGATAAACGGGCAACGTTTAAAGTCATCGACTATGATGATCACTCCTATACAGAAGAATTGGAGCGCATCGAAGAAAAGTTTACTCCTCTCGTTGAAAAATGCAAGAGATTGAACCGCTCAATGCGCATTGGAACAAATCATGGATCGCTTTCAGACCGGATAATGAATAGGTATGGCGATACGCCAAAGGGGATGCTTGAATCGGCTCTGGAATTTGCGCGCATCTGCCGTAAAAATGATTATCATGAATTTCTTTTTTCAATGAAATCTTCTAATCCCCAAGTGATGATCCATGCCTATCGGTTGCTTGTGGCAGAAATGTATACGCTTGGATGGGATTATCCTCTCCATTTGGGTGTGACAGAAGCAGGCCAAGGGGAAGACGGCCGCATTAAATCTGCCATGGGAATTGGAGCCTTGCTTTTGGATGGCATTGGAGATACAATTCGCGTTTCTTTGACCGAAGATGCTTGGCATGAGATAGATCCATGCAAACGTCTTGTACAATTCGCAGAAGAATATTCAACAATACCCCCAGGCCATCCTTTCGTTGAACACCATCGTCAAATAGAGAGCATCCAACGCCGCCATGTTGTCATGCCTCGCACTTTGGCAATGCATCGCGATGGAACCGTGATTGTCAGCATCAATGAAAATGATCTTGGCTCTCCCAATCTCTTTAAAAATTTGGGATGTCAACTTGCCGAGGGAAGAATAAAACCTTCTATTTCTAGCGCTGACAGCATTGTGATGACATCACCTGTAACTAAACAGGCGGCGTCGCTATTAACACAACTGAAAGAGGGTGGTGTCGGACTTCTAAGTATAGATCCTCATGTCAACGAGGAGCTTGTTCCCATATTATCGCTCAAGCATGCTTACACTGAAAAAAAACTAAAGGCAGCAACTGAAAGATTCTCTCTTCAATTAGCCTCTACAGAAATAAAACCCAGCATTGTTCGCGTTTCAGATGAAAGCGAAGAGATATGGCCTATTCTCGAAAGCATCCAACCCTCTTTAATCATTTTAAGCCTTTCAAAAGATAGGTTGCATCTGGCTCGTCGATTTTTTGATTGGCTGAAGTCAAGAAAAATCGATTCACCAGTGATTCTGAATTTTGCCTACAGCTGTTCCAAAGAGGATCTTGTTATCAGAGCCTCGACAGAATGCGGTGCTCTATTGTGCGATGGACTTGGCAATGGATTATGGCTAGAAGGACCTTATGAATGTGATTTCTTGCGCCATCTGAGTTTTGGCATTTTGCAGGCAGCACGCATGCGTATGTCTAAAACGGATTTTATTTCCTGCCCAAGCTGTGGCCGAACTTTATTTGATTTGCAGGATGTGACAAAGCGGATTCGCGAAAAGACCGCTCATTTGCCTGGCGTAAAGATTGCCATCATGGGATGTATTGTCAATGGACCCGGAGAGATGGCGGATGCGGATTTCGGCTATGTGGGATCGAAGCCAGGAAAAATTGATCTCTATGTCGGAAAGGAATGTGTGGAAAAAGATATCGATTTTGCTGAGGCTGATGGCCGTCTAATTGAGTTGATGAAGAAGCATGGACGTTGGATCGAACCCCAATTGGCGATGATATAATTTAGAAGTATAAATCGGAGGAAAGAATGAGAAACATATCAGACATTTGTCAAGCGCCATGGGTTAACCATTCTATCTCATTTGGACAGCAATTAATAGCAAAGCATGCTGAGGGAGCCAAAGAAGCGATGGCAGTATGTGCAGTCATCACAGGTGGATTTTACTTTGCGCATGGCGTCGCAAAATATAGCTGGACGGAGCATCGCAAAGCGGCTTTAATTCAAATAGGGGCATCTGCGGCGATCATTGCTATTGCAATGACAGTTTTATCTTCTTCAACAGCAGAGAAAGTCGTTCCTCAATTTGATTGGTCCAACTACCACTTTATTTAGCGTGTGCACATTTATGTGGCATCCACTGGGTTTCAAGAGAGTGCTGGAGAAAGTTAATATAGCGTGAGATTGAAAAAAGGTAGTCTGAAAGCCTGTTTAGATAAATCACCACGCCATCAGAGACATCCGCATTTTGATGAAGAGGTAGTACGCGGCGCTCAGCGCGTCGGCAGATGCTTCGAGCTAAATGGAGCATTGCACCACTTGGGTGTCCTCCAGGCAGGATAAAAGTATGGAGGGCCGGCAATTTAGATTCCATGTCATCGATCCAAGATTCCAACAGTTCAACAGCTTCATTGTCAAAGCGGGTTTTATCGAGCTTCGTTGGAGCGGCGCGAGTTCTTGGCGTGGCAATAGCGGCCCCTAAATCAAATAGAGCATGTTGAATTGTTTCAAGCTGTTCGCGAAGAGAACGTGTTTTTTCATCGGAAGGGATGAATGAGAGGGCTGCTCCTATAGCCGAATTACATTCATCCACTGTACCTAAAGCTTCAATGAAAGGGTCATTTTTTGGAACGCGCTGTCCTGTAAAAAGAGACGTTTCGCCTTGATCGCCGGTCTTTGTGTAAATTTTCATGCATGGTTCCTTTTTTCTTTCTATTGATAACATAGATTTGAATTTTTTGTGACCGATTTTTAAAAAGCCATCAATGGGCTTTCCACAGGCTACTAACAGAGACTACTGCTACCTTTATTCTGAATTCTACCTTCAAAAGCTATTCTGGACAGAGAGACGCCAATTCCTGACGGAAAGTAGAGAGGGCTTTGGGTTCATGACCACGTCTTTTGACAAGGGCCTCAGATAACCGAAAATGCTTCCAGGCATTATTGTAGTCAGTGCGTTCAGCATATAGAGCAGCTAGATAATACTCAATGGTGGCATTATTTTGATCGATCTCATGATAACGCTCTAGAACTTCTAGCGCTTCGCCAGTACGATGAAGCTGAAGCCAAATTCCAGCTAAGCTGAACAGCCCTTCGCGAAATTTTGGATATTTTTGAAGGATTCTTTCAAGCTCTTGCCGTTTTTCTAAGAGTGAGAGCCTCGTCTCATCAACATGTTTAAAAATCGCCTTAATGGCATCCGATCCAACATTTCCACTTAAGTAATCCTCTGCGATTGAATTTTTTGAAACTGCATGATCTGGAATATGATCTCTAATTTGTTGCAGAAACATTTTGCCTTGTTTTTCGTCTCCTTGAAGCAAGGAGATATATCCCATCAGCTCAATGAGTTGCTTATCATCAGGCAGGAAGAGCTGTGCCTTCCGATAGGATTCCATGGCTTTATCATAATCATCCCGCTCCCAAAAAACTGAAGCTTGGTTGAAGTAAGCCATTCCGATGGTCTCCTTGACATTGCGCTGTTGCAAGGCTAGCGTATCCATTCCAAGGTAATCTTCATCTTTCAAATGAATTCCTCGAGCCGTTGTCTCAATGTTGATGGTTTCATCACCCTCATGCCAGCGCACAAAGATATGGCCTGGAGGAGTGACAATCTCCAGATCCAAATTCAAACGTTGGGCTAGGCAGATGTATAAAATGGAAACGCCCAAGCATACACCTCTTCTTGAATCGAGCACTGAGGGTAAAAACGTATAGTGATCGATTTCTTTTGAATAGCTGGAATGGGGCGGAAAACGGAAGCCTATTTCTTCAAAGATAAAATGATTAAGTGCTCTAACCTTAGCTTTTGGTGAGTCTGTGAGAGATATTCGAGTGAGAATTTGCAAAGCCATGAGATCGATGGCAGCTTCATAGCTTCTAATTTGCGAGAAGGCCGGCTGAGAGCTGCCAAATTGGGAAATCAAAATCCCATGAGCCAGATCAATTTCTGAGGGCTTGAGCTTTAATAATTCTTCTTCGGATTGAATGCGATATCCAGGAAGCTTTCTATTTGGAAGTCGACTTGCCAATCTATCGACACATGCCAATTCGGCTTTAGTCAATTCGACGTGATGGCTGTCTGAATTTTTGTTGACTAATCCAATTAAGGCATCGATGGAGTAGGAAAATGACGAGGGTAAGGGGATAGCTTCATTTAAAAAAGTGCTTCTCCCTGCTAACAGACTATAGGCATCTTGCAATGCCTGCTGACCCTCTTTGGTGTTGGGGTAGAGTTCATAGAGGGCAAGATGTTGTGGAATCGAGTGGGGGTCTAGGCTGTTGTAAAGAACTTTAAGCTTAGCAGGTGTGGGATCTTTGGCATCGCAAAAATGGTCTTGAAGAATGAAAAAAAGGAGCCATAGCGAGAAGAAAGCGGACATCCTCGCATGAATTAACCTTCGTAAATCGTTCATGTTATTATAGAGCTTACTCATTATAAGGTCGTAAAATACTCAATTGATCGTAAAAGCTCAATAGAATAATCGATGAAATAAAAATAGGATATTCAATATCTTCTGGGAAATTTATTATCTTCTGGGAAATTTATTCCTTTTTATGAAAAGACTCTAATTTTGAATTAAAATATTAATTATGTATATTTTTATTGCAAAAGATGAGACAATTTATTCATTGATGTATTAATTAATTTAAATTAAAGATGGTTATGACAGTTCAATTCATTAATAAAGGTATTTCTTCAGCGATAAATGCGCAGAGTCCAGAAAAAACGGAGGCACAGGGCAGATGCTTTATAACTAAGCCGGCAATTGCTCTCATCTCAGCATTTGCAGTGGGAATTTTTTCCCTTTATGGAAGATCTTTATTTTCATATTTGAGTCCTAAAACGATGTCAGAGAAAAATTGCGAACGTCTAAATTTGGCGGATTTTAACTTTCCTTCACATTGCCAAGAAAATATTTTTAATACAGGATTTGCTTTTATTGATGATCCCGCGACGATATTCTATAGAGTATATTCTTTATATGAATCAGAAGAAATTTATAAGAAAGGAATGAATTATTTAAATGAAGGGTATCTTCATAGAAAAACGCTTTCAGAGTGTCTCGTCAATGAAGAATCAAAGCCTTATTTCATAAAAGCTTTAGATGAGTTTAAGAAGGGGGCTGATCAATGTGATCTCTCTTCTCAAATACGCATTTCGAAGTTATTTAAAGAAGGATTTGTGGTTCCTCGAAACAAAACCCTTGCGTCGCAATGGCTAGCATTTATAAGTCAGCAAAAAAGCGTATCTGAGCCTGCAGCTGCTCGCCTTTTAGCCCGTTCATGGTTAATAATAGGCCAAAATACGAAGGCTTTTGATTTCTTCTTAAAGAGCGCTGAACTCGGAGATTCCCTGTCACAATGGGAAGTGGGTAAATGCTTTGAAAATGGAATAGGCGTTCAGAAAAATTCTGAAAAAGCTTTTGAATATTATCGTCAGGCAGCTCTTGAGAATGGTAAATTAAAAAATTCTTTAGCATTAAAGCTTTTATCCATTAATTCTACAGAAGCATTAGAATTGTTTAAGGAAGCAGATAGTATCACTGCAAAAAGAAATATTGCTCTGATGCATTATAAAGGGATTGGATTTCCAAAAAACAATGAGGAATGTTTTAGACTCATCAAAGAATGTTATGAGCAAAACAGAAGTTCAGTTTTTGGTTCTAATGAATTAGTTCTACTGCGAGATACGTTAGCTGTGATGTATAGAAGAGGGATAGGAGTGGAAGCGAATGAAGAGAAAGCTATAAATCTTTATGATTCCTTACCTATTTTCAATAGAAATGAGATAATAAGGCCTCTGGAGGTACTTAATGCGGCTGATCAAAATCCAGACATATTGGAATTTGACGGCTATGAGCTTTAGAGAGATCCTGATTAGAATTAGAATCTTAACTCTTTAGAATATCAGCGAAGGCATGTGATAATCTCCCATTAGTGACTATTTCTTCGACGGAGGGTCTGAAGCGATAGCTCCAATTTCGGGATGAAATTGTTCCTGGAATGTTGATGCGTTCATCTTCGAGATTCGGCCATGTCATTCCGGGAATTAAGGCAAGATATTCTTGTAAAAGATTAATATGAAAAAGACTTCCAGAATGATGACTCAGATGCAAAATCGCTAAGCGTAGCGCTGGTGTCAATTCGGGAGCATAAACTTCTCCAAACGTTTCCGCAAAAAGGCGAGCTTCTTCCGGCTGATTCTTCCACCACTGCTGCAGGGTTTCTGAATCATGAGTCGAGACTGTCGTCATGCTTTCAGGAGGGTAATCTTTCGGATCGATAAACTGTTGATCGATATCCCAGCGGCGCTCCCATCGCATGACTTTTGTCCCGCAAATGCCCAGGTGGCGCAAGCAGACCCTCACTTCTGGAGGTACTGTTCCAAGATCTTCTCCAATCGGGAGCATGGAGGAATGCTCTAGCATAATTCGCATAATTTTTTCTCCCTGGGGAATCCACAGAGCTTTATCTTCAGGAATAAAATGCCCTTCTTTCGCAGGTTTTGAGAAAGGGATGGCCCATATTCTGAAGAAGCCGACGACATGGTCTAGGCGATAAAGGTTGTAAAAATGTGAAGCTGCGGAAAGACGTTCAATCCACCAGCGATATCCTTGGTTGGCAATAGCCTCCCAGTTATAGGGAGGAAATCCCCATTTTTGTCCCTCTTTGGCATACATATCTGGAGGAGCGCCTGCAGAAAGTTGCAGAAGAAAAAATTCTCGGTGGCTCCATACGTCTGCACTTTCTCTGTTGATCAGAATGGGGATGTCTCCCTTGATAAAAATCTTTTTTTTCTCCGCTATTTGTTTAACTTCTTCTAGCTGTAAAAAGCATAGGTATTGCAAAAATTGATGAAATTCCATTTCCTCGGCGAGGTTTGAAGGGGGATTTTCGGTTAAACCAGCGGCATTTTCATAGGATTGAGGCCATAATTCCCAGCTTAGCCAATTCTGACGAATTTTTAATGTTTTGAACCGAGCATAGTCCTGTAGCCAGGAACGATGCGTCTCTTTGAAAGTACGATAGGAGGGATCGGTCCGTAAAGAGGCCGCTTGCTGTCTGTAATAAAGCCGAAAAAAGCGCTCTTTAATCTTTTGGACTTCTTGATAGTGCACAAGTTGATATTCATTGAGGGCTTGTGCTTCATGTATAAGCGATAAAAGTTCTGAATTTTGGGAGATGTCTGGCAGTTGGCTTAATCCTAAATGTAGGGGATTAAGAGCGTATGCTGACAAAGCCGAATAGGGGCTCGTTTCCTGTCCTGTATCATTTAAAGGAAGCAGCTGGATGAGATCTAAGTGATTTTCTTTGCACCAATCAATCAAAGGAATTAAGTCCGGATATTCCCCAATCCCGCTGCTATGGCGGCTGTGAAGTGCAAATAGAGGGACGACGATGCCGTGGTGATTTTTTACGCCAATTTTTTGCCAGGGAGTCCCTGTAGCTGTGGCAAAGAGATGTTGTTCTAGATTATGCTTAATCATATTTTAGAGGAGAGCAGAGATTATTCTCTTAGTGAATCTATATGTGATGAATTATTTTTTTACCACCGAGAAAAACACAGGGAGATGACAGAGAGAAGAATTTAGAGAAAACTGAGATTATTCGCTGGATAATAATGAATTTATCTTCAATGAATTATTTTTTTACCACCGAGAAAAACACAGCGAGATCACTGAGAGAAGAACTTAGAGAAACTGAGATTATTCGCTGGAATCTTCGGTAAATTATTTTTCATCACCAAGAAAGAAATATGTTAGAAACTGAAAAATACGTTAGCAAAGATGCATTGACAGAATTAATCATCGGCGCTGCTATTCAAGTTCATCGTGAGCTTGGTCCAGGATTGTTGGAATCAGCTTATGAAACTTGCTTATGTCACGAGCTTTCCCAAAATGGCTTGAAATTCGAAAGGCAGAAAACAATTCCCATTTTATATAAAGGGATAAAATTAGATGCTGGATATCGTTTGGATTTGATTGTTGAAAGTCAAGTAATAGTTGAAATCAAAACAGTCTCAATATTACTCCCAATTCATGAAGCTCAGCTATTATCTTATTTGAAACAAAATGGTGGCGGAAGAGGGCTGTTGATTAACTTCAATGTAAAATTATTAAAAAATGGCATTCGCCGACTAGCTGTATAATCAGTTCTTCTCTCTGTGATCTCGCTGTGTTTTCTTCAGTAGTGAAGAAAATAATTCATCGAAGATAAATTCATTATTATCCAGCGAATAATCTCAGTTTTTCTCTAAGTTCCTCTCTCTGTGATCTCCTGTGTTTTTTCTCGGTGGTGAAAATATTACTCTTTCAAGGCCTTAAGCCGAACATGCCGCTTCGTGAAGTAGACGTATAGACGGGATTGACGGGAGGGATTGTTCCATTCTTGATGGCTTCAGACCAGAGGGTGGCCTTCTCGGCGAAAGGAGTGATTTCCCCTGCAATTTTTTCGCCAGTGAGATCGCGGATGGAAATTTTTTCGAATAAGATCATGCTATCAGATTTTTGACTGAAAGCCAGGATACCATGGAGTGGCGGGGTCAAATCATTGGCTTTGAGAGCTTCACGAAAAAGGTTTTCGCGATATTTGCCCGGAGGGACAACGCCGAGGTCGGCACCGATAATGAGAAATTGTGTTGAGCGGTCGAGTTCTAGTTGGAGCTTTTGGCCGCTCTTTAATGTAAACAAGCAGGAGTTATTACGATCAGGATGAAGTTCATCGATTTCAAGGGAATGGGCTAATTCTTGTAATAGCGAGCCGAATAAATCAGTTACCATGGGCTTCCTCTCATTCGCGATTTATCTTTTAGTGATCCTACTTGTCTTTTTTTTCTTCTTCTTGATGATTGTCTCCCTGACCACCGCCTTCTTCCTCTTCCTCTTCTTCTTTCTCTTCGAGTTCTTCCAATTGATCTTCAAGATCTTCAAGAGCTTCTAATAAAGCAAGATATAAATCATCACGATGCTGCAATGATTTATAAATTTGGTGTAGGGCCACTTCTCTTACAGCATCGCGCATTTGGCTTAATACGATGATTTTTGCGAGGACCCATTTTTCAAGTCCGAGTTTGGAAGGTAGCTGCATGGCTTTATTTCCCGTTGGATAGCGGTCGGCGGCAAACTCCATGAATAATTTTGCGATGCTTTCAAAGGATACCTGAGAAGGCATCGTCAATCCATTTTTGGAGAAAAGAGTCTCAACAAGATGCATGCGACTTCGGAAGAATCGATAGACCCCAAGAATAGCTTGAAGTGAGCGGGTTTCACTCAACAGGCGATGAAGCATACCTCGGGCAATAGAAGGTCCTTTGGCCTTCATGTCAGTACCTAGAGAATGCAAAAGAAAATCGATGACCTTCTTAAGATCTTTGAAGGCATATATCTTTGACAGCTCTTCAAAGAGGGTTGTTGAATTCCTAGGATTCCCTGTGATATCCCTATACATATCGCGCATAGATGTAGGAGTCCCAAGACCTTTTTCTGCGGCTTCTCTCGCTTGCGTGCTAATATTTCTGCCGGCGGTAATCTCTCGTGCATGCGCCTCGTTGAAATCGCTTTTAGCTTCTTGAACCTGCAGCGCAAGCTCTCCTTCAGTAGTTTCGAGCAAGAATTCCAGCGCCTCATCGGCTAAAGAGACATCGGCGTAAAATTCAGCGAGTTTCCGCAGAATGTCCTCCTTAGAATCCCCAGGCTTAATCTGCTGGCGCAGCAATGCAAGAATATTGGCGCGGAGTTCGGGATTGCGTTTTTGAAATTGATCGGCGGCATCTTTAATTCGTTGGATAGGCAAAAGGCGGTCGGCCTTTTCGCCGGATTCCATCATCTTTTGGACGCGCGATTTATTGACTTTGATATCCTTTTGTTTTGTAGCAAATTTGGCGGCAAAAGGATTTACGGCCTCCTCTTGAGCTTCGAGGAAGGATAATTTACTTTCTTGCTGTTCAGCGCGAAGTTCAGCGGCTTCTTTCTTGCCAACCGTCTGCATGGCGCTAATGGTTATATCGACACCTGAATCTTCGATGCCACTCATAATCAATCCTCCTGGAAATATCAGGCTGCTTGATCATCTTCATTTAAGAAATCTGTACCCTTCCCAATGGCTGAATTCTTATTTCGGGAACAATTTCTTGATAAGAGACAACTGAGATATCTGTGAACTCCATTTCAATTAATTTGCGAACAAAGCGGCGTACGTCAATAGCTGTCAATAGCACAGGGGGTTGTCCTCCTGGAGGGGGAGGAGCCACAGTATTTCTTACTCCTTGCAAAATGAGCTGAACCGAATCAGGATCGAGAGCTAAATAGGAGCCTGCTGATGTTTGTTTGATGGCGCCTCTGACCATATCCTCGATTTCGGGGTCTAGAATATAGACTGAAAGGACTGATTGCCCTTGGGAATATTTGTAGCTGATATAACGTTTGAGAGAAGATCTGACATATTCTGTGAGCAATACAGTATCTTTTTCGGTTTGAGCCCATTCACTTAGGGATTCAAGGATTGTCCGCAAGTCTTTGATGGACACTTGTTCCTGGATAAGCCGCTTAAAGATATCGGTCATTTTTTGAAGAGGAATGAGACGCGTCACTTCTTTGACAAGGTCGGGAAAGGATTTTTCAACAAATTCAAGCATCGATTTGACCTCTTGAATCCCGACAAATTCATTGGCGTAGTGCCTAAAGAAGTAGGATAAATGGAGGATCATCACCTCGAGGGTATTCCAATATTTAATGCCGGCTTTATCTAAAAGCTCTTTATTTTTTGACTCCACCCAAAGGGAAGGGAGTCCAAGCGAGTTTTTGTATGTTGAATAGGAGAGGTTGTAGCGTTTTAAGTTCTCGTCATTTTCATTGGTCAGCAAGAACCCATCCAAGACCTTGCCCCGCACAATGGGCACTTCATTGAGATGGATTGAATATTCATCAGAATCCAAGATTGGCGAATCAGTCCTGACGTGGACGCCGGGAAAGCGCACACCTAGATCTGCGTATAAGGCTTGACGCATCCTTGGAATCATTTGATCGATAAAGCTTTGACCCTTTTGGGCCTTTTGGATTTCAGCACTCAGCCCTTTCCCACATTCTATGATCACTGGCAGCGTGAGGGCATAGCTATCGATGCCCCCTCCGGAAACCACCTTATGTCCTTTGACGGACGTGTCAATTGTCGTCTCTCCTCCGGCTGCAGAGGAAATCATTCCCCCCTGGGAGGAAACCGTCTCGATTTTTGCTTGCTCTGATGACCATAATGCATAGCCAAGCAAACCCATGGCTGATGCCAAGATTAAAAATGGCGCTGTCGGGAAGCCTGGAAGTATGCCCATGCCCATCAGGAAGCTTGCCGCAATCATCAACGCTTTTGGCTGTTTTAAGATCTGTCCAGAAATTTCGCTACCGAGGTTGGATACTTCCTTTTCAGTCGAAACCCGAGTAGTGACGATACCCGCTGTGATGGAGATCAGCAGTGCCGGAATTTGGGTGACTAGGCCGTCGCCGATGGATAAAAGAGAATAGGTTGTGGCTGCTTCATAGCCGGTCATGCCATTTAAGGAAACCCCGATGATCATCCCACCAATGACGTTAATGAGGGTGATGACGATACCTGCGATAGCATCCCCTTTGACGAACTTCATGGCACCATCCATCGCACCATAGAGTTGGCTTTCTTTTTGGATGGAGAGGCGTTTTTCACGCGCTTGATTTGAATCTAGAATGCCGGCGCGCATATCCGCATCGATACTCATTTGCTTACCTGGCATCGCATCCAAGGTAAAGCGGGCGGCAACTTCAGCGACGCGTTCAGCACCTTTTGTGATAACGATAAATTGAACGAGGGTGATGATCAAAAAGATGACACCGCCGACGACAAAATTACCTCCGACGACGAAGTTACCGAATTGGAAAATGATTTCCCCAGCGTTAGCATGCAAAAGAATTTGGCGCGTTGAAGCGATGTTTAATCCAAGGCGATAAAGAGTGGTGATCAACAGCAAGGAGGGAAAGATAGAAAGTTGCACGGCACTTGGGATGTACAATGCAACCATGAGCAAGGCGACAGAAATGCTCAAATTGATTGCGATAAGATAGTCGATGATATGTGGATTGACCGGGATGATGATCATCGCAAGGATACCGATAATCAAAATGGCCAATGCAACGTCGCTTGACCGGGAAATTCTCTGTAAAGAGCTTTCTCCGCCCAGCCGCGCGGTAATTCCATCTAAGACATTTCTAATAAATTGCATTATTTTTTACTCCAACTAGTACCCAAAAAACTCATCTGTTTGGGTGCTAAGGCAGCCATTTTAATGGATCTTGCCATAATCTCCAAGCTGTGATTTATCATATCATGATTAAAAGGCTGCGAAAAAATTGCGATTTCTGCGATTTTCTCCCGGGAATCACCATTGTTTCACAGCCGAAATAATGAATAGGCTACTCGCGCTCTTCGGCATAGTCGTAGGCATTTTCTGTCCTTAAAGCGGCAATCCATCTTAAAATTTCAGCGATGGCTTCATATGTCTCTTCAGGGACATATTCATAGACATCTCCATCATTCCATAATTTGTGCGCTAACTTGATGTTGCGGACAACTGGAATGTCATTTGCCTCGGCGATTTTTACAATGCGTTGGGCCAAATTGTCTTCACCCATCGCTAAAATGTAGGGGGCTGCGTCGACTTCTTTGTTATAGCCGATAGCAATAGCCAAGTGGGTCGGATTTGTGACAACAGCTTGAGCTCGCTTCACTCCACCTGTTGGTCCCTCTTGATAGGCGATTTCTTGGGCAATTTGGCGCCGCTTGCTCTTGATGTGCGGATCGCCTTCCGTATTTTTAAATTCCTGCTTTACTTCAAATTTTTCCATCATCATTTCTTTAGCAAAATCTTTTTTCTGATAGACGAAGTCGGCAATCGCTACGACGATAAAAAATAATCCCACTTTAATGACCACTTCCATCAAAAAGGCATGGAAAATTAAAAGGGTCGAAGCCATTGGCATTGAAACGGCAGTGATCAATACGGGTAGGCTATTATACATTACGTCATAAATGATCCATGAAGCAACTCCAACTTTTATCAGCGATTTTACTAATTCGAAAAGAGTTTTTAGTTTAAATTTTGCTTTTAAATTTTGAATGGGATCAAATTTTTTAATATCAAATTTAAACACTTCAGGTGCAAAAACGGGGCCAATCGACAAAAAGTTGATGGCGACACCTATAAGGGAAACAAGCACTAAAGCCGGAATACTGCAATAAAAAATAACCTGGTTCGCCTCATACATTAGCGCCACAATGGCAGCATCCATATTGCCTTGGGAAATTTGATTAAAAGTTCCAATCACAAAATCCCCAAGCTTATGATAGAGGTAATCACTCATCTTCAAGACCACCCAAATCGAAACGATAAACGTAAAGGCGGAAGGAAGGTCCTGGGATTTAGCGACTTGTCCTTTTTTCTTGGCATCCCTAAGTTTTTTCGGGGTGGCCTTCTCGGTTTTTTCGGCCATATAATTTGCCTCTCCTTGGACTGAAAATCCTCAGGATTAAATATCTATGATTTTATCCCCTGACAACCTGATGCTCTCAATCAGGGGTTTAAAGCAGAAGCCTGCAACACCCAAAAAAATTGGGCATTAAAACCCAACTTGTTACCTATGAACGGGTCAGATTCGAATTCTTTTCCACTAGAAGCTCACAAAAATAAGAGCTCATATTTTTTAATATGATCCTCTTATTTTCAGAGCCAGGGGTCTGAGCTTCTAGGGAGAAAATAATTTCGAATCTGACTGCCTTCATAGATAGCAAGCTGGCTTGAAATTCATACTTTTCTTTATTTATGCAGATTATATATATTTTATTCATATTTTAGTATAACTTACGTTTTTCCGCAGTGTCAAGTGGAAATTAAAAATATAATTTGTTAAAAAATTAAGTAAGAAAATACCAAACAAGGGTTATTTATTTTATGGCAGGTCTTGCTTGCGGAATTGTCGGACTTCCCAATGTCGGAAAATCAACATTATTTAATGCATTAACGTCTAATCAAGCCGAGGCTTCAAATTACCCCTTTTGCACGATTGATCCCAATATTGGGATTGTAGATGTGTATGATCCTAGGCTCACAGTTCTCTCTCAAATTTCTCATAGCGCAAAAATTGTCTATGCGACAATCAAGTTCGTCGACATTGCTGGTCTTGTTGCAGGAGCATCGAAAGGCGAGGGATTAGGCAACCAATTTTTAAGCAATATCCGAGAGACCGATGCGATTGTCCACGTCGTGCGTTGCTTTGAATCCGATGATATTGTCCATGTTTCAGGATCAATCGACCCCATCCGTGATATTGAAGTCATTAATCTTGAGCTCAATCTGGCTGATCTCCAAATGGCTGAAAATATTATCAGCCGCTTGGAAAAACAGATTAAAGGCAAGAAAGAGCTTGTTCCTACAATGGAATTAATCCAACGTATCCGCCTTCATCTCGATGAAGGAAAGCCTGTGCGGACGATGAGTTTTAATGAGGAAGAGAGCCAGCTGCTGATTCCCTATTCTTTTTTAACTCACAAAAAAGTTTTATACGCAGCCAATGTATCAGAAAAAGAATTGCCGGAAATGAATAATGCCTATGTCGAGGCTGTCCGTCGTTATGCCGAAGCTGAAGGCAATCGAGTGATTCCTATCTGTGCTCGCCTAGAAGAAGAAATTGCCCAACTGACTCCTGATGAGCGAGCACCATTTTTGGAAAGCTTAGGACTGAAAGAATCTGGCTTGCAACGCTTGATCCGTTCTTCTTTCGATATGCTGGATTTGATCACTTTTTTAACAACCGGTGAAATGGAAAGCCGTGCATGGACGATTACCAATCACACCACAGCAGCTGAAGCGGCAGGCAAAATTCATACGGATATTCAAAAAGGGTTCATCCGCGCCGAGGTCGTCGGTTATGAGGATATCGTTGCTTATAAAGGACGTACTGGGGCAAGAGAGATGGGAAAAGTGCGTTTCGAAGGTCGAGACTATATCGTTAAAGATGGAGATGTCATCTTATTTATGCATCATTAAACCCACTTGCCACCTTTGAAGGGCAGCGAATTGGGTTTAAATTCGCTTTCATTGAAAGAGGCGAATATTAGTTTGTAGTAGGAGATAATTTTGGATTTATTTGTCACATGTGCTCAAACTTTAGAGCCTTTGGTTGCTCAAGAATTGGCTCAACTCGGCTATCCACAAGCTGTCACAGGCTTTAGAGGTGTAAATGTCCGGAATATTGATATTGAAGCCATCTATCGCATCAACTATCTTTCGCGTTTAGCTGGAAGGGTCCTTCTGCCCTTAATCCGTTTCCGTTGCGCCGATAGCAAATCGCTTTATAACCATGCAGGTAAAATTGATTGGCAGAAATATCTTCAGCCAGGAAAATCAATTGCCATCGATGCCAATGTGCACCACCCGCTGCTTAGGAACAGTTTATTTGCTGCCCAAGTCGTTAAAGATGCCATTTGTGATCAATTGAGATTAAAAGCTGGTTGGCGGCCCGATGTAAATATAAAAAACCCTGACGTTCAGCTTAATCTTTATATTAATAATGATGCTGCTATTCTGAGCTTCGATACTTCCATACAGCCTCTTCACAAGCGTGGGTATCGACAAGAAACTGTCGAAGCACCCATGCAAGAAACCCTAGCTGCAGCTCTGCTAACCCTTGCGAATTTTCAAGGCACAGAAATTGTCGTCGATCCTTGCTGTGGGTCAGGCACATTGCTGATAGAAGCAGCTCTCATGGCCTCAAATACGCCTCCAGGCTTTCTACGTACGAAGTGGGGTTTCATGCATTTGCCTGAATACTCGCAACTCAGCTGGCTTGCGATTAAAAATGAAGCTGACAGCCGACGCAAGGAGCTGCCCAAACGCCATTTTTTTGGAATCGATATCAGCAAGCAGGCTGTTCATTCCGCCAAGGTGAATTTACGAGCTGTTGGCTTACATCACGCCATAGAGGTTGTCCAAGGTGATCTTCGCGACTACGATCCTCCTATAGCTCCGAATTTTGTCATCGCAAATCCTCCTTATGGACGGCGTTTAGATGATATCGATTTTTTGAAATCCCTCTACAGGGCTTTAGGCGATTTCATGAAACGCAAGACAGCAAAACCTGCCAAAGGATTCATTTTTACAGGAAGCTTAGAGCTTTCCAAAGAAGTTGGTCTGGCCGCAAAGCGCCGCCATGTTCTCGATAATGGCGGAATTGAATCTCGCCTTCTCGAATTTGATCTTTATTAGCGACATAAGCGACTCAAAGGGACCTAAGCGACTCAAGAGACTCAAGGGACTAAGCAAAGCATTGTTTGTTTTAATCTCTTGAATCTCTTGAGTCGCTTATGTCTCTTTTAATTATTCTATCTTTATTAAAAATTTATAAAAAATTTACCAAACCTTAATGAAAAAATCGTTTTATTTAACTCTTAGATAGTTTAAAATTTTTTGCAGATTAAATAAAAATTTACAAAGAGAATAAAATGTCTTTTTCAAATATCCTCTCTTCTTATCAAAATCACTTTGGTGCTCAATTAAATGCTGCTTCTAATCCAAAAGATAGTATCCCAAGAAGCTCAGTAAAAGATTTAGTGAAAATCAAAATCACTCAACTTTGGCAGCGTTTTAATGAATGGAGAATCAATGAGTCGAACGAAGCACCTATAGATGATTCCGTTGTTCCAGAAGAAAGGATTCCCAGGGCGTTATGTATGAATGGGGTAGATTCGAATTCTCTCCCTCTAGAAACTCCCAAAAATAAGAGGATATTAAGCCTAATATCTCTTGCCGAATTAGAAAAGAAATACGCTAAAGACATTGAAAACGAATCCGAAACAGGCTCTGGAAAATGGAAAATGGGGTTGGCTGTCGGCTTTGTAAGTCTGTTGGGACTTAGCACGCTGGCACTTTATCAAGCAAATCAGTCTGTGGTTAATCCTAAGGCAATTAATTCTACTCCTGACAACACTGAGCCTTCCACTGATGCAAGAACGGGCATTTCTTTTCTAGATACCCCCACAACAGATTTTTCAAGAGTAACTGGCGCAACAGCGCCCTTTGATTTTTCTTCCAATTCTATGGCAGCTCTTACTGGAGGCCTTGTTGGCGCAGGACTTATCGGAGGAGGCATTATTCTTGGCTATAACCATTTTAAACAAAAACACCTTAAGTCTGAAGGTGGCACTTCTCTACGAGAATCGTTGACAACCGATCTCGAAAGAAAAATTTCGGATAATACTAAAACTGCAAGAAAGCCGAAAAAGGATGAAGATTCTGAGACTGAAGAACAGACGGGGGGTGCTGGAAATAAAGATAAAAACCCAAAAAATGAATTAGACGAGAGTGAAGGTCAGCAAGGTAAAAAGCAGGAAGAAGGGGATAAAGTTAATCCAAAGACACCTGAAGGTGCTGAAAAGAAAGATGAAGTCACGCCTGATGCTAGTGGACAAGGCATAAACAACAGTGCACAAGCTGGGAACAATAAAGCTTCTGAAAGTAAAGTCGAAAAAACGATTTTGATTATGAAGGAAACTGCTTTTGATTCCCATCAAGAGGAGTTAGATCAGAGTACATATGAGTTTTATCCTTTAAGAAAAGCCTCTGCGGAGCAAGTAAAAAAAGAAGTGAAAGACATTCAAAAGTATTTAGAAAAGGAAGTTCCTGAATTAAAGGAAAATTCAGAAGACTATCGCATAGTTTACTCTAAAGCTCTTCTAAATCTGAATCAGAATCGTTATGTGAATGTTCTTTGTAAAACACCATATACACCAAACTTTTCAGACAACAGCATCCCTGACTATTATTTGAATGCAGATCTAATTCCTCTAAAAGACAAATCCTATGTAGCCACTCAAGGGCCAATACATACTGATCTTGTATCAACTTTGATGCCTTTTTTTACAGCAGTGATGCTAGGAAAATCTAATATTGTTACCTTAACCATGGCAGTAGAAAAAGGAAGAGAAAAGTCGTTTAACTATTGGGACTCTAAATTTTGGAATAAAATTAAAAAATTTGAAATTCCAGGAGGAACTATCACTTTCATTGGAGAGGAAGAATATAAAAGAGCTGATAAGCCAGACGAAGATCAAAAAATACATCGTTTGGTTAAAAGAAATTTCCGTTTTATTCCAAATGAGGATGAACCTTTAAAAGAAGAAATTCAAAAACGCGATTTTTGTCAATACCACTATGAAAATTGGCCCGACCATGGAATTCCAGATTTGAAGCTTTTTAGAGAATTTCGACAGTGGATCGCTGCTGAAAAACAAGAGGGCCCGCTCGTTGTTCATTGTAGTGCCGGAAGAGGCCGAACAGGAACTTTTATTGCTCTCGATCATTTGATTGAATCTCTTGAAGAACAGATAAAGGAAGGCAAAGAGCCCCGCGTGGATATTAGAGATTGCGTGAAACAGATGCGAGAAAAACGAGAAAGAATGATTTCGGAAGATGACCAAATTGAATTTCTTCATACTTATTTGCTGGATCATGCTAAAAACTTTGCTAAAGAAAATAATTATACTTGGCGTCAATTCACGATGGCAGACTTGGAAGCGGTAAAGCAAACCGAGGGTCTTTCAGAAGGAGAACTTAATGAATTGGCTAGATATTATGAAACAGACCTCAGCAAAATTGGTAGTGGACTTGAAGCAGAAAAAGAAAACTTGAGTGTTTCTACTGAGAAAAAGGCCGGTTCTGACCAAGAAGAAGTAGAAGAAGGGGAAGGAAGCGACAATGAAGGCAGTTCTAGCGATGAAGAAGAAGTATCTAAAAGACCAAATGTTTCAAAAATAACAAAGACAGACGATGGGTATGTCATTTATGTTGAAGGCTATAAACCGATCACTTTAAATGCAGCTGCAGTGGACGCGCATTGGAAAGAATATCGAAATCAATGTGTTGAGTCCTATGAGGGTCATCTTAAAGCGATGACAAAAGATGATTTCGACAAGATTGTATCCTATTCGAATCGCAAGAACTCAGAAAATACTGACTATGAACCAATTGAAAGCATCCAAAGAAGAGAAGGTTCATATTTTGTTAAGTTTTTAGAATCAAATAAAGAAATTCAAGTCAATGCGGCGAAACGAATCGATGATGCTGAGCTATTGGAATTATGGCAAGCCGCAGTCATTGATCAATTAAATGAAGAAACCGTGAAGAGTTTAATAGAGTATTTAAACTCTTTTCCAAATCAAACTGGAATTCCGGGCTTTAACTACGATTCCAAAATTACAGCTATAGATATAGATAGTTATGCTGTCGAAATTGAAGGCAAAGATGAGTCCTTTAAGGCAAGTTTGGGGATGATGTATGACTGGTGGAATAAGTATCTATTGAGTGAGATTCCAGATGAGTTTGAACCTCTTATCGCCTTTTTGAATAGTAAGTCAACTAAAGGAGGCAAAATCGCTGAAATTGCTGAAGTGAATAACGGTTATCGTATTGCTATGGCATTAACAGAAGGTATAACTAATCTCAATCATTTTGTTACCATTGAAACGCTATATCAGTGTGCGAATGAATATCAAGCTGCTTTGAAGGAAGGAAAAGAAATTTTCAAAGGCCTTATCAATGATAGGGCGAATGAAAATACGGTATTGGAATTATTGAAAACACATGAGTCAATAAAAAAATTGAAAGAGAAGGTTTCAATTGGCTCACAAACTCCAATAATATCTGATGGTGAAACTTATGTAATCACGAGAATTGGCGAAGAGCTCTATCTTTTTGAAAGTCCAAAAACAAACAAAATATATGTAGATGGAGATACTCTCTCTTCAATTTTTTCAAAAGGAAGGGCAATAACGAAAGCTCGCGAAGAAGAAAAAGTAAAAGTCACTCCAAATAAGTTGGCTTTTGTCCAAGAAGCAGAGCATCATTGGTTTAATCCATTGGAAGTGAGTTTAACATCCGATCAAATACAACTAGAATCTTTAGAGGCATTTAAACGTTTAGAAGAGCATGCAAAGACATTACCAAATCCTAAAAACCTAGAGGTAAATAAATTTAGTATTGCACGAGCAAATTCTCATAAAAACCGAAACTCCGAATATCTTCCACTTAATGAAACTATATACGCTCCAAAAGAACTAAATGGAGAATATGTAAAAGATTATTATTATCATGGAAGTTTAATAGATTTAAAATCTCAACTATATGTAGCTGCACAAGGACCTCAGGAGTGTAACAATCCCAATACACCTGATGCCGATACTGTTAATGAATTTTGGAAAAGCGTGGTTCTTTCAAAGACCGAATTAAATAAAAATAATGAGAGAATTATAGTGACTCTAACGAAAGATGTTGAAAATAATCGATTAAAATGTTTTGGCTATTGGAATTCATCAAAAACAATTTGGAGCATTACAGATCAAGAAAAAGCTATCGGAACAGTCACACGAAATTCAGATGAAAAGCAGGGTGATTTTGTTCGGCAGCGTACTTTTACATTCGAAACAGCTTCTGATGGAGAAAAAGATCCGATAAAATTTAACATTCAACATTTTAATGTTGAAGACTGGAATGATCACAAAGCTCCTTCGAAAGAACTTTTTTCTGAACTTCAAAAAGCCGTTAGTTCGCACGCTAAATCACTAAGTCAGCGTCCGTTAATTTTTGTCCATTGCGCTAGTGGAATTGGACGGACTGGGACTTATATTGCTCTTGATCATTTAATCAAAGAGCTTGAAGAGCAAATGAAAACAGATGTGAATATAATTAAATTAGATGTAGAAGAATGCGTGAAAAAAATGCGGGAAAGTCGTTATGGTCTCATTGAGAATAATGAACAATTAGCATTTATCTATGAATTTCTTGTCGAATATGCGAAAAAATTTAAAGCTGAATTGGCCTCACAACCACCTGTTCCAGGTCATGTCAATAATGGTCAGCTACTTCTGACTTCTTAAATTTCCTGATCCCAGGGCTGCGCTAGCCCTGGGCCTGTAATGCCATCAACTTAAGCATATTTCGAACCGCGCTGCGGTTCATGTCATTTTTCTTAATTTTTCCCAGGGGCTACTTCGTTGCGACCTGGGCTACAGGCCATCTCTCCCTTTAGCAGAGAGCAAAATGCATTTAAGCATATTGCTCGATGTGATCAAAAAGCTTACCAAAGCATGAATATAGCATAATTTGATTGTCAATGATGCTCCACAATCGTCCGCTTGAACTTAGCTGGCAATTCAATGTGTAAATTTTATTTTCTTCAATAGACACAATCAGCTATGATCCATTCTTTTAATGGTTAATAAAGAGAGTGACATGAGCTTATTAAAATCTATTTCTTCTAACGTTAAAATTATTCAGGATAAAATCTTAACTATTGTTCAAGAAAATGTAAGCAATTCAAAGTTAGTTCATGCAAAAGACTTCCTAGATGAAAAGATGAATACCCTTTGGTTGCGTGCAAAACAATTCAACGAAGAACTTCCTTCAAAACCCTTACTAAAAATTAACCTCAGCGAAATCGACAGCGACACTAAGTGGAAAGTTGGGGCTGCTGCATGCTTAGCAGGCCTTTTGGGTGCTAGTGCAATTTACAATATTTATGCTGGAAGCCACTCTGATTCATTTAGAGACAATTTAACAAATCCTATTGATGCCATTTCTAGCGATGATATTTCGCAAAATGTTCCAGACAATATCCCTGAAATGAAAGATTCTTCATCTTCTGCTATTCCTTCGATTGTTTTTCCTGAATTTTCTGTCCTAAACAGTGCCATTGCTTTAGGACTAATAGGAGCCGGAGCAATCATTCTCAATCGAATGTCTAGAGAAAAGAAACCACAGGAACTCATCGGATCTGATAAAAAGCTTCATATAAGTGCACCTGAGGAGAATGGCAGGCAACAGACTGCCGAGGACAAAAAAATTTCAACCAAACAACATCAGAAATTGGCCTCTAATTCTCAACGGGTTGCAAATTGGTTTTATTCTTTATCCGCTCAAATTGGGGATACATTACCTGGTTTATCGACTCCTCCAGAATCAGATGATGAAAGCGAGGAAGAATCGGAAGATGGAAAGCCTTTGCTTTTGATATATCCTGATAAAACGGTGAATTCCGAGAGCCAAGAGGAGCAAAAGGCTAGCACAACATCAAATTCAGGATCAGCTGATGCAAAGGCAAAAGATGAAAAAGAGGAGAAGGAACCAGAAAAGCCTTTACTTTTGACAAATCCTAATACTCCTTCATCAAAGGGTAAAGCTGATAAAAAGGTGAATCCCGAGCGTCAAGAGGAGCAAAAGGCTGGCGCCATATCAAATTCAATACCAGCTGATGCAAAGGTGAAAGATGAAAAAGAAGAGAAGGAGCCAGAAAAGCCTTTACTTTTGACTGATGCTAATACTACTCCATCAAAAGATAGAACTGATAAAACGGTGAGTCTGAAGGTCCAAAAGGAGCAAGAAAAGACTAAGACAACTTCACGTAAAACTTCAAAATCAGCTGATGCCACTTTAGATAAAGGAAAGAGGAAGGGATCAGGAAGAAAACCTAACAAGGGAATAATTCTACCATCAAAAGGTAAGGCAGATAAAACGCTGAAACAGAGGGGCCAAAAAGCTTTACGTAAAAATTCAAAAGCAACTGATGGTACCGAAGTAAAAAAAAAATTAGATAAAAAAAAACAGGGGGAAAAAGAATCAGGAAAGCCTTTGCTTTTGAAAAATCTTACGAATGATGCAAATAAAAAGGGGAACCTGAAGGGCGAAGAGAAACAAAAGGTTAGCATATCTTCGTTGAGAAATTCAATGCAAGTTGATGTCGAGGTAGAAGAGCCATTGCTTTTAAATCTTTGGTCTCCAAATGATATTTACGACGATCTTGCTGAGATATTCATGCGTTCTCAAGAGTTTATGGAAAAGTATCTCCCTCCTCCTTCTTTTGAAAAGCCTCGTGGTTCTATTTCTGAATATTTCTACAATAAGTTTAACAAAAGTTACGCAAAGGCTTCTAATAATCAAGAAAAGATTAACTATGATGGATCGCTTCCATATGATGACAATATCTATGCTCCCAATGAATTACATGGTATTAAAGTTGGAGAGTATTTTTATAATGCGAGCAAGATTCATATAGGGAAGGATTGTTATATTTGTGCACAAAGACCAAAAAAGCCAACTCTTGAAAATTATTGGAAAGCCATCATTCTTGGCAACGTTTCTTTTATTGTGTCATTTTCTATTGACATGTCGAAGATAGATCTCTCCAAAATCGATCGTGAGGACTATTCTCTTAACCGTAGCAAGCCGTTGACTATTAAAGGCATTGGTAAAATTTGCCAGCAAACCGAGGACTTTGAGTTTCAACCAGACGAATATGAAAATAAAACGATCAGGATTAAAAAATGCACATATCAATTTGAACCGGAGACGGATAAGTTATCCGAACGGATGATCGTAGAATATGAATTAGTTGCAGATTCAGAAAAATCACTAACATCCTATGACCAGTTGTTTGACTCTTTACAGGAAAGGATTGATTTAGAATGGTCTAATGAGAACAAAGAAGGGGGGCTTATAGCGAAGAGGAAAGAAGGGCCCCTTTTTGTTCATTGCAATACAGGAAATGTGATATCGCCAATATTCATTGTTGTGAATAGTTTAAGACAGCAGATTAAAAAGCAAATTGATGAAGGAAAAGATCCTATTGTCAATTTTGAAGAACTCTTAAATGAGTTACGCAAACAGCGTTACGGTATTGTACAGAGTGAGCATCTGCTGAAGCTCGTTTATGAAAAAATTAAAACCTATGCAGAGTTTCTTAGGAATCAAAAGACGCCGAAGCCAGCAATTGCATCGATGGAAATGGTTACCTCGTAGTTTTTGAGTGAAAGATAATTTAACTATGTGGTAGTCTTTTTCTTTAACATGTTCTCAAAAGTTTTCACCGGGGACCTCATGGAATGAGGCAGTCCGAACCAGGTCAGGACAGGAATGTAGCAGCCTTAAGGATGTCGCTTTATGCCTTGAGATAATCTCCGGTGTTTTTTTCAAATCTTACAGTTTTCTTATTTCCGAGTTGTTAATAATTCATTTCATTTCCTGTCCGTGTCCTTGGCCATGTCTCAATGTCATCAACTTAAGCATGTTCTGAACCGCAGAGCGGTTCCACATAGGTAGCCAGGGGTTTTTAACCCTTATCATTACCCATTTTTTAAAAATAATTATTAAATACGCGAAGCGTTTAAGTGTTTGATGCAGGCCTTTTTTTACAAGGATTTTTGACGTTTTAGTCTTTCCCGAAGGGAGAGATGGCCTGTTCAGTATCATGACGTAGGTAACAACTTTTGTCAGGACATAGGTTACACTTTTTAATAAGTAAAGGTACTTATTGGAGAAGTGAATTATGCCTTGGAATAAGAGAGATGGTATGTCATTAAAATATGAATTTTTAGAAAAAGCTCTAAGTGACTCGAATCGAATAAGTTCACTTTGTCGAGAATTTGGTATTTCTCGAAAAACCGCATATAAATGGATTAAACGTTTTAAAGATGAAGGAGTATCTGGGTTAGAAAATCAATCTAGAAGACCTTTAACATCACCCTCGCGATCTTCTGATGAAATCGTAACTCTCATTCTTGAGACACGTTCTCAGTTTCCTGCGTGGGGAGGAAGAAAACTTCGACAATATCTTCTAAATCAAGATAAATATGATATTCCCTGTGAAGCGACAATTAATAGGATTCTTCTTCGTCATGGCTGTATCGAGCCTGAAGAATCACAAAAGCGAAAGCCATTCATAAGGTTTGAAAGAGAGTTTCCAAATGAACTTTGGCAAATGGATTTCAAAGGGCATTTCAAGATATTGCAAGCAGGCAGGTGTCATCCATTAACCGTTTTAGATGATCATTCAAGGTATTCGATTTGCATAAAAGCTTGTGCATCTGAAAACACCCAAGCGGTTAAAACTGCATTAGAAGAAGCTTTTTGTACTTACGGATTGCCGGATGCCATGACAATGGATAATGGAAGTCCTTGGAAAGGAAGCCCACCATGGCGTTTATCAAGATTAACAGTATGGCTAATGAGATTAGGAATCAAAATAAGTCATTCAGCACCACGTCATCCACAAACTTAAGGAAAAGACGAAAGATTTCACAGAAGTCTTAAAGCTGAGGTTCTTAAATATCATCAATTCAATGATCTCACAGAAGCTCAAGAGCGATTTAATGAATGGCGAGAGATATACAATAATCTACGCCCTCATGAAGGAATAGGGCTTCAATGTCCAAAATCGCGTTATAAACCAAGCTTAAAAGCATTTCCAGAGAAACTTCCAGCTATAGAATATCAACCAGGAGATGAGTTGCGAAAGGTGGGTTCTTGTGGGACTATCAATTTTAAAGGAAAAGCCTATTTTTTAGGAGAACATCTATACAAGGAATATGTTGGTCTAAGAGAGGTTAAGGAAGGGATATTTGATGTATATTTTTCGACCACAAAGATCCAGAGATTAGACTGTAGATAAGTTTCTCGGGAGGGGGGCAAGTCTCCCAACTTTTTTCTCCCGTCTTCGGCACCGGGGAGGAACCTCGGTACCTCAGTTGGGCAGGGATTGCCTTCATTTTTAAGGATTTTTTTGAAGGGGGCCCCTCAAACTCCCTCAAAAGTGTAACCTATGTCCTGACAAAAGTTGTTACCCATGTCTTGACATAAAACACTTCGTCGCGACCTGGGCTAAAAGCCATCTCTCCCTTCGGGAGAGAGCAAAAATGCATTCGAACATAGGCTAAATTAGAAGAAGACTTGGTTTCTGCATTCCAAAGGCTTTGCGTATTTAATA